>Ga0247727_10012172_pt1 | contig 14830 bp, 14 predicted proteins | sample WisWelCaveWW1625_FD_202498 | JGI IMG/M metagenome (GOLD analysis project Ga0247727, IMG submission 202498) | Biofilm microbial communities from Wishing Well Cave, Virginia, United States - WW16-25 | ecosystem: Environmental > Aquatic > Deep subsurface > Groundwater > Cave microbial mat | place... | reverse complement strand
GGAGCTTATTCCACAGCTGTCAACATTGCTGGCAGCCTAGCAACACCAGGCACATACACTGTCAAGGCGTCATACAAGACAGCAAATGCCCAAGTGACATTCAACCTTGATATGCTGGGTGGGGGAAAACCAGAACCGCCACAACCCTCTTCCTCTCAGGATATTTCCATAAGTATGAAGCACACGAAGAAAATGTCATTAGTTGCCGTAAAGAATAATGGTGATCTGCCCATCTATAGTGTAGAATTAAAGATCAATGACGGTGCCATCAAATTTGTGAAGAGTAGGGATTGGCTCAGGGAAAGGGTCAATGAAAGTACTATTATTGTGGAGACAGTAGACAGACCTATTAATTCTGGTGCTTCATTGATACTAATACTGGTTGTTGATAATAGGAGTTCAGATTATGAGTGGAGAGTCTTTGATCTGGGTAAGGACGTAATAGCTAAAGGTAATCTTGTTCCTAGGTAGTACAACGATATTTCACAATTCTTCGTAGATTAGTAGGTTAGTCTATAACATCCTGTACCAAACTATATGCAAAGTTTGATCTTTTTACCTTCAATGACTTCTTTTGACACCATAGAGTTGACTTAATTCTCTACTTCTTTCTCGTAGGGGTATTCGTTATCATGCGTGATCCAAAATGTTTGGTTCACATATGATGCATCTCTGCAGAAAAAGATTTGATCTCCGAAATTACTGAATAAATCACAGATCCCCCATTAACTTCTATTTGTTCCCACACCTGTAACTTGTGTACCGATTATCTCGATTTCTTTAGCTCCACTTGGCACTTGTATCAATAAAGTTCTGTGTGTCGAGGTTGTTTCTGTTTCTTTATAGGTTTCTTCCTCGCCGTCAATTAGTATTATGAATTCATCATCATTTCCGCTTCCGACACATTTCGTATCAATCAAGTTTCTAGGCAAGGTTATCGTTAGTTCCCCCTGATGTGTTCTACTGGTAGTTGTACAAATTATTATGCTTGTGAAATCAGGGTCAACCTCAACATTGTTCATGACACCATTTGATAACTTTGCGTGAATGTCAACGGAATTCCCGCTAAAAGTTGCTCTCACGACTTCTGGTGGTATCTCCTTGGTAAATTCGAACGTCGTATTCACTGTCCGACCTGCGTACGTTGCTCTTACGTTATATGTACCACTTGTCCAGATCATGCCCTCAATCAGAAATTCAAACACAAATGTTCGATCAGTGTAAGGTAGTAGTTGTTCTTCGGCGTATCTCCAGTTCCTTGGATCAAATACCTGCAGAACAACTGGTACTTCTTCGATTATAGCGGGAACTGTCCCAACTACTTTAATCGTTTCACCAATAGCGTAACTTTTCTTTTCAGTCTTTAACGTCATTGTAGCTTCAAAACCTACCTTGTTTTTCAGGATCCCCTCTATCTGGTTAAGCAATCTTCTCTTCAGTTCATCTTCATCGTGAAAATCCATGCCCTGATAATCCCCTAAATCCAAGGGTAACTCTCCCCATGATTTTTCCAGCAAGTCATCCTTACACGGAATAATGATTTTATTCAGATCTTTCGCCATTGTGATTTCCATTGAGACGAAACCACTTTTCAAGGCAGCACTCGTAAGTAGAACAATAAAAATGTCACAAGTTCGTAGAGAATCAATGATCTTCTGCTTCCATATTTCTCCACCTTGTATATCATGACGAGCAACGAATACCTCATGATCAAATTTCCTAAGGTAACCTCTTAATTCTTTGGCTAGAATCTTACCATCATCCTCGCTGTATGAGATGAAAATTCGCACCATGCGTCAATGGCTTGGGACTCTATTGCATATTAATTCTTAATCCTTCATCATATAGCATCTAAAAGCTATGGAATTACTTCATCATGCACGCCCGTTGGGGAACATTATTGCCAATCTCTTTCATCGAAATAAATAATCATTTACACACTTTGCACTTTCCTCTAGAAATTTACTTGCATTGTCAAATATGTCATTGCAGGTCTTTTTCAATTCATACTTAGGTGCCTTTTCTTGTTTCAACGGCGACAATTCGGGATTCGGTTGTAGGTAAATCTTATCATGCATGAAGTCTGCTATGAACATTTCCGCTTCAGAATGCTCTATTCTCACCCTCATTCTACTAAGATATTTGAACCACTCAGATTGACTGCTCTGAACAAACGATTGTGTTATTGGTTCGCTACTATGATGCTTTAATAATTGCTCCTTCACGTTGTGAAAATAGATCCTATCTGGCTTCAATTTCATATTGTATACCACAAATACTAGTCTAGCCATTGTCTGTATACTACTATAGAGCTTTGTTACAAATGACTCAAAACTATTTGCACATAGCATATAATGATCATAATCTTCTTGTTTGACTTCAGCAGTAAACCAAGCCCAAACGTTTGCTCTTCCATAATGTTCATCCATCTGGAGCAGCTCATAGTATGAAGAAAGAAGTCTTGTGAAAATTGTACCAAGTAACAATTGCAAGTGCAGTCGATCTAATGGTGTTTTCGAGTGTGATGTCCTTAGATTATTCTGCAATGATTCCAACTTCTTAAAACGAAGATCTCCTACCCAACTAGGGATATGATGCCATATTACGTCTATAGAACGATTTTCTTCACTCATAACTAACAAATCCAGATATCTGAGTTGGGGTATTACCACTCAAATATAATAACACATAGCACATAGAACAGTATTTGTAAAACTAGGTAAAAGATAACATACTATTTTAGCTCAATGTCTATTTGTATGCTTCTCGCTTTTTCATATGAGGAGCTACCTTCAAAGACAGCATACACCTCTATGGTCTTATCGAAATCATCCATAGGTTCTGCTTTCCAAGTTAGAGAATACCTTCCTTGTGAATCTGTATAGACAGTACCAATTATATCGTCAACAGCAAATGTATCTTCATCCTTTATGTAGATCAAGACGTTAGCAACAACATTCCCATCCTCCGTTGCGAGCCTTCCACTAAACTGAACCAAATCTCCAGTTAAAATTCAATTTAACGAATCATATAGGAACTAGTTCCTTAATTACAGTCTTTAGTTTGTCTATATCTTTTGGATTGGTAGAATACAGTAATTCTATTGCTTCATCAATGTCAATATACCTTACATTGATTGCAATTTTCTGTTCTTTTGATATAAATTTCTGATCTTTAGATTCTGAGTGTTTTGGCAATATTGCAAATCCTTCACTTTTTTTGTATTCATGGATATAGAAGCCTATCTGAAAACGATCAGCTTCCGAAAGCCTTTTTTTGTATTTTGTATCAATGATGGATTTGGCTTTACCATTATCATCGTAGATTAGAATATCTGTTCTTATGTTAGATGAACCACCGATATCTGTAATCCATGCTCCCTTTCCTTTTTGTGCCTCACTTGGTAATGGATAAAATTGTTCAAATAATTTCGCTACAAATACCTCAAATATCACATTCATATCGACAAAAAATGAATTTACAAAAGGCACTTTTTGGTTATAAAACTCCGAAATGCCTGTTGATGTGAGAATTAATTTACACAGTTGGTGTATTTTATTGTAATGATGATTCAATCTAGTATAGGTGATTTTGTTAAAATCGTCAAGTGTGATAGGTACGCTTTCAACAAAACCTGACAATTGATGAATTAATCTTCGTATTTCTTTTTTTAGTGATTCAATTGAGGTGATGTAATAACATTGTTCCAGGCAGAATCTTAGGATCTGATTCTCGATGTTATTATATTCTAATTCATCAAATTCGCATGCAAACTCTAGTTTTTTGTGCATTACATTCAGGAATTGTTGCTGCAACAGAAGTTTGCCACGTAAATATGGAATATTATCTTCATGTGTTACATATGACTTGATTAGCCCTTGTCTTAATAGCTGCTGACATTTTTTAACAAAAGAAGTAATTATAATCTCAATTAGTTGATTCTTAGCATCTTCAAATTTAATCTCGCTTTCTGGAATAACGATGTCTTCTAAATCATATGCATATTCTATGAGTTTTGGTAGATTCTCTGACTTCATCAAGACTTTAGGAGTAACCTCGACGGCAAAGTTAGAAAACCGAGCTACTCCAATGTAGCTTGTGGCTGAAATCTCTAATCCTTTTTTTAGTTCACGAATAAGGAGAATTCCTCGTTGTTGTAGGTAATTGTGCAGTTTTTGATCTTCTGGAGTTAGTTCAAGTTCTTCTAGACTCTTGTTTTCTGTTTGTTCAAAGATTTCATCCTCTACAGAACCAAGTCTGGTAGGAGAGACCGTTTTGTATTCGCTTAACGATATTACCTGTCTACTTATCCGAGACAAAAGAACTCAACGCTTCCAAAAATAGTGTATCATCGGTTTTCCACTCTTCCCTGATTTTCATCATCTTTTCATCAACAAATTTAGAGCCTAGCAGTTTTTGTAACCGTTCATAATCTTCATAAAAATATTCTTGTAGAAGCGGAATTATTTCATTTGCAAAAACAAACTGCAAATCTTCAATGCTATCTATACAATCAGTACCTTTCATAAAATATGAATGACCAATTTGTTTTTCTCGTAGCCCTTCATCACGAATCTTTTGGTTTAGTCTTTCTAGTAAATTACCAACGTGAATTCCCTCTATTGTTTTATCAAGCAATGTCGTGTCTGGCAATAATTCACAAAACCCAAATCTGCGTCGTACAGCTGTGTCAAGCAGAGTCAGACTACGATCTGCAGTATTCATTGTTCCAATAATGTATAGGTTGTCAGGTACAGTGAATGGTTTTTTCGAATATGTTAAAAGCAATGGAACTGAATTTCTTTTATCTTTCTCTATTAAAGTAATTAGCTCACCAAGAATTTTAGATATGTTTCCTCTATTAATTTCGTCTATTATCAGCACATAATTATTTTCAGGATCCTTTCTTGCATCATTACATATTATCTTAAAGACTCCAGCTTCTATTGGATATTCAACATAATCTTTCCTTGATTTTGGTTTAATGCCTTCTACGAATTCTTCATAAGAATATGATGGATGAAATGTTACTCTTCTAATGAATTCTGTATGTTCCTGATAATCTCCTATTCCTAAAGCGTCTAAACTGCCCAAATATTGCGCACAATCATAGTATTTTTCGGCGTAACTTGCTTCTCTTGTGAGTAATTTTGCTTCTGTGCGAGCGATAGTTATTCTGAATGCGTGTTGTGTCTTTCCTGTATTGTCCCATTTTTTTGATTCTTCACCAGTTACAAATCTAGCATATTTTTGCTCTATTTCATATGGTAAAGCAACAAAATTCTTCACGTCATTATTAATTATAATAAGAAATCGACTTTCCATTGGAACCTGCTCCAAAAATTCAATCATTTTTCCAGATATTCCCAGATAAACATCTTCTGGATTTTGTTTTCCACTTTTTGAGAAGATAAATGCTAATCTAATTTCATTGTGAGCACTTTTTAAAGCAATAAGATTGAAGCTGTCCAAATTCTTGACAAATTCATAGTTTTTTGATTCAGCGAATGTTTTTATTTCATCAATAATATGATTATTAAATTCATCATCATTCATAGAGTACACATCTTCAGAGTTCGCCGTTGTTTTGTTTGCAGAAACAAACCATTTTGCAAAATTGTTGGAAGTATATGTTTTACCAGTGCCTGGAGGACCATAGAAAATTAATTGTTTTTTCCTCTGGAGAATATCTTTGTAGCTTTCATATTCTGGTGGTGCTAATTCCACACTTTCTTGTTGAGTTAAGTTTTCAAATTCATCCTTTGTTACAGACAATATTGTTCCTTGCCAGACTCTTGGTGAGTCTCTCACATTGGCATCATACCATTGAACTGGGTATGTATGGAAGAAGGTCAGATTGGGAATGTATGAATATTTTCCCTTTACTTCGCCAACTCCCAGAATTCTTTTCATTCCTTCATAAGCTATAATTCGGTCTCCTTCCTTGATGCTCATGAACTGTTTTAGTTGGCTGAAGTTTTTACTCACTGCTCCTGGTCTTGATTCATATTTTGCAATGTTGTCTTTTAGTTTTTGCTCATCAACATCTCCCGTGCCATTACGATATTGATTAAGGTCACCCAATTCTTTGTAAAAGCCTATTCCGATCACGCCTCTTTCTCTTTGGTTTTTCCAGTCAGAACCTGATGTACCAGGTCTAATTAGCCAATATTGTATATCTGCCATATTTTCAATTAATTTAGAGACTACCCACATATATGATTGAATCTGTGTGGCATCAATTTTACCATAATTTGCTAATTTTGATTTCAAAATTTCTGATAGTTTCAGTATGTTTGAATATAACTCCCATGAAAAATTTGCTCTTAGTTTATAGTCATTCCCATAAAATCGCATTAGTTTTTCAAATAGTGTAGGGTGAATTGGAAAATAGTTTTCAGGGTTTGCTACAAATGTCAAATATGATAAGAAGCGCCAATCTACTTTCAATTTATTTGTCTGTAAGAAATTAATAAGCGCATCAAAATTGTGAGGAAATAAATTCGGATTATTTGCACTTGTAAAAAAATCAGATAGACGTATCTCTAGGTCTTTTTTAAGAGAATCTGGCACTAAATCTAACGACGCCGAAGAACCAGTCCCCATACCATATGAACTGGGCATTAGTAGATTATGTTGGATTCGTTGTTTACATACATCTTTTATCTCTTCAAGTATTCTACCAGGCATTTGTTTCCAATCTACCCAATTCTGTGAGATGCGAAGGTGTTTTGTGTTTTCTGCTATTTCTCTTTTGTAATTAATTTCTTTTTCTAGCATGTAGGGGTGATCAAAATTGCTAAATGGAACACTGGATTCTTTTAAGAGAAAACCTTCAAACAGTTGATGCGCTATTTTAAATTTCTCTTCATTAACCACAATATCTGCTGTTCCATCAAGATCTAGAACAGCATCAAAATCAGATTTTGCAATCTTTGTAATATTAAATCCTTGTTCTCCTATCTTGTTAAATATTGAACCTAGTTTGCTTTTTTTAACTGCGTTTCTGATACCATCTAACGATATTCCTTTTAATTGCTTCCAAGAAGAAAGATTAAATCGTATATTATCATGTGTAACGGATTCAACACGATAAATCATTTTTAGTGTGTTTTTAAAATATACAGATCTTCTGGCAAAGTATACAAGCAAAATATCGCCCACTTTTACTGCACCATGATCTCTGTCTTGACCACGCTCTTGCCAATCTACGTGTTCATAGTAATTATTTTTAATTAGATTTTCGCTCCCATATTCACTTACTTGAAGTAGGAAGTATTGCACATTTTCAGGTAAGTGGCTTTGATTATTTTCATACTCTCTGATTTTACTAAGACATATTTCTACTAGGGTTTTCTCTTGTGTAGCATCTAATTTTTTGTCTAGCTTAAGTGTAAAATCTTTAGTTCTGACATTTTGCTCTATAATTTTATGAGTCCCTGGCTCTCCTAATACATCGTGATATACTTCATCTACTATTGTATTGAAGTCTCTTTCTTTTCGTGGATTAGAGTCTTCAAGTGCCTGAGCAATTCGTGCTTTTGGCGCAGTGTAATTGTCTGATTGTAAAAGGGTCACAATGAATACGGGTTGATAGTTTGCTTGTCTTACATCCATTATTTCTTGAATAAACCTTTTCAAATTTTCAAAATTCATGGCAATATGGTATAGAAAGTCAGCTAGAAAAAGCATCTGAATTTAAGGTTCACATTGTATAAAAATATGGGAAAAATGTCGACCATAAATGTAAATTCTGAGCAGTTAGCAGGCGTTCATTTTGGATGATTTGCGTGTAATCATTTGCAATTTGTTGGAATTGTGGTATTCCTTGAATAGGTTATGCATCTGACTATGTATAAGGAGTCGAAAATCTGTATCTCGATAATAAGCAATAATTCTTCTGAATTAAAAATAGCGATCATAAACGTAGTTTGATTTCACTAACAAATTGATTCGTAATTCAGAAACCCCCAACAGCTATTCTAGTTCATCCAGTGTCTTTCTGACTCTGCGCATCCATTCTAATCGCTCTCTTTATTTTTGCGACTTTATACCTTACCAGAATGTCAGCTTCATTCTCCGATAGGTTATGCTGACTGACCAATGCTTCCCTGGCGAGCTGTCTTAGATCCTTAGCTTCTTTGGAATCGACCACGATTGAATCTATAGGTCCATCGCTGAACGCTATCTCGTATTGTATCATGCCAGACTTTCTATAACCATCATACATATCGCACAAGAAATCCAGTGCCTCTGCCATTCCCTTTGCCTCAAGTTCTTGAGTTATCTTCTGCAGTTTGTGCCATTGCCGAAGCCGTACCCCGATTGTAGTCTTTATTCGATCAAGGGCTTCATCGTTCTTTCTCGCCATCGCATCAGCCTCTTCAAAGGCTATCTTTCCAACCATGACTTGTTAGGTCTGTTCCCTGCCTAAAAAGTTAACATTATAACATAATATCTTCGCAATACCATTCGTTTTGGTAAGAAAACAGGCGACTAGCGACCAACTACATTTCTAGCAAGGCAACTGCACGGTCCTCAGTGAAGTGATATGTTACTTCGGGTAAACTGATGCTGTCTTGCCATTGCATACCCGCTTCTGAATAATCTCTGCGCTGATACTGATCACGGTAGAAGTCCTCTTCGTCTGCGTAATCAGATTCACCTCTTAACCTTCTTAGCTTTCCTTGCATCATCCGATGTTTCTTTGCCTTATATCGAAGGTATGAGTCCCATTCGAAGTGAGGGTGCAAGATCTTGAAAACTCGATACATTTGAACGGCTTCCTCGCCTTGCTTCGTTAGAACATTTACTACATAACGTCTGTTTCGTCCTTTCGAGATTCTAAATCTCCTAACCAAACCGAAATCCTCAGCCTCCATTAGATAGTGAGTCGCATTACCGCTGTTGAACTTTGCCAACACTTGCAAAGTAGTCAAAGGCTTTTTCTGCAGGTTAACAAGCACCTTAACAATTGAACGTCTTTGTAATACGTCACACTGTTCATCAACTCCAGAATCCAAAATCATTGCCTCTTCACTATTAGATTCAGGCTCCATACATTTGAGCTTGGGAAAGTCCTTCCATGATATTCCGCAGCAGATGCATGCTCCATCTCTGAACACTACGTAGGCATCGCATAACGGACAAAGCTCTGTCCATGATGTAGTTGCATCTAAAGCTAATTTTTTGCAAAGACCTTTGCACTGTTGCTCTTGCATCAAATATGATCATCCCTAGCCTCTAATAAGCGGATAGGGAAATAGGAAAATCTTTAGGTAGGGTACGAGTGACTTCAAGTCTGTTTAGACTGAATTAGAAATTCATCTCTTGTTGCTTAGTTTTTGGCTATGTATGTAGTATTTGTTTAATTTCTTGATAAGTTCTTTTGAATGGCGGAGTCCAGTTGTCCATACCATGCAAACCTTTGGTTGGAGGTTTAATTCGAATACCGCATTCCCTCATAATAATATTGAACAGTTTCTTTCTATCGCATTTGTGTTCTTTAGAGTTGAAAAGCTTCGCAAGGCAATCTACAATGCTATGTATAGTATTAGCAGCAGCTTCAGCCGTTACGAAATAATCCTCTAATAACATTCGGTCAATTGCTCGACCCACATATTCATTATCAATGCTTTCTGGATCTGTTCTGGCAACATGAGCTAAAGCGAACTCGAATCGTTGTTCAGCTAAATCCTTATTTCCTCTGTATAACTCCTTCACTATCCGTATAACCTCTGTCTTTTTCTTTTGAACAGGACCTTCATCTACATCACGCTGAAGTATTTCAGACCAGTGCCCCTCAATAAGTTCGTAAAAGATTTCAGGTCTGCCTGCCTTGTGTGCAAGATTTGGATTTCGTTGTCTGACGGCTTTAACGATTCTATTTTCAAGAAGAAACTTCATGTTATCATGAATAGGAGCATATGGTCGCTCCAGCGATTCAGCGAGCATACTGTTTGTCATCGGGCTGTAGAACTCCAGTTCTCTGCAGACAGAAATGCATGTTCTAAGCTTATCGCTTCTGATCTTCAATTATCGGTTTCCTCTCAGTCCTTAAATTACTATTCCGATATATATAACTCCTCACGTTAACATGAAAACATGAAGACTATTACAATCGAAGATCATACTTGGCAGAGACTGTTACACATGAAAGCACAGTACAAGTTACGCACGCTGGACGAAGCTATTAGATTACTAGAGAAGCAGGCAAGGGGAAAAGAGCGAGGGAAGGGGTAAACAATAAGGAGTTGATTGTATGGAGCTATCTGAACCAGCCAATCGTTTTTACACGTTCCTTTTAGAGAAGAAGAAATTTGTCGCCTTAGAAAATTGTGAAATTGCAAGTATCATGCAGGTGGATGAATTTGAGATTGGAAAGTATTTAAGGGAACTTGAGAACGCTGATCGGATTAGCATATGGCGAAGGGGCAAGTTTGGGATCGCAGAATTCAAAGCCAAGGAAGTACTATCACCACCAGCACCACCAGCAACAGATAGTAATAAAGAACATGATTTTCGTTCGGGAACAGATAGCACCCTTGGGCTGCACCCCCTGCCACCACAAAATGAAAAAATTATGATACATTCAGGAATACCACCTAGCGGTGTATCACACGCCTTCATATCACCACCAGACAACCTTTTACCGAGAGTCCACTTCTTGGAAGCTACAGCCATAGTCAAAGATGTATTCACACATCAAGACTTGAACTTCCAACATGACTCTGCCCATATCGAAATTACTTTTGGTCAGTGGAGACGCAAGATTACTTTTACAATACAGGAGAATCATGGTATTACAGCATCACAGTTAACAAATGCACTGAACAAGATAATGGGTCTAATCAGCCAGAAATTAGAGCGTCAAGTCAACCTCTATGAGTTCAAAGTTGCTAATATGCATATGAACATAGACTATATCGGACTTAGGTTAGAAGGTCTGAAAGCAGTAACGCTGTTTGAAGTAGAACACTGGCTCAGTAGACTATATGCAAAACAAGAAGCGGTGAGGTCAGAAGGAGTACTTAGTGATGGTGAAATTACACTTGGCGAGGCTTACAAACTACTAATGCGCTCGCATGAAGACCGAGATCTCATACGCAAGTCAGCAGGATTGATGAGTGAAGGAATAAACAGATTAGCGAAAATAGAGCATGATATCAGTGCCATTAAGCGTGTAATAGAGAAACCAAACACACTCAACAGACTCTTGAGTGCAATACTAAGGAAATCCCACCTTAGACAAGCTATTGAAAGGTGATAGGATAGTGCCAGTCTGTGCTGTATGTTCTAATCATAAAAATAATGTCTTGCTAGAATACCAGCACTGGTTATCAGCAAGCAAGAATCCCAATGAGTACAGACATCTGACTTACTGGTGCGAGAAAGGTAAGCATTATGTTGTGATTCAAAGGCAGCAGACAGGGAATCGTGATCTGCCTACTGCTATCAGAGTCTTAGTACTAACTCCTGTAGGTAAAGCTGCAAAGGTAGCTGCGTCACGGAAATTCGGAATCAAGGTGCGCAGATGAATGATGTACGCTGAAACTGAACCAGATCTCAACGAACCAGAGCCACCATTCGATATCGACCCTGAACGGCTTGAAGAACCTGAAACAGACGAGGAAGACTTTACAGCTTACAACTGCATAAACGTTACATACCACTGTAACGTATTCAGGTCTGATGAGGATTGCCCTCACAATAGTGACCGAGGGCTTTCTGACGAGGGGACAAGATGACCAAGGTGGAATACAGTGTCAACACTACTGCCAAACAAGAAGCCTTGGAGAGAATAAGACAAAGACTCTGGCGAAGATCACACAGCCTGAATACTTGTGTAACATTCGATGCAGCAATCAAGCGATACAATGAGTTCCTAAACACAAATAACATAACTGATGCAGATGCAATATTGAAGCCAATAGAAACACTTGATAAATTCGTGAACTATTTAGACAGCAAAGCAGGTAAAGCGAAGATGGGAGTAGGCGCAGGAACAACTCGCATAACAATATCGCATAGCAAGAAACTGCTGAAAGAAATGGGAGCAAAGATCGACAGCGAAGAGTTCAAAGATAAGATAGTAATGCCAAAGCGCAGGATCTTCAATGACGACAAGGTAACAAAAGAACAGGCAAGGAGATTGATTCTAGGAACAGAAAGCGATCGCTTGAAGTGTGTCCTGATGTTAATGAAGGACACGCAGATGCGAGATGCAGAAGCACTGGCATTGACAGTCGAGGACTTTGATTTCAAACACAGCCCTGCATACGTAACCTTGCAGAGTACAACCACAAAGAACGACCTGCCTAGGGAGTTGTTCATAACAAACGAAACAGTGCAGATGATTCAATCATACATGCAGAGCAAGTTCAAGACAAGCGGTTACGTATTCATTCACCAAGAAATACAAGACGAAGTGCATCTGCAAAAGGTGATACTGTCAACAACAAAGACTATAGGAGATTCATTCAGGCTGATGTTAAGGAAGCCTGAGTTCGCAGATATGACAGGAAGAATAGGTGAGAGGTATAAGATCCACATATACTCGTTCAAGAAATTTGCCTTCACAGCAATGGCAGATACACTAGGAGAGATAGCAGCACGGGCAATCAAAGGTGATAAGGACTATGTGCTAACATACTACAAGAAGAACCGTGAAGAAAGGGCAGCCGACTATCGCAAGGTCATGCCAAAGCTGTTACTCTTCAGCACAGATGAAGAGCGCACAAGCCTTAAGAAGAAACTATCAGAAGAGCTGAAAGGACTGAATGAAAAGGATCTGGCTAGTGTGCTAGAGTTCGTAAGAACGGCAAGAGGCTAGTCAGATAATCGCAAGGTTATTACGTGTCGAAACAGGTAATGAAATATAAAATTATGGATGAAAATTATTTAAAATCCTCACTTGACGAGTTGTCAAAGAGGTGGCAGATAGATCCAGTTATTTATGAAATAACACTTGGCAAGAGAAATGATGTCAAGGATACTGCGGTAGAGGTAAATGATGTAATATTCCATATACCGACGCTTACTGATGACAATTCATATGTTCTGTGGAAGTGTTTATGGCCTGACTGCCATAACTGCTGCGAAAAGCAGGGCAGGTTGCCCTTAACCATAAACGATATTGAATCTATATCAGAAAAACTTGCCTATACAAAATCTGATTTCATAGATAAGGAGACCAAGATCTCAACGTGGACGGAGTCAGAGCCTTTTGGTGCCATCAGCACAACAATGTCAATGATTTCCCTGAAGAGGAGGGAAGATGAAACCGATGAGCAGGACGGCAAACCATTAAGCTGTAGGTTCTTAGATAATGTGGGTTACTGCAAGTTGCATCCGCAGAGACCAGGATGCTGTCAGATGTATCCGTTCGCTTCATGGACAACGATTCACAATGGAAAGCCACAGGTGCATGCAACGTTTCAATTCGATGGCAATTGCCCAGGATTTTATGTTTCCAAATCGCTCGAAGACATGGAAGAGGTGCTGAAAGATTATTCTAAACGGATCATTGATTACAATATGGCCGTGAACAGGACCACAAGGGAAGGTTATGGATTCATAAGCATAGTCGATCTGCGTTCTAGACCTTAGTTATCTTCATCATGTCAGCCATCCTGATCTCCATACCAAACCTGTACTCTTGCTTCTTCATGTATGAATAGATCTTGATCAGATCAGACAAATGTTTCATCATGCTAAACTCATCATTGATCTTGTGCTTTACAAAATTAAATACAGTATGATAGATCTTGAATTTTTCCAGAACAAGCTTTCTGTAGCGTTGTAGATCATTGATATTATCAACGAATAGATCTGCACAAATCGTGCTGGGAATTATACCTTCACCGAGTAATGCATAAACTGTGCCAATCGATTCCCCAACACCAACAACTTTTCCATCAATGAATGGTTCGCACAACGCAGGAGGCGTCAACCTTATCGGTCTTCCTACTTTTTTCAGGACTTTGCCTCCATGTTTTTTGAGGAAAGCGTCTACAATCTCAATATGTTTTCTGTTTTTGTCTCCAGCTCCTACATGCGCATATCCGTTTTCTAATGGGAAGAACCAGAAGTAGCCACTCATACTTGGGAACGGTTTGATCAGGAAATCATTGTATGGCCTTTCATCATATTTCACTTTATACTGAATTGTTGGAACCCACAGTTCGTATTTGGGCTTTGGAAGAAGCGTTCTATGAAACCCTGTGGCATCGACTATTAGATCAAAATCCTTTTCGAGGACTTCCCTGCTTGGAGCGCTGCCGTAGTCGATCTTTGCACCCTCAACCATATCCTTTATGAGCTGAATTTTGTCGTAGGTGCATAATCCTTTTAGTTTTATATCAAACGTGTTTCGTCCTGCATCGACACGCATGTCAAGTCCGTCATGTAGCACATAATTGTCAAAGTTCAGATCGCATTTTCTGACCAAATCTGACATGACATTTTTCACCGTTCCCCATGCGCATATGGAGTCGTGGCTCTCCTCAGACATTCGTTCAAAACCAACTACATCGTGTTCCTTGCTTAATCTATTGACAAGGTATGCGCCTGCCACGCCTATACCTACTACAGCAATTCGCACAAAATTTTTGATACAAGTTGGATTAATAAACTCTCGTTCATTGTTCCATGTATAACGCTGGTTTGTAAGGTCTTGCTACCTTGGCCTTGTTCTTCGGGTCTTTCTTGTTTTTATCATCTTCATTACAAATTACAATATCACTATCAAGTTCTTTACCCAGTAAACCCTTTGCATCTTCAAATACCTTAACTTCATCCAAAGTCAGTCTTACTTTTCGCTGCCTAGAAT
>Ga0247727_10012171_pt1 | contig 14831 bp, 14 predicted proteins | sample WisWelCaveWW1625_FD_202498 | JGI IMG/M metagenome (GOLD analysis project Ga0247727, IMG submission 202498) | Biofilm microbial communities from Wishing Well Cave, Virginia, United States - WW16-25 | ecosystem: Environmental > Aquatic > Deep subsurface > Groundwater > Cave microbial mat | place... | reverse complement strand
AAGGTCACAGACCAAATCAATGGGTAAACGATGCCCCGGGATCTTACGTTATGCTCAATTTAAGGGGGAAACGATGTGGTGCACCTTTCTACTCATAAACTTGCTCTGTACTTTTGTCTCTGCGAAATCTACATATCCTGACGGAAATTATTCTAATATGTCAGGGAGCCGTCCTTTTTGTTTCCGATGCCATATGCAGGGCAGCGGCGGAGCAACGCAAATTGGAAACCATGACTTCTGCTGTATGCAGAACGGTTTGAAGACCTACCTGCTAACGGATATGCCGAACGGTCTCACTGGGAGGTCGGATTTCAGGTCGTTACGAGTCCGAATAGCAATCCATTTAGTTATATCGTAATTCAAAATCCGGCAGTCAATACTTATAATTGGATATTAAGAGTACCGCAGCGACCTGGAGACTACCGGATTTCGCTGGATGCGGTGATTAACGATGGGACGCCGACCGATGCATTGTATTGATTTCGTTAAATTAAGTTTGGCCATTTACGACTTAGCAGGCCATCGAGTCAGAACTCTCGTTGAACATATGATCGCGGCTGGTTCATATCAAAGGGTGTGGGATGGATATGATGACCAAGGCCAATCCGTAGGAGCTGGAATCTATGTAGTCCGATTAATTACGGAAGACTACCGGTTAATCAGGAACATTCTGAAGTTCAATTAAGGATAAAATCTTGCTGCGTTCCGGAACCGGAATGCAGCAAGATTTGAATAATCTCCAATAAATATTTGTCCTGATTACAGTCATAAAATTAATTATGGGAGAATCGATTTTTTGTTTACCTTTCAGACAAAATGCAGGAATGTTTTTAAAATTGATATGCATAATAAAAAATTTATTGATCATCTTGCTATATTTATTCATTACGGATGGATTCTCTAAATCCACCTACCCGGATGCCAATTATTCTAATACCAGCGGAGCACCGGCGTATTGTTTCCGCTGTCATTTATGGATTGTCTTTACCAATCAAACGCATCCGGCCCGGATGGCTATTTTGAGTTCAGCCAATTCGGTGAGCGGCGGAGGGTTAGTGACGATTACTGCCACTAAATCCGATTTTGATGTTCGCTGGAAACCGGGGTTGGTTTTGTCGGTAGAGCGTCAGTCAGCATTACCTGCCAGTCAGTATGCCGAAAGAGTACCCCTTGAAACAGGCTGGCAAATTGTGAATAGTTCTAATAATAATACATTCAATTTTATTAGGATCATAGATCAAGCCGAAACTCAATTTACCTGGCTTTTAAGGGTTCCTCAGCGACCGGATAATTATCGAATTTCAATCGATGCCATGATCAACCATGGATTTACGAATGACCCGATCCCCAGTACCAAGCGTGCTGAGAATCATATCGATATCGTTGTAACACCCGCGAGCGAATCGGTAAAACCTAAAGTAACCAGTGTAACCAGTCAATATCAGGTCTATATATTTATATCATTTTCAGAGCAAATTGAAGAGAGCTCGAGTGTTGATCTTAAGAGTTATAGAGTAACAAATCTAAAAAACGGAAGAAATACAACCCTCAAAGAGGCAAGACTTACGCGAGATTCTAAAACTATAATTCTTAAGACGGCTCCATTGCTGGCGGGTGCGGACTATTCTATTCAGATCAATAGTATTAAAGATTATGCGGCCATCCCCAATGTATTAGCGGATACCACGATCATTTTTAAACCCGATCTTGCGACCCCCTACAGAATTTTAGCCGAATATTCTCAGGACGTCATTGCCTACAAACTCCGCCAACTGGATGAAATCGAATATTTAGGGAGGGATTCACTGGGATTAGTGAACCGAATTATTTTCGCCTGGCATACCCCGGAAGATGTGAGAGATCTTTTATCAGGAATTAATTTTGTGAATGCAAAACTAAAATTGCGCCAGTCTACAACAAGCTTTTTAACTCTTAGTGCACAGGATTGGGACGTTTATAGATTAAATCCCGATACTGTCTGGAATCAGTGGATGGGAACGCTGGCTAACAATCTTGACAACTGGTCCGGATTTAATCAGGATTCTATTCCGCTGGACAGCCGTGCTGTATCCGTAGCAGAAGTTAATCAGGGTATTCCTGTGACCTGGTGGGAATGGGATATAACCAATAATTTCAAAGTAAGGTATGAAAACCTAGGGGGGGTGCCGCCGAATAGAGATGGTTTTTTTCTGCGGCTTAAAGCAAGAGATGAAACTCAATCCGTTGTTGGGGGGATAGGATTCTACGGGCACGATGCCAGAGATCTTAACTCTGTACCTTGTATTGAACTCATTCTTGCACCTCCGGAAATCACAAATAATCCTCCGCTGATTTTTTCCCATTTCCCTTCAGAGGATAGTTTTCAGGTTATAATCGGGGATACCATTATTTTTTCTGTAGGGGTGAGTGATAGCGAAAATGACACACTCTATTATCAATGGGAAATCAATGGAATATCTGGCGCAGGCGGGAGTCATCAATATACTTTAATCACGGATTCAACCCAACTGGGAAACAATTCTGTCAAAGTTTTTGTTTCGGACCGGAAGGATACGGTTAATCACAACTGGATCGTTCTGGTTGGCACAGAACCTGTAAATTTTTCAGGTTTTTCCGCACCAAGAGGGATCACTCAATTGTTAAATTCACCGAATCCTTTTAGTCATCCAACAAGGATCAACTTTACAATTCCGAATTTTTCTGAGAATTTAAATTCCGTTAAAATGAAGTTGATTATTTATAATCTGGCAGGAAAAATGGTCAGGGACCTCTTCGATGAAATGATTGGTCCTGGTCATCATACAATAGAATGGAACGGTCAAGATGATGATGGTCAAATTACACCCGCCGGAATTTATTGGGTGCAATTGAAATCCAAAGATTTCAACCTAAACAGAAAAATTCTAAAAATCAATTAGGACAAGAAAATGCGATATTTCCACCAAAGAGTATGGGAGATAGTCCTCATCACTATTGTAGTCGGAATCATTCAGAACAGCCAGGCTAAGTCCACTTACCCGGATGGAAACTATTCAGAAGCAGGGGGGAAGACCCGTATGTGTATGCGCTGTCATATGGCTAAACTGTATGGTCCAAGCCAAGGACAGGCTTCCGTCAGTCTTTCATCTTCCTCTACTTCGACTGTTGCTGGCGGACAGATCAGCGTTGTTGTCTCTAAATCAAGCTTTGATATGAATTGGAATCCGGGAATTATGCTTCATTTTGAAAGGAATTCAGAATTCGCAGCCCGTGATCCTTTTGAAGTGGGGTGGCAGGGCATTACAAGTCCTTATGGAGGATCCCATAATTTTATTGTTCTTAAAGATAAAGCAGTCAATATTTTTACCTGGTTACTGAAAACACCCCAGCGTCCCGGTTCTTACCGCATAGCTGTAAGTGCTTATTTTAATGAAGGGACTAAAACAGAGGCGACTGCCGGTACCGTCCGCGGTGAAAATTCATTGGAAATTACAGTTACGCCGGCCAGCGAGATGATTAAACCTCAGCTTCTCAAAGTTGAAGGGAAATATCAAAAATATGTATTTTTAACTTTTTCTGAACCCGTTGAGGAAAACGATATAATAAATTTAAATAATTACGTTATTACGGAACTTAAAACCGGTAAGATTCTATCCGTTCTCAATGCTTCTCTATCTAGAGATGCAAAACGGGTCATTTTAAAGACAGCCCCGCATCTGGCAAATACAGACTATTCTATTCTTGTTAAAAATATTAGAGATTATGCGGAGGTCCCCAATACAATCGATCCGATTACGGTCGATTATACACCGGATTTAAATTCATCCTATAAAATTTATGCTGAGTTTACTCAAGATGTGACTGCTACGAAAATTATGCAATATGACGAGACTGAATATTTAGGGCGGGATTCTCTTGGGGCAATTAATCGTATCAATTTCGCATGGGTTACACCGGACGACCCGTTGGATTTATTACCGGAGATAAGTTTTGTTTCTGCAAAATTAAAAATCCGGCAAAAGAACACTCCTTTCACAACCGCTGCTTTTCAAGACTGGGAGGTCTTCCGGCTGAATCCAGGCAGTAACTGGTGGGAATATTTTGGAAATAATGCGACTCTGATTGATAATTGGTCCGGTTATAATCAGGACACGCAACCTTTAAACACACTGTCCAATCAAATTAGCAATGTCATCGGAGGAACACCGGCAATCTGGTGGGAATGGGATATAACCTCCAATTTTAAAATACGCTATGATAATCCCGGAGGCAGCGGAACGAATGCGGGAGATTATTTTTTAAGGTTAAAAGTCAAAACAGAATCTTTTACAAGTGGAGGGGCTGGATTCTACGGTCACGATGCGCTTGATCCCAACAACGTTCCCTTTATCGAACTCAGCTTGACTCCTCCGGATACGGCAGGCAATCCGGTTGATCTGCTTACTAGCAAGACTCTCATTCAGCGGATTCGGATAGAGATCTCACCGAATCCATTTTCTTCCCAAACCCTCATTACTACGAAATCAGATGATCCGATGCAACTCTGGGAGTCGTCGATGCGTTTATCCGTTTATGATTTAGGGGGGCGCCGGCTGCGAACCCTGATTAATGGAGAAAATAAAGACCTTAATCGTCGTATTTTTTGGAATGGCACTGATGACTCGGGAGTCCCTGTGGGAGAAGGGGTATTCCTTTTGCGTGTTGAAGCAGGTTCTTTTTGTTCAATTCAGAAAATATTGAAAATTGATTAGGAGGGATTGATGTGTTCTGTTATCTGTGTTATTTTTGGAATAAGAAATTTAACAAAAGAATAAATTTTTGGGAAAAAAGTAATCGAATTCGGTTCCTATATTGTCAATGGAAGTCTTAGACAAGTTGTTGAATTATGGGGGCCTAGCCAATATGTCGGCGTCGATATCAGCGCAGGACCGGGTGTCGATTTAGTTTGTGAGGCTGAAGATGTGGTTGGAAGGTTTGGAAAAGAAAGTTTTGATGTTGTAATTTTGACAGAGTTATTGGAACATGCTAAGAATTGGCAGTTAGTGATTTCCAATATGAAAAATGTCTGCAAGCCAGGCGGGATTCTGATCGTTACAACTCGATCAAGGGGTTTCGGTTATCATGGGTTTCCCTATGATTTTTGGAGATATGAACTTGATGATTTTAGGGAAATTTTTTCCGATTTAAATATAGTGAGTTTAGAAAAGGATACAGAATTGGTGGGGGTTTTTACTAAGCTGAGAAAACCTCTAGAATTCAAAGAGAGAGATTTGGCAAATTATAAACTCTATAGCATCCTGACTAATACGAGAACAGCTCAGGTTACTGAGAAGGATTCCCGGAGTCTCAGATATCTACGGTTCATGGTCAGGGAAAAATTAAAAAAGATAGTCCGATTGTTAATTCAATCATTTAAAAAAGTTGTTCCGGAGACATAAGAAAAAGTAATTGATAAAACTTGCAAAATTATATACAAAGTTATATAAAGGAGGCTACAATGCCTAAATTAATTGCATCTCTGCTCATATCGGTTTTGGGGTTGGGGTTCGGGTTCGAAAATTTGATCGATGGAGATTACCATTTTTCCAGAGGTTATCGGACCTGTTTCGCATGTCATATCTATCAAACCCCGCCGTTTGTTGATGGATGCGGCAATACCGTGAATGTATCGATTAGCCTGCCATCGCTCCCAGCAACAGAAAATGTTGGGAATCAATTCCCTGTCAATGTTCAATTTTCCGGATTGGCCTCTCTGCAAAAGCCGAATGTCATGCTGGTGGAACCAACTTCCGGGCTTAATGTTAAGGAGTATGGCTGGGATGTATTACAAGACCCTGATGGGACTAAATTTAATTATGTCGTTTCAACCTTAGGCGCAACGACTTTAACCTATCAATTAAGAGCACCGCTTGCACCCGGAAATTACTCCATTGAAGCGGCGATCCATGGGACCGGATGTTTTAAACCCTTTAGTAATATCTACCTCATTAAAGATGTGAAGACGATAACTATCAATCCGCTGATTGAAATTATTGCTCCGGACATCGCGTTAGTCACGGCCACTTTTAATAAACAGATCAAAGTTAAATTTACTGAACCTGTTCAGGATGCCGGAGCCAAAGATACCAATAATTATGTTATTTATAAAAATTCAGATTTTTCTTTTCCAACTATCATTGGAATAGATTTAAGCTTGGATAAAACAACCAGCACTGTGAAATTTTCTGATCCTTTAGAAAACGGTACCAGTTATACGCTGGGGGTGCACAGTATCAGCGATTTTGCGGTAACTCCCAATACAATGCCACATACGGAGTATGTTTTTACTGTAAATAAAGCGAGCAGCTATAGTCTGATACCGGATATCGGAATGGATGGCAAGAGCAATGATCCCCGCATGCTGCGTCCCCAAATCCATTGGCTGGGAAGGGCTGACGTGAGTGGCGCTGTTTATAGGTCTAATTTACGCTGGGAATTAGGTGATTTACCCCGTGGGGAAGCGATCAAATCAGTCAAAATAAAAATGCTTCAAGATACATCTTTTAATATCGGCGGTCCTGTGGATTGGGATGTTTATAGATTGAATGATAAAAACTTAACACATTGGATTTTAACCTTTGGGTCACCCAGTTGGTTTTGGAGCGGACTTTCACAAGGGGCGACTCCGATTGCTACTTTGAATAAAGCGGTTCAGTCTTCTATCCAGGGAAATCCTGTTATTCTCTGGGAGTGGGATCTTACGAGTGATTTTACGACAGCCTACCAGGCTGGGGATTCATCCTATGGGATTCGTATCAAACTTAAGAATGAAGCTGGAACCGTACCGGGGGTTCATCTGTATTCCAGTTTTCACGCCGACCTGAACAAGTTACCAAGATTAGTTATTGATGTAGACACTTCAGCCGGAGGGATTTCCATTAAAGATATTCAATCTATCTCCACAGACTTCATTAGATTTCAGGTTTCTCCAAACCCATTTTATCAAACATTGAATATTTCGTTTGAGGTGCTTCAGTTAGAAGGTTTAGAGAACATTGAATTAGGAATTTATACCTTACAAGGAAAGAAACTGGAAGATCTTTACCGGGGAAAATTGAAATCACCCTCCTATTCACTGGTCTGGCAGAAGCCTGCTTCTTCAAAAATGTCCTCAGGTCTCTATCTGGTTAAGTTAAAGGTTGATCAAGAAACCTTGATTCATAAAGTGTTACTGTTGAAATAAGCCTCGATGAAAAAAGACGTTGTGCTGACTGTTCAGAAGGCGACGATAGGATTAGTCCTATTCCTGAGTCCTTTGATATTGACTGTCTGCCAGAAAAGATTGCCTTTACAGGTTTCTCTCAAGCCCAAGATAAGTAATTGCAACAGCTGCCATTTTTCTCCACCGCCGACAGGGTTGCACGAGTTCCATGTTTTCCAACAAACGGCCCGAGCAGAGATTACTTGCATTGAATGCCATGGATCTGCGATCAGACAGATGAGTTTTTTTAAAATTTACAAAAAAGAATTCGTTAAAATCATTACAGTCTGGGATCAAGAGGTGGTTGATCGAGATACAGTATTAAAACTTATTTATCCCCGCAATACATTCCCTTATGCTTTGGTTGATCCGCAAAACCGGTATCTTTCCTGCAACATCAGCATTCAGGCGGACACTCTTTTTTCAACTAAACAAAGCAACTGTTCGCTAAAAGTTATCGTAGGCTCAGAAGATAGCATCGGAACGGGTCCGGGGAATGAAGACCCCTACAATGATTTTGTGTGGGTTTATCCTTTTAAAGATTCTGTCAGAAAAATCAATTGTAATCCTTTTACTAACCTGTGTGATACCACTTATGTGAGATCTTATAAGAATCCCGTCCCCTATTCTGTCTGTCAGTATTCCCGAAAGGACGATACGTTATTTTTTTGCGATAGGGTAAGGGATACGACAAAAATTAAAGTTCTGAAAGAGAACGATACATTATTCACGGATAGTACGTTTGGCATTGTGTTTGTTTTTAGCCCGGACAGTTTGTCAGATTCCCTGGTCTTTAATTTGCGAAAGATTGATAAAACTCCGTATTCAATTTTGAGTTTAAAAGAACAGCAGAAGATCCTGACATCTGAGAACAGTCAGCAATATATATTGGAGAAATTAGATAATACGGTGTTGAATTACTATCAATTATCAGGGGATACTCTTTTCCGGTTAAGTTTGCAACAAAGTTTGGATTATGAAGACTCTATCTTTGCGATGAATTCCGCCTTACATAATAATGGCCGAATCGATATCTTTTTCAGCAATGAAACAACCACAAATTATCGTGTGGATACCATTACACTCAATGATCCCTATAATCCCTTACTCAAGATTTCCGGAGCATGGCGCCCGGAACGATTGAGTTGTATGAGCGAAGGTGTTAAAATGGCACAATGTCATGAAAGAATAAATGGCGAAACTTTTTGGTACGAACAGAAAGCAATGAAATTAAAGAAATAAGGGAGGAATATTTTATGACTATTTCTTTTCAGCTGAAAAAATTTTTTTTGTTACTGGCCGTTTTGGCAGTCTTTTTTTTAATGAATTGCAGTTTGGGAGTCCCACAATGGCAGCGCGAACATTTGAGTGATCCAATTATGCAGATGGACGAAGATCCGGAGGCCGACATGATGGAGCAGCATTTCCTTCCTTATCGTGAGGGCAGCGGCGGTGGATATGGAGGGGCAGGCGGCGGGTGCGGGTGCTGATCAATGAAAGGATTAAATTGTTTTGAGAACAAAGTTTAAATTAAACTAATATTCGTTCCGTTTTTCTATGGTATTATCCAACAGAAGAATATATAAAATTTTTCTTCTATCCTTTTCCTTCACGCTTTCTCTTTTAGCCCAAATTCCGGATGACGAAGTTCTATTTAAATTTCAGTATTTCGAAGATAATAATGGGGTATTCGTACGCCAGCCAATGGGAAAAATCATCAAACGACTCAGTCCCAAACTTGCGGTCAACGCCCATGTATTAGTCGATGGTGTTACGGCGGCTTCGCGTCAGGTGTTATATTTATTACAGGATACCACGAACAAAAAACAAGTTCAGGAAATTAAAAATATTAAAGATGGTACGGTTTTTTCAGTGGACGCAGTAACCGCTGCATCGCAAAAAGAAATCCGGTTGCAAATTGGAGGAGGAGTCACTTATCAACAAGGAAACTCCCTTGTTACATTGTCCGGAACGAAGAGTGATGAAAACGATTATCATTCCCTTTCGACAGCGATTGATTTAAAACAGGATTTATTTAATATGAATTCAAATGTTACTTTTAATTATACGCGTTTCGATGATGACTATAAGCCTCTTGAAAACAATAACGACATGGGAGGTTCGCGGCTGGTCAACAGTTTTACGCTCGGGTGGACTCAGACCCTAAGCTCTAAAACATTGGGGGCCATTTCCTGGGGTAAGAACCTTTCGGATGGTTTCTTGGGCCGGCCTTACTATCATGTCTTGGTCGAGGATACGATACCGGCAATTACTGATTCCAGTAGCCAGGGAGGTGTTTTTTATTTAGAATCTTATCCTGAAGAAAGGGCTTCCGATGCAATTGTAATATTGTTAAGGCAGCATTTCCAGAGCCTTATCAAGGAAGCATCTGTTGAAGGCGAATACCGCAGATACCAGGACAATTGGGGGCTGAATTCGAATACATATACCGCAGAAATTAATCAGTATTTTCATAAAAACATTATCATGCAATTGCGGTATCGATATTATCAGCAGGTGGGAACCGATTTTTACCGCGATCGCTATAACTTGCATTATGTAACGGCAGGAGATCCTCAATTTATATCTTATCTGACCGTAGATCCCCGTTTGGCCGATTTTAATTCGAAACTCATTGTTGGAAAAGTTATTATTCTCATTAAGGATTTTTTAAAACCTGATATTAAGGGAGTCTTTGCATTTTTTCCAACACGTTTTGATATAGAAGTTCAGCGTTACCAGCGAAGTACTCATCCGGATGCGGAAGTCCGGCGCAGGCGCTACGAGAATTACGATAAGAAAGGACTGCAGGCCTGGTTAATCAGAACGGGATTCTCTTTTAACTTTTAAAGGAATAGCTTATGATCTATTTATTAAAATGGATTATGGGGGTCGTGTTGTCGGGAACGATCCTTTTCGCATCAGCATCGGATCAGCGAATATGGGATTTTGAATTACCTGATTTGGAAGGAAAAAACCATAAACTTTCTGATAACCGAGGTAAAATTGTGATTCTAGATTTCTGGGCCATCTGGTGTGGTCCCTGCCGGGAAGTTTTTCCGGTGTTAAATGAGTTTAAAGAAAAATATAGAGATCAAGAAGTAGTATTTTGGGGAATTAACCTCGATAAAAAGGATAGAAAGGACGTTCAAAGGTTTGTGGAAAAAGCGGGTATCCGCTACCCGATTCTGCATGATCCGGAAGGCAAGACAGCGGCTTTGTTTGAGATCGCCGGACTGCCGACCCTGATCCTGATTCGTCCGGATGGAATCCGTTCTTTGGTGAAGCGGGGGTTTATCAAGAAAGAACAAGGAGAACTGATTAAAATTATTGATGAAGAACTTAAGCAATGGCATGAACTGCAAAAAAAGATATCATCTAAATCTGACAAAGAGACTATAGAGTAGTTTAATCTTTTTGTTTGCCCCAGTTAAGCTTGCTGCCTCCAGCCCTTTCCTATTAGCTCCATTTATTTTTTTTAGATTAAGTTGGTCGTTTTAAGTTTCTAATTTATTTTATGGATGTGATGAGAAAAGTAGTTTTTGCAATTGCCGCTCATCCCGATGATATCGAATTTTTAATGGCGGGAACTCTCTTTTTGTTGAAGGACCAGGGCTATGAAATGCATTATATGAATCTTGCTGATGGATACTGCGGAAGTACGGAGTACAGGGCGAAAGAAATCATCAAAATTCGTATGAACGAGGCTCACGAAGCCTGTAAAGTTTTGGGAGCGACCTTTCACAAGCCGCTCGTGAAAGATATTGAAATTTTATATGAAATTAAATTATTAAAGCGTCTCTGTTCCCTTATTCGGATGATCCGTCCGCAAATTCTTCTGGTTCATTCCCCAGATGATTACATGGAAGACCATATGCAAGCCTGCCGCTTAGCGGTGAGTGCGGCATTTTGTAGAAATATTCCAAATTTCATGGTGGTCCCCAAACACGATGCTGTTTTTGATTCGCTGACCGTTTACCATGCCCAGCCGCATGGGAATCGAGGGTATCTGGGAGAATTGATTTCGCCAGATATCTTTGTTGATATTACTTCGGTTATTGAAAAGAAGATAGAAATGCTCTCTAAACATAAGAGCCAAAAAGATTGGCTTGATAAGAGCCAGGGATTGGATTCCTATATTGAGGCTGTGAAGGTGTTTTCGTCAGAGATCGGGAGGATGTCTCAAACATTCCAATTTGCTGAAGGGTGGAGAAGGCATAGTCACTTAGGATTTTGTAAAAAAGACAGAGATCCGCTTTCAGAGGAATTGAAAAAAAGTGTATTACAGGCTGAGACGGCCATTGCATAATTAAATAATCAAATTTTTGATATTCTGAAAGGATAATATGAGAACCGGTGTTTCCTACATGGGCCATCATCGTCCCCGTTATATTCATGTGGATTTAACAGAAATGAAAGAGTTGGGCTGTGATGATGTTTTGCTGGCAGCTCAGGAAGTTGATTTTATCCATTTTACCGGAAAAATCCAATTTGTCCCCAAGATTGCCAAAGATATCGGATTAAGACCGATTGCAATTTTTTGGGGTGTACTAAATCTTTTCGGAGGCGGGCGGTCCAGTCAATTTTTGTTAGAAAATCCGGAAGGATTCCAAAAGGCCAAGGACGGGTCTCACCGAGCGGCCGGCTGTTTTGTAAACCCCGTTTGTGTTAATCAAATTCAAAAAATGATTGACCGCATTGCCGAGTTAGGATTTGAAGGTTATTTCATCGATGAACCGACTCCTCTCAAGAATTGCTATTGTAAGGCTTGTCAGGCTCAGTTTAAGGAATGGTACAAAGCCGATTTACTATTTTCCAAAGACGATTCCCTTATTGAAAAATTTAGAAAAAGATGCGTTGTCAATTATGTCCTAAAAATTTCTGAGTATTGTCAAAAGAATCATCCAAAATTGGAAACATTTTGTTGTGTTATGCCCCGCGATAAAGCTGTTTGGGGGGAAATCTCTGAAATTAATGGTCTCACTAATATAGGGACGGATATTTACTGGGTTAATGACAAGAATCCAGTGGAAGAGATGATCCCCATGGTCAGAGAAATTGCTGCCTTATGCAAGGAAAAGAAAAAAAAACATCATGAATGGCTGCAGTGTTGGGATGTCCGGAAGGGACAGGAAGACCGTATTTTGGGGCAGGGACAAATTTTAGTGAATGAGAAACCTGACGGATTGTATATCTGGGCCTGGCAGGGACAGATCGGAACGTATGAAACCTGCGATGACCCCAATCTGGCTTGGGAGAAGGCCGCCCGAATTTTAAGAATGGCTAAAGGATTGAACTAAGCTCATTCTTTTTACTAAGTGTTAGGTTTATGAAAAATAAGTGCATCGTTTTTACTGCGCCGGGCAAGACTGAGGTGATGACTGGAGATTTGGACGATAAAAATATTGAATCAATGGAGATTCTTGTTAGAAATCATTATTCATTGATCAGTGCCGGAACCGAATTGGCTTGTCTATCCGGAAAAGAAGGGTGGTTTAAACTACCCCGCACTCCCGGATATATTGCTGTGGGAGAAATCCTCAAAACAGGAAGTGCCGTAGAAAATTTTAAATCCGGAGAAATTGTTTATACATATGGTCCTCATTCTCAATTTTTTAAATATCGTCTGGATTGGCATCTTTGCCTAAAGGTCCCAGAAGGTATTCCCGAGCAATTACTTGTATTTACGCGTATGGCTTCAATTGCCTTTACCGCAATTCGTACTTCAAAAGTTGAGCTTGGAGACTGGGTCGGAGTAACCGGGGCAGGTTTGGTGGGAAATCTGGCGGCACAACTTGCCCAGTTACAGGGAGGGAGGGTCGTTATTATAGATCTGAGCGCAAAGCGCTTGCAATTTGCCCAGCAGTGTGGAATTGAGTTTTATTTGTCAGCTGAGAAAGAGACGTTGCGGGAAAGATTGGTGAAGATGACTGGTCAAGCAGGAGTCAGTACGTTGATTGAGGCGACAGGAGTTCCAGCCGTTGTTATGGAGTCTTTGCAATTGGTATCAAAACACGGTGAACTGATACTGCTTGGCAGTCCAAGGGGAGAATTCCAAGCAAACGTAACGGAACTGCTTAATTACATCCATCTCGAAATACCCCATGGATCGATTGAAATCAAAGGGGCACATGAGTGGCGATATCCGTTACGCAGAGAAGAATTCGTGAAACATTCAATGGAAAGAAATGCCCAGATTCTTTTTAATTTGATTAAGGAAAAAAAACTTAAGATCGAGCCCCTGTTAACCCATTTGTTAAGGCCTCAAGAAGCCACGCTTGCTTATGCTGGATTGACAAATAAGAAGGATGAATACATCGGTGTTGTATTTGACTGGACGGGAGAGCCGGGCTAACCAGATCGAAAATAAAATATAAAAAGATTCATCTTGAAAAAAAAAGTGATTAGATTAGTAACTCAATGTTCACTGGTTAGGCTCTAGATGAAAGGAGGAAATGAATAACCGGTACTCATTCTAATGTTTCGCTTTCTGTTAACAATCTATTTCAAATTCGCTCTTACAGGAGAATATATGAAAATTTTAACGGGTGTGGTTGGTCGGATCTTATTAGCTGTCCCATTCTTGGTCCTAGGGGCTATGCATCTTATGGGGGCACAGAATATGTCCGGGATGATTCCCAAGTTTTTTCCTGGTTCTGCAGTGATGTATATTTATATTACAGGTGTTATTCAGGTTATTGTCGGAATTAGTATAATCACAAAAAAAATGGCCCAGATTATGTGTTTTATTCAGGCGATCCTGTTGATTATATATATTGCAACTCTGCATATCCCTGGACTTATGAATCCGGAGATGATGATGATGGCAATGAGTGGTTTATTAAAAGATACAGGGCTCTTGGGAGGGCTGCTTGTTTTTATTGGAACTCTTGAAAAACCGGAATCAATTTAATCTGATTTCTATGGTTTGTCAAAGACCCAAGACAGCAGTTGTCCTTGGGTCTTTTTATTTGTAGTTTCCAAAAAAATGAATAATGAAGAATAAAAATTATTACACAACCGGTGAAATAGCGAGTTTGCTGGGAATGAGTATCGGATCGGTCCAGAAATATTGCAACCAGGGCAAAATTGTAGCAGAAAAAACAAGCTACACTAACTACCGACGGGTTAACAAGGATCAGCTGCTCAAATTTATGAAAGAAAACAATATCTCACCCGAGATCTTAGAAAAAAACAGTAAGAAGACGGTCCTTCTGATTGTTCCATCGGAGCCGGAACGAGATCTTTTCCAGAATTTTTTAATCGATGAGAGTCAGAAATTCAGAGTTGAAATTGGGGGGGATGGAATTGAAGGATGTATCAAGGCCGGGCTTTTAAAACCCGATATCATTTTGCTTGCTGTCCCGCTACCCGATTTAGATGCGGTCCTTTTTTGTGAAAGGATTAAGGGCCTTAGTGAATTAAAAAAGTCAAAAATAATTATTGTTGCCGATGAAGGAAGCATTCGCTCACTGGAGCAAAGAAGCAGCATTCAACTTTCGAGTATCCTGAAGCGCCCCGTTTCGTTAGAAAGTTTTCGGCAGGCATTAGAATCTGCCCAGCGTTATGAAGTGACTTACAGTTTAAAATAAATTTCAACTCAGTGTTTTCT
>Ga0247727_10012170_pt1 | contig 14831 bp, 10 predicted proteins | sample WisWelCaveWW1625_FD_202498 | JGI IMG/M metagenome (GOLD analysis project Ga0247727, IMG submission 202498) | Biofilm microbial communities from Wishing Well Cave, Virginia, United States - WW16-25 | ecosystem: Environmental > Aquatic > Deep subsurface > Groundwater > Cave microbial mat | place... | reverse complement strand
GACACATCCGCAATCGGACGTTGCTTCTCATCGGCGCGCGCGATCTTGATCGCCGCCGCGGCAATATTCAACAGATCATGTCCCGCCGCGATTAGTTCATTGACCATTTCCAGTTCGCGTTTGTAGCGTCCGCGCCCGAGCCAGATTTTCATATCTTCGATCACTTCATTTTCGCGGTGACGGACAATATCGGCAGGCGTGGGCACTTCCATTTTAGTAACGGGTTGCTTGGTCAGCGCCTCCACTTCGCGCAGACGGCGTTTTTCTTTGGGTGAGAGTAAAGTGATGGCAATGCCGGTCTTACCCGCGCGTCCCGTGCGCCCAATACGATGGATATACACTTCGGCGTCGTCGGGCAAATGATAGTTGAAGACGTGTGAAATATCTTCGATGTCGAGTCCACGCGCGGCGACATCAGTCGCCACCAGCACTTTCAATTGATTGGCGCGGAAACGTCCCAGCACGCGTTCGCGCGCGTATTGATCCAGGTCGCCGTGAATCGCTTCGGCAGGGATGCCGCGCACGACCAGTTCATTCGCAAGCGTCGCCGTCTCCGCGCGGGTGCGGGCGAAGATCAACGCGCTATGGATGGGTTCAACTTCAAACAGGCGCGTGAGCGCGTTGGTCTTCTCGTTTTCATGGACAAAGTAATAGCGTTGTTCGATGGCTGAAACGGTAAGCGTGCTTCTTTTGATGTGAACAGATTGCGGGTCGCGCATGAAGCGGTTGGCGAGGGCGCGGATGCGCGGCGGCATGGTCGCGCTAAAGAGCGCGGTCTGTCTCTCAGTGGGAGTCGTCGCGAGAATCTTTTCCACCTCTTCGATGAAGCCCATATTGAGCATCTCATCCGCTTCATCCAGCACGACGGTTTTGACGCCGCTCAAATCCAACACTTTGCGTTCGAGCAGATCGTTCAAACGGCCGGGCGTGCCGACGACGATATCCACGCCGCGTTTGAGTCCGCCAATCTGCGGTCCATAAGGTTGACCGCCATAGACAGCCAGCACGCGCGCGTTGAGATGTTTGCCGTACTCGATCATCGAGTCCGCGACTTGCAGCGCGAGTTCACGCGTGGGCGCAAGGATCAACGCCTGCGGATTCTTTTGATGTATGAAATTATTGAGGATGGGGAGGGCAAAGGCGGCGGTTTTGCCTGTGCCGGTTTGTGCCTGACCGATAACGTCAACGCCTGCCAGCATCAACGGAATCATGCCTGATTGAATGGGCGTGGGTTCGGCGTAGCCAAGTTCAGTAATAGCCTGCACGATCTCGGCGCGCAGGTTGAGGGAGGTAAATTCGGTTGTCATCTTTTCCTTTTATGTCATTGCGAGGAGGGCTTTAGCCCGACGAAGCCGCGAAGCGTCCTCGCGACGGTAGGGATTGCTTCGGGCTGGCGCCCTCGCAATGACATGGATTACGGGATGTTCCGATGACTCCGTTTCACTTCCTTCTTGCAAACAAAGCCTCTCTTCACAGATCGGCTCGCCCAACAAAAAAGCCCGATACAACTTTCATCGGGCGTTCGTTCAGAGCAATCAAAACAATTCCCAGATTTTTTACAGCGGCGAGAGTATAACACACAATTTGCTTGCACTTTCAAAACCGGGACGCTGATTCACGCTGGAAGCGCAGAATTTATTTCTTTTTGAATCGGCGAAAACACTTGCGCCTGGCACAGGTGCAGGTGTCAGCGTCTTTCTGCGTCCCAAAGCCATTGTGTAAAGTAATCAAGAGTACTGTATTCGATACGACAAATCACGGATTGAACCTCAATCCAAAAGTTTGGTTGCCGTCTCCAAAACTTACAATTACCACATCTTTTGTAACGGCTACTCTATATCCGTAACTGTCTCTTTGCATTCCTTCAGGGAGTGTCATTGGCAAAAATTGGGTTTCCGCCAAAATGCCGCCTGTCAGCAAGTTGATTTTTACAAGGCTAAAATCATGCCTGAGAAAATAACTAATTTTCTTATCCTCATCTATCGCAATGTTCGATATTTTTCCTTCTGGGAGACACCAGTTGTACTCGCCATTTTCAGGGTTAAGTACACATATCCCATCTCCCGGAAATTCGACAAACAATACATTATTAACTGATTGTTCCTGGTAGTATTCCGAATAGATTGGTCTTTTATTCTTCCACAATGTTTTTCCAGTTGTGCGATCAATACCAGTTAATCCTGCCCAGCAAGTTTCAACGGCTCCGTCTTGAGACGGGGTTAATGGGCAATGGATTTCAACATTGTTTTGAATCCAAACGATGTCGTCTTTTGGTTGCACAGAAAGGATTTCACCGGAGACTTGCGAAACCTCAAAAATTTTATTCCCATAATAGACGCGCAACAAAGTATCTTCTTCTTGAACATATATCGAGACATGCCCATTACCCAGTTTGGTATACCATAGCAGTTCCCCTGTGGAGGCGCGGTAAGCATTAACATATGATGGCGTTACAGTGAAAACGTTTTGATCATCTGTCAACAAATCGGATACTCCAAACTGATTGAACTTCCCATTCCGGTCAGACGCCCCCAAAGGAATTTCCCAAATGGTTGAGCCTACCAGGCCATCAATTGCCAATAAATGATCTGTCTTGGGTTCAACAACATAAATCGTATTAGATTTCCAATCAGCAATGTAATCCCATAGATACATCTTTCTTGTCCAAAGCGTTTGCACATCGTCACTGCTAGGACCGATTTGTCGTGTGGTTTTAGGTTCCGGTCGATTCGAAACCCAATCTGAAATTAAGAACAAAACGATAAGGGCTATCCCCGCCATATAACGACCAAATTTTCCTGATAACATTCGTCGGAAGATTTTCATGTTTGATTACCTGCATACCCATAGTGGATCATTATAATTATATACTGAGAATGCACAGGGAGAATCACAAATTCCGCAAAAACTTGAATACTGCAAAGTGTTATACTCATCATAGGCACGGGGGATCAGGTTCTGAAAGGAGGCATATATCTCTTGGAAGAAGAAGTTGCGAGGCGAATCTAAATAAAAAGACCAAGGACAATCTTCCTCGGTCTTTCTTCTTTCATCTTTCGTTTATACCGAATAACTCTCTCCCGGTTTCAACACAACCGCCTTCGTGCTCGTTTCTTTTTGCACGCGTTCCGCCCAGGCGTTGGCGTCCTGCGCGATTAATTCCCAGGTATTGTAATGGATCGGGATCACGACCTTCGCCTGCAAAAACTTGACCGCGCGCAGCGCGTCGTCGGGACCCATCGTGTAATTATCGCCGATGGGAACGACCGCCAGATCGAGTCCCTCCTCGCCGATCAATTTCATATCGCCGAACAGACCCGTATCCTGCGCGAGATAAATCTTCTTGTTATCATTTGTCGTAAGCAAAAAGCCGCAGGGATTTCCGCCGTTCGAGCCGTCGGGCAATGCCGAGCCGTGAAAGGCAAGCGTCAGTTTGAGATAACCAAACGGATGTTTGAATCCGCCGCCGTGTTGCTGACCGTGAGTCTTCGGCGCGCCCTGCCCATCGAACCAGCCCGCGATCTCGTAGTTGCTGATGACCGTTGCGCCGGTGCGCTTTGCAATCGCGACGCCGTCGCCCACGTGATCTCCGTGTCCGTGGCTGATCAAGATGAAGTCCGCCTCAACAGCCTCGGAGGAGATTGAGGCGGCGGGGTTCCCGCTAAAGAAGGGATCAACGATGATCTTATATCCGCCCGTTTCAAGTCCGAGCGCGGCGTGTCCGAGCCAGGTGAGTTTGGTTGTCATGGGATACTCCTTTTGGCGATAATCCTTGCGAAGGTTTTGCACCTTCGCAAGGTTGTTTTCAAGCAAGTATAGGCAAAACTGGATAGGAGTCAACAGTGTTTTCATGGTCTTTTCAGTCACATGCCCTGCCGGGAGTTTTGGATCGCGAATTTTTGAACGAGCATTCGCGCCATTCGTTTATTCGTGTAATTCGCGTTGAAAATTCCGGCTTTGAAAATCCATGACTGGGCGCTCAACGCAATTTGAATTCCAAATGAAATGGTTGTAGAATGGGTAATCGGATACACTTGGTCTGAGAACAGGAGCGCGCATGAACAACCTTCAACCCGGGCAAACGCTCGGCGCGTATCGCATCATCAATCAAGTCGGGCAGGGCGGCATGGCGACGGTCTACAAGGCGTACCAGCCCTCCATGGATCGCAATGTAGCGATCAAAGTTTTGCCGAGTCAACTGGCGGAGAGCAAGGAATTCACCAAACGCTTCGAGCAGGAGGCGCGCATCATCGCCAAACTCGAACACGCGCACATCCTGCCGGTCTTCGATTACGGCGAAAGCGAGGGCGTGGCGTATTTCGTCATGCGTTACCTCGACGCCGGGACTCTCAAAAGTAAAATGGAAGAGGGTCCGCTCCCGTTGCGGGAGATTGATCGCATCTTCACACAGCTCGCGGACGCGCTCGGTTACGCTCACAGCCAGGGCGTGATCCATCGCGATCTCAAGCCCGCCAACGCGCTGATCGATTCGCAGGGCAATCTCTTCCTCACCGATTTCGGTATCGCCAAAATTCTGGAAAGCGCTTCGCCGCGCCTCACCCAAACCGACGCCATCATGGGCACGCCCGCGTATATCAGTCCCGAACAGGCGCAGGCGATCAAGGTTGATCAACGCTCCGATATTTATTCGCTCGGCATCATCCTCTACGAAATGATCACGGGGCGCGTGCCGTATACCGCCGATACGCCGCTCGCCGTCATCCTCAAACATGTCAGCGATCCGCTCCCTCTTCCCTCCACCATCAAACCCGATATTCCTGAAGCCATCGAAAACGTCATCCTCAAAGCGCTTGCAAAGAATCCCGACGACCGCTATTCGACGACTGATGAATTTGTCTCGGCCTGGAAACGCGCGCTGGATTTGAAGGACGCGCCGCTCAAACGATTCGACGCGCCCACCGCCTCGCCTCAGACTCAGTCTTTCGCCTCCGCCCAGGGCGCGGCTGTTTCTACAACCCAAACCTCTCCCAAACCTGACAATCGTACGCGTTGGATCGTCGGTTGTTTGGTCGGCGCGTGCGCGTTACTTTCAATCGCGGGCATCATTGTGTTTGCCTCGCAAGGTTTGTCGTTTTTCAATTCTGGCAACGCGTCCGCCACGAATGAACCGTCGGCGCAGACTCAGCCTCCGGTCAGCGGCGAGGCGGTGGAGCAGGGATTCGAGATCAGAGTCGGGGATGAGATCAAGAATGGGATTCCAGAATCAGGCGCGGGGTTGATCGAAGCGCCCGGGTCGAAGGATATTTATACGTTCAGCGCGGATCCGGGTCAAAAGATTTACGTCCACATCATCGAGTCTCCCGAAACCACCGACACCATTAATTTTTACATGGACGACGATCTCGGCTCGAATGTTTTCTACACCTGCCTGCAGTGCGGCGACCCCGGCGTCATCACGCTGGATCGCGGCGGGGAATATACGCTCACCGTCGGCAACGATGAAGCCGACGGCGCGGGCTATGGATCGTATCGCGTCAAACTGTGGAATGTGGCGCCGCCCGACGAATTCTCCATCGAACTCGATGACGAAATTTCAAGGGACGAACCGGACACCGGCGCGGGTTATATCGAAAACCCCGGCTCGAAGGATTTATACACGTTTACCGCAGAACCCGATCAGGATGTATATTTTCAAGTGAAGGAACAACCCACCACCAGCGACTCGATCAATTGGCGCGTGGAGGACGAAGCGGGGAACGTTCTCTTCGATACCTGCCTGCAATGCGGCGATCCGGGTTTGATCACGCTCGAGCGCGGCGGGTTATACACCATTACAGTGGGAAGCCAATATAGTCACGGCACAGGGACGTATGCGATCCAGGCATGGAGCGTCCCGCCACCCGATGAATTCGAGATCAGCATCGGCGATTCCGTTGCGCGCGACGATCCGGGCGCGGGCGCGGGCTATATCGAGGCGCCGGGCGCGCATGACATTTACACCTTCACCGCAACCGCCGGGCAGACCGTCGTCTTTACAGTGACCGACACGCCGAATACGTCCATTTCGATCTATTGGCGGCTCGAGGATGAAGCGGAAAACGAGTTCTTCAACACCTGCGTGGATTGCGGCGATCCCGAGCCGGTCACGTTCGATCACGATGGGACATATACGATCATCGTCGGCAGCGAGACGAGTCCCGGCACGGGGACGTATGAGTTTGAGTTGGTCGTTCAGTGAGGAAAACAAATTAGCCGTGTGACAATAGAGAGGCGATTGATGTCTGTCTTTATGCCCTCTTGTAACCTTTCCAGGCTTGCTTAATGGCTTGCTCCTGTGGTTATAATTTCATGGGGGTAATCCTCGACAAAGTATCAAGACATACGGAGGTCGGTATGCTGTACAAACAAAACGGCAAAAAAATTTTCACAGCCCTTGCTCTGGCAATGCTTCTGGTAAGCGCCTGTAAATTATTTTCACCATCAAGCCCGCTTGTGGTATACACCGCTACTCCATCGCCTGTCCCATTCAAGCCCGGCGATCCAACCGCAACGCCGCTTGGCAGTGAAATAACAGATCCAAACTTCATCAAAGGCGTGGAAGCCTTTAATGCGGAAAATGACGCAGAGGTGATCCGGCTCATGAGCGCTGTGATAGACGCCAATCCCAACCTGGCGCCTCCTTATCAATACCGCGGTCTGTCATATTGGGCTCTGGGAGATTGTGTTGCCGGCTTGGCGGATGAAGAGAAAGCATTGTCAATTAACCCCAATTATGCCGCAGCCTGGGGGCGACGCGGATTGATGCATTCCTGTCTTGGAGATGACACTCAGGCATATCAGGATTATCAAAAGGCTCTTTCCATTGATCCGAGTCTTGCTTTTATTCATCACAATTTGGGGTATGACTATTACTTGAAAGGAGATTACGAAAAATCGTTGGAGGAATACAGCCTAAGTGTAGCGATAGATCCCAACCGATCTGCCGCATGGGCTGGCAAAGCGGAAGCGCTAACGCAACTAGGGAGGTTCGATGAATGCGTTGTCAATGCAGCAAGAGCAATAGAAGCCAACCCTGAAGAGTCGCTTGGTTATAACGATCGCGCTTATTGCGAGCTTTCGATGGACAATTATTCAGCAGCCATCACAGATTATCGAAAATTCCTTGAATTTGAGCCAGCGAATGTTGATGCATGGAACAATCTGGGTCTTGCTCAACAATATGCGGGATTTAGCCATGATGCAATAGATTCTTTAAACAAAGCCCTGGATTTGGATCCGTTCTATTATCAAGCTAATATCAACCGCGGACTGGCATATACAGACCTGGGAAAATATGACGAGGCGCTGGATGATTTCAACCGCGCCCTCGAATTTGGCGAAATTCCAGCCGCATATTCCGGTCGTGGGACTGTTTATTACTGGCTGGAAAGATACGATGAAGCAATTGCAGATCTGGAATTAGCCACGCAGATGATGCCAAACAGGCCGCATAGTTACTGTTTTCTGGCATTAACCTATTTTGAAGTTGGGCGATATCAGGATTCCCTAGATGCTGCTGAAATATTGAACCAAATCGAACCGGGTTGCGGCGGACAAAGACTCCTTGAATACCAGGCGCGTTCCTATTATGCTCTTGGTGATTATGAGCAGGCCATTTTATATATTGATCAGGCAGTCGCAATGGAACCTTATAAAATGGGCATTTATTATCAGGGTGTCATTTACGATGAGGCTGGAAAAGACGTCCAGGCAATATTTTTTCTTGAACAATTTCTTGGGTTCGCGCAGGATGATAGTAATTTCGCCACAGAAATTGCCGATGCAAAAGCAAGACTCGCAAAACTAAAACCCTGATCTATTTATAAAACTGGCGGACATCTCGTCCGCCTTTTTCTTTTCCTCTCTGGTTTATAATTCCCCACAATGGACTCCAAAACCCTGCGTGTTCTCGAATACGACAAAATCCGCATGCGGCTGAAAGCGTATTGCGATTTCTCCGCTTCGATGGAACTGGCGCTTGCCCTCGAGCCGACGGATTCTCACGACCTTGCCCTCGCCCGCCTCGCCGAGACGACCGAAGCGCGCTTGTTATTTTCCACGAACGATAGCATCGGCATCGGCGGCGCGCACGATATCCGCGCGGCTGTGGACCTCGCGGCGCGCGGCGGCGTGCTTGATCCGCAAAGTCTTCTGGATATTAAATCCACGCTGATCTCCTGCCGCGAACTCAAGAAATCGCTCGAACGCAAAACGGATGAGTACCCGCGTCTCTCCCAGATTGCGGCTGGGTTGCCCGAAACCTTCGGCATCGTGGATGCCATCACGCGCATCCTTTCGGATCGCGGCGAAGTGCTGGATTCCGCCTCGCCGAAACTCGCCTCCCTGCGACGTGAGATCAAAATCGCGCACGATCGTTTGATGTCGCGCCTGCAACGATATCTTACTGAATCATCAAATAAACTTCAAGAGCCGATCATCACCCAACGCGACGGACGCTATGTGATTCCGTTGCGCGCGGAATTCAAAGGGCAGATCAAAGCCGTGATCCACGATCAATCCTCCAGCGGCGCGACGTTGTTTGTTGAGCCGTTGCCGGTCGTGGAATTGAACAACTCCATGCGCGAACTGCAATTGCAGGAACGCGACGAAGAACGACGCATTCTCGCGGAACTCTCCTCCCAGGTTGGCGAACACGCGGCAGAATTCAAATACGGCGTTGAAAATCTCGCCATGCTCGATCTGGTTTTTGCAAAGGCGAAGTATGCGGAGGAGTTGAAGGCATCGGAACCGGCGCTTCACTCGATGAAAGAGGAAATGTCGCCACGGCGCCACGGCGACGGAAGAAAGAAGAAAGAAGTAAACAGTGAGCAGTTATCAGTAGGCAGTGGGCAGTCTGAAATCGCAAATCGTAAATCGCAAATCGCAAATCGAGAATCGTCAATCAAATTAATTCATGCTCGTCATCCTTTGCTTGATTCTCAAACGGTTGTGCCGATTGATATTGATCCAAAGCCTGGCACGCGGGCAATTGTGATCACGGGTCCGAACACGGGCGGAAAAACGGTTTCGTTGAAAACTGTCGGCTTGCTGGTATTGATGGCGCAAAGCGGACTTCACATCCCGGCGCAAAGCGGATCGGAACTCCCGTTCTTCCACACCGTTTTCGCCGACATCGGCGACGAGCAATCCATCGAGCAATCGCTGAGCACGTTCAGCGGTCACATCACGAACATCATCCGCGTTCTTAAACACATTGATCAGCGTTCGCTCGTCATCTTCGATGAACTCGGTTCAGGCACCGATCCGCAGGAGGGCGCGGCATTGGCGCGCGCGATCCTCAATCACCTGCTCGAAAGCGGATGCACGACTCTCGTCGCCACGCATTATCCCGAACTGAAAAACTTCGCGCATTCCACCGATGGCGTCGTCAACGCGTCGCTCGAATTCGACATCAAGACTCTGCGCCCGACGTATCACTTAACGATAGGATTGCCTGGACGATCCAACGCGCTCGCCATCGCCACCCGCCTCGGACTCGACCCGAAAATTGTCGAGGCGGCAAAAAGCGACGTCAACCCTGAAAGCATCCGCGCCGATAAACTTCTCGACGACATCCGCAAGGAACGCAACCGTACCTCGCGTGAACGGGAAAAACTGGAGAAGGCGCGATCCAAACTCGAAGCGCAAAACCTTGACCTGCAAAAGCGACTCGAAAAGATCGAAGATGAACGCCGCGACGTCTTAGCCAAAGCCCGCGCCGAGGGCGAATTGGAAGTGGCGGTGTTGAAGAAGAATATCGATTCGTTGAAATCGCAACTCAAAAAAGCAAGGCAGCCGCTGGACGCGATCAAGTCGCTTGAAGCGGAGATCGAAAAGATAGAAGAGAAGGTTGAACAGCCGGTTGAACGTCAGATGGATAAGTCATCCCGCATGGGGACGATGTCAGCGATCAGTAATCAGTCATTGAAGTTGGGCGAGCGGGTTACTGTCAGCACGTTGAATGCCGAGGGTGTGGTGACAGCATTGGGCGAGTCGGATGCGGAGGTTCAGATTGGGAGTCTGCGCGTGAGGGCGCGTCTGGTCGATCTAGTGAGGAAGGGTCGGGAGGAGGAAGTCCAGGAAGGAAAGACGAAAGAGGAAAGAAGGCAGGAGGCGGAAGGCAGACCTGTGACTGTTGCCAGCGCGAAATCTCCCGGTCTTGAATTGAACCTGCGCGGCAAACTTGTGGATGAGGGGCTCGATGAATTGGAACGTTATCTGGAACGCGCGTATTCTTCCGGTTTGCTGTTTGTGCGGATCGTGCATGGCAAAGGGACAGGGCGGATGCGCGACGCGGTGCGGAAGGCGTTGAAGGAAAATCAGTATGTCGCGTCGTTTGAGGAGCCGAAGGATAACGAGGGCGGCGCGGGCGTGACGGTGGCGAAGATGGCGAGGTAGTTTTCAATGTCATTGCGAGGGGCGTTCGTTGCCCGAAGCAATCTCCTCTCGGATATGCAGGGGATTGCTTCGCTTCGCTCGCAATGACATGACAATTTGAATTGGACTATAATCTTGATATTCAGCGCAGGAGATGTTTATGACCCTCGATGACGCCATTCAACAAATGACTTCCATAATCAAAGACGCTTCCGGGAGCGCGGAGATCAAATCGGTGAAGATGTCGGATGAGGAGGCGCGGTTGAGCGTTTATGCGCCTGCCGGGGATATGGAAAGGATCAAGGTCGCGACGTTTCAACCCGCCATTAATTATTTGAACAGCGATGGGTTGGATATTCAGGTGTTTGTGTATGACAGGGACGCGCCGCCGCTTAAAGGATGACCCTTCGACAAGCTCAGGACAAGAGGCTGAATGATGAAGGATGAAGGCTTACGTTGAGCGTTATCAAAACAATGAAATCTTCGCGTGAAGGCGGAATGCAGTAGGCAGTCATCAGTGAACAGTGTTCAGTCATCAGCGCGATGGGCGAGGAAAGACGAAAGAGGAAAGACTCTCGATGAGGGAGTCTTTTATCTTTCCCAAATAAATCCGTGAATATCCGTGTTAATCTGCGGCTAAAAATGCTTTCATTTCCCCGCCGCCGCGCGCCAGACGGCGTTCAACGCCTCCAGCCCCGTCATCCAATGACGACGCGCGGCGATTGGGTTGAGGTAAATGGCGCCCTGTAATGGACGGTCGTCGCGTGTGTACAATCCGCGGTCGGGCAGATCGGATAATGCCGCCCAGAAATTCCACAAGGGCAGATCATATTCGGCGGCGAGCATCGCCATGTCGCGGTTGACGCGGTCGTCGAGTTCGCGGTTATCGGCTTTGGTGGCAAGGATGGGGACAACGCCCGCGTCCATCAATTGCAGAATAATCTTTCGCAAATATTCCGTGTTACGCGACTCGAAATGCGTCCCCACTTGAATGATCACAAACGACGGACGATGTATCCGCAATTCGCATTCGACGGGCGTTTCCTCAAACGTGCAAGTGAAGTTGCCCTGATGCCATTGAGTCCACAACAACGCGCCGGGAGTCATGCCGTCTTGCGCGGTGGGACTCTCGCGATTGAACGAGCCGTGAAAGTTCTCAATGGTCTCGTTTAGTTCGGGGGAAAGGTTCATCAACACGGCGGGATTGGTTTCGAGTATGCCGAAGAACTCTTCGGGTCGCGTCTGGCAATCGCCGAAGATCGAAAAGGCGCGCGGGTCGTTGCCAAGCGTCTGTCCATATTCATAAACGGCGCGGATGCTGGGGTCAACGGCGGGGATGATGGGGAGGGATTTCCAGCCGGAGGGGTCGAGGGTGGGGGTTGGAGAATTGGAGACTGGAGACTTGTCCTGAGCCGAGTCGAAGGATTGGAGATTGGGGGATGATCGAGGAGTAGAGAATTGGAGAATTTGTGTCGGAGTGAAGGGTAATTGGGAATTAGTAATTGGAGGTTGATGAGTGGAGACTGGAGATTGAAGATTGGTAGTTGATTGAGGAGTGGGGAATTGGAGAATTTCCGTTGGCGCTGTGGTCGGCGCGGATGTAGATACGGCTCCACACGCTGATAACAACACGCAACATATCATTCCGAAGCGGAACGGAGTGGACGCAACAATCAAAACGCGTTTCATTGGGCAAGTATAACGAACTTTATGTTAAACTTTCGGCATGGCTTATCAGGGACTCATCCACAAATACGGACATTTACTCGACCTCCCGCCTCACGCGTCCGCGTCCGCAAGCGCCGTCAGCCTGCTCGAGGGCAATACGCCTTTGATCCACGCCGACAATTTATCCCGTCAACTTGGCGGCGGCTTTGAGCTGTTCATCAAGTATGAAGGACTCAACCCGACCGGTTCGTTCAAGGATCGCGGCATGACTGCGGCAGTGAGCGAAGCGCTTGGACGCGGCGCGACGACGGTTATCTGCGCCTCCACTGGCAACACTGCCGCGTCCGCCGCGGCCTACGCGGCGCGGGCAGGGATGAAGTCCATTGTGTTGATTCCGCAGGGCAAGGTCGCGGCGGGCAAACTCGCGGGCGCGATTGCATACGGCGCGCAGGTGATTCAAATTGACGGTTCATTCGACGACGCGCTGACGATGGTCGTTGCAATCACTGACAAACATCCGATCTGTCTGGTGAATTCGATCAATCCGTATCGCATCGAAGGTCAAAAGACTTCGGCGTTTGAAATTTGCGACGCGTTGGACTCCGCGCCGGATTGGTTGTGCCTGCCGGTGGGCAATGCGGGCAATATCACGTCGTATTGGGCGGGGTTCAAACAATACAACGAAATCAAATCAACGGGTTTGCCGCGGATGTTGGGAGTCCAAGCCTCAGGCGCCGCGCCGTTGGTGTTGGGTCATCCGATTGAGAATCCTGAAACGGTGGCGACCGCGATTCGGATCGGCAAACCCGCGCGCGGCGAACAAGCCTTGCAAGCCGCGGAAGAATCAAAGGGACGCATTATCGCGGTGAGCGATGAACAAATCCTTGATATGCAGAAGATGTTGGCAAAACTCGAAGGCATCTGGGTCGAGCCTGCCTCGGCAACGGGACTCGCGGGTCTCGCGCAGGAAATTGTCAATGGGAAATTGAATCCAAAAGGCAAACGCGTCGTTGCGATTTGTACGGGTCATGGAATGAAGGACCCCGATATCATCACGAAGGATATGCACAAGCCGCGGGTCGTCCCGCCGAAGTTGGAGGCGTTGGAAGAGGTCATTTTGGGATGACATGTCGTTGCGAGGAGGGCGCTCTTCCCGACGAAGCAATCTCCGGGAAACGTTGATATGAATGTTAACAGGGGATTGCTTCGTCGTCGCTGCACTCCTCCTCGCAATGACATATACAAATCATGAAAATCACCATCAAAGTCCCCGCCACATCCGCCAATCTCGGACCTGGGTTCGACGCCCTCGGCCTGGCGTTGGATCTGTGGAATGAGACCGACATCACGACTGCAGACGATTTTTCCGTGACCGTTCAAGGCGAGGGCGCGGATAGGCTTACATCGGGCAAAAACAATCTCATCGTGCGCGCGGCGCACAAACTGGCGGAACGCGCGGGGAAAATTCTTCCACCGTTTCGGGCGGAGTGCGTCAACGCGATTCCGTTGTCGTCGGGGCTTGGCTCGTCTGCCGCGACGATCCTGACGGGTTTACTGGCGGGGAACACTTTACTTGGTAATCCGCTGTCGAACGAAGAGATTTTGAATCTAGCCTCCGAGATGGAGGGACATCCTGATAACGTCGCGCCGGCGTTGATGGGCGGGTTGGTTGTGTCAACGGTAGAGAATGGAAAAGTCATTGCGCGGCGGATTCCAATTGCAACAGATATACATGTCACGATTGCTTTGCCTGATTTCTACCTCCCCACCAAACAGGCGCGCGCGGCGTTGCCGAGAAAAATCTCAATGAAGAATGCGGTGCATAATATCAGCCGCGCGGTGTTGGTGGTGGAGGCGTTGAGGACTGGAGAATTGGATTTGCTTACTCGGGCGATGACCGATAGATTGCATCAGCCGTATCGGTTGAAGTTAATCCCCGGCGCGTTATCCGCGATGGAGGCGGCGAAGGAGGCTGGCGCGGCGGCGGTCGCGTTATCGGGAGCGGGTCCGGGTTTGATCGCATTCTCCGCGAAAGCCGAGGCAGGGATCGGCGAAGCCATGCGGCGCGCGTTCGAAGCGGCGAGACTCAAGGCGAGGATATTTCATTTGAGGGTATCGGGTCACGGCGCTGAAATTCAAATCCTGTAAACCAGACTTCCGAAGTTTTGAAAACTTCGGAAGTCTATTTGTTCCATTCGGATGCAAACTTCAAAATGCGCGGGCGGATGTACCAGGCGAACGGGTCGGCGACGGCGCGGCGTTCCTTGACAAGTCGCATCGCGGTTTGCGGATCGTATCCCTGCGCGATGAGGATGCACGCGCCCATCGCCGCGCCGCGGTGACGCCCATACGCGCAATGAGCATAGACTTTGCCGCCGTCGCGGATTGTCGCGAGCGCGGCTTGCGCGCCGCGTATCAATTTGTGGATCGAGATCGGGAAGAAGGGACTGTCAATGGAACGAAGCCACAGGGTAGATATGGGCTGAGGCTTGCCCTGAGCGCTGTCGAAGGGGTGAGGATCAGGCCTGGGTCCGAGCGTGAAGCGCATGTTGATGATGAGGCGAATGTTGAGATCGCGCAGTCGGTCATAATCTCTGAGGGAGGGCATGTTGCCGATGAAGAGGTCGTCTGTGATTTGAGAGAAATTCACGGAGGAAATCGTATCACAAGACGGCGGGATGGAAAGTGGAAATTGATTGAATTCCGGCTGGAGCGTTCATGTCGGCTGGGCTGCCCGCAATACCAATCCCTCTGCGCGCGCGGCAGGCGAATCTTTGCCTGGGGAG
>Ga0247727_10012169_pt1 | contig 14833 bp, 12 predicted proteins | sample WisWelCaveWW1625_FD_202498 | JGI IMG/M metagenome (GOLD analysis project Ga0247727, IMG submission 202498) | Biofilm microbial communities from Wishing Well Cave, Virginia, United States - WW16-25 | ecosystem: Environmental > Aquatic > Deep subsurface > Groundwater > Cave microbial mat | place... | reverse complement strand
CTGCGCCGCAAGGCACGTTGATGGCGACGCTCATCAAAGGCTTGCTTTCTTTCAACCTCGATTGGCAGTTCGTGCTCGTCGGCGCGTTTCTCGCCGTCACCATGGAAATGTGCGGCGTGAAATCGTTGTCGTTCGCGGTCGGCGCGTATTTGCCGCTCTCGACGACGTTGCCGATTTTCATCGGCGGCGCCATCAAAGGCCTTGCGGACTGGCAGGCGAAGAAAAAACATGAAGAGACTGAAGACGCCGAACTCGGTCGCGGCAGTTTGTTCGCCACTGGCCTCGTGGCCGGAGGAGCTTTAGCCGGCGTCATCGTCGCGCTGCTCTCGGTGAATGACAACGTCTTCACGGCGTTGCAAAAACTCAGCGCCGAACATGGCTTGACCGGCATGCTCGGCGGCGGCGGTTTTTATCTGCTCGGCACGCTGTTCTTCGCCTTCATGGGCTTCACGCTGTATCGCGTCGCCCGCAGCAAACGATGAGATTGTACCGCAACATTGTAGCGCAACATTTATGTTGCGCGCCCGGTAATGCATCTAATGACAGTGTGTAGCGCAGACATCTTGTCTGCAGGCAGGATGCCTGCGCTACGTTTTTCACCCGTGAGTGAGTTATTACGCGGGTATAAAAAAAGCACTTACGAATTGTTCTGCGGATAAGTAAATTGAGGGACGGACAAAGAGTGAGACCTGACGATGTTTGAAACCGCAGAAGCCATTCGTGAACAAATTCTTGCCGGCGAAGATTCCTTTGCTGAATTTATAGAATTGCGTTACGGCGACCGTTCCGTCATTTCACCGAACGCTGAAGATATTGCCGGCGAGATGGTGGCTTTTGCCAATGCCGAAGGCGGGGCGATTTTTCTGGGGGTGACAGATAAGGGGTTGATTCAAGGCATTCCGAAGGATCGCGCCAATGTGGTTGAGAATTGGATTATAAACCTCGCCTCCAACAATTGCGACCCTCCCATTCGCCCGTTGGTTCGAAAAATTATCTTGCCGAATCCCGCCGGCGAGGGCGAACAAATTTTTCTCGCGCTGCTCAATAAAAGTCTTTATGTGCATCGCACCTCGTCGGGGCGTTGGTACGTGCGCGTCGGCTCCACCAAAAGAGATTTGACCTAATTCGGTTGTTTCTTTATGATGATCGGCTCGAGTTGATGAGCCCCGGTGAATTGCCCAACACGCTCACACTCGAGACTTTACCCTATCGCCAATTCACCCGCAATCAGCTTCTCGTTTCTTTTCTCGCGAAAATGCGCAGCCCGCGCAGCGGCCGCGCGTTTATCGAAGCGCGCGGCGAAGGCGTCCGCAAAATTCTCTCCGCAAGCGAGGCGCACTCCGGCAAGCGTCCCGAGTATCGCCTGCTCGGTCAAGAATTGCTGTTGACGATTTGGGCGAAGCCGTCGCCGCATGAATAACACTTAGGAGATAAAATGATTGATCTGACAATGCAAGTTCCCGATGAATTGGCGAAACGAATCCAACCGATTCGTTCATGGTTGCCAACAATTTTAGGACTGAGCTTGATAGGGTTCAAAACTTTGGCGACAGCGACGGCAAGCGAACTCGTCCAATTCCTTTCCACTAATCCCTCGCCACAGGAAGTGCTCGATTATCATGTCTCTGACCTCGCTCAAGCAAGGCTGCGGCGCCTGTTGGCATTAAATTCCGCCGGCTTGCTAGGCGAAGTTGAAAAACTTGAGCTTGACGAAATCCAGCGCATTGAACACACGATGATTATGCTTAAAGTCCAGCTTGCGAAACTGATACAACCGGAGGCTTGATGCCCTTGGACATTCCAGAAGGTTTACGGCGATTGGTTGCCGAGCGTGCGCGTCATTGCTGCGAGTATTGCGCTTGAATGACGAAGACCGCGTTGCCGAGCGGCATCGTTTATTGGAGGCTGGTTTACTTTGACATAGATTGAATTTGATAATTTCCCATCATCAATATTTCCCTCATCTACAAAACTATTTTTTTTGACCCCACCGCAGTCATCCTCCACGTCATGTCACAAAAGCTCAACATCCTGCCGCGCTAAATTTTTGCAAGAAATCCACGCAACAATTTTTCGGCAGAAATTATTTACGGCAAAAAATTTGCAAGCAAATAAAATCGAAACGCGAAAATTGATCTTTTAAGTTTTCGTAACCATTTTCGACAACCCGCTGCGCTTGTCGATATATAGTCTAATAGTTAATAAAAAGCAAAAGTGCGGCGGTGTGGTCGAACCAACCGCTTACAGCCTCGAACGAAAGCATTACATTTTCGTTCTCGCACAAATCTGTAATGGCCACCTCCTGTAAGTCTAATCACGTTGTGCCGGTCTCGCGCCGCGCGGAGTGTTGCGTGAAATCGGAATTTCGCCTACCCATGGATGGCGTAGCCCAAGGCTACAGGCGAACATGAACTTCAACCTCTGGGTGTAAAGCTATGCGATATTTCGGCAAGGGAGTCGTGTCTCTGCTCCTGTTATCCGGTTTATCCCTCATTTTTCCTTCCTTCGCCATCTCACAAGACGAAGGCGAGCCGCGCGACGCCGACCGTAATCGCGGCGCGCAATATTTTCTTGGCCAGCAGGACGAGCTGCTCATCAAAGTGAATATTTGGGGCTTCGTTCGCAAGCCCGGCCAATACCTGGTGCCCAAAGATACGGATCTCATTTCGCTGATTTCATTTGCCGGCGGCCCGCTCGAGCAAGCCAAAATCAAAAAGGTGAAAATCATTCGCGCCACAGAGCAACCTGCCGGCGCCGCATCGCAGAGCGGCAATGGCCGCTTGAATCAAAACGATCTGATGTTGGCCAGCCGCAGCAACAGCGTTTTAACTGAAACCTCCAGGCCGGCGGCCCAACAAGTCATCGAAGTCAACATCAAAAAATATCTCGCTAGCGGCCGGCCGGATTTGATTCCGGATTTGCGCCCCGGCGACACCATTGTGGTGCCTGGCAGCACGCTGCATTTTGTCGGCAAGGCTATGGACTTCGCGGCCAAATTTGCGGTCGTCGCGCAAATTTATTTTTGGGTCGCCGTTGCCGATCGGCGATAGGCCAATATGGCGGCGAGTTCGCATTTTATCCTTTAGGCATTGGCTTCAAATTTTTTTTTCATCATCGAGTCTGAGAGAGCAACCATGGAAGAGATACAAGAACGCCAGGTAACGTTTAACGATTATCTGCGCATTTTTTATCGCGGCCGCTGGATCGTCATGACGACGTTTCTGCTGGTGATGGGATTGACCGTCTACATGACGTTTACCGCCATGCCGGAATATGAGGCCAGCGCCAAATTGATGATCGAAGATAAAGGCGGCATGGAACAATCCCTCTTCGACATCAGCAGCTTCATGAAAAAAGAAACGATGGTCAACAATCAGGTCGAAATTTTGCGCAGCCGCACCCTGGCGGAAACCGTCATCAAGCGGTTGCAAGAATCGGAAATGGCCGGCAACTTGACGCTGCTGAATCCCCCCGACCAACGGCCCGCCGGAATTTTCTCCGACGCCGGGCGGTGGATCAGCGATCTTTTTAGCTTCGACAGCGACACCTCGGACGTGCACACGATCGAAGACATGATGGTCGAGTTCCGCGAGCGTTTGATCATCGCGCCGATTCGCGATACCGATATGATCGAAATCAAAATCACCGGCTCGACGCCGAAAGAAGCGGCTTTTATCACCAATACGCTGGCCCAAGCGTATAGCGAGAAAAATCGTCTCGAAAGCCAGCAAGAAGTCCGGCAGGTCAAAAACTTCCTGGATGAACAACTCGAGATTGTGAAAACGCGTTTGAGCGCGTCGGAAGAATCGTTGAAACAATTTAAAGAGGGCGCCAAAGTCGTGGCGTTGTCGGACGAGACCGAAGAGCTGATCAAAAAGATGGCCGAATTTGAGGGGCTTTATAATGAAGCGCTCACCGAATACAACTCCAATCGCGAACGCCTCAAATATGTCGACGACCAGCTCGATAAGAACAGAAAGAATTTCGATCTCGAAAACATCGGCGCCGCGCCGTATATCGAGGGGCTGAAGAAACAACTCGGCGAGCTGGAAGGCGAGCGCCTCAACAAAATCTCCAGCTTGATGAGCGGCGGGGTTTATCGTGAAAATGATCCGCAAATTCGAAAATTTGATGATCAGATCGAGTTGCATCAAAAACGGCTTAAGGATGAAGTCGCGAAGTTGGCCACCATCGAAGTGCTGAATCCGGTGGCCCTGAACGAAAATTTTGTCGCGCGCAAAATCGAAATCGAAGCCAACTTGCAGGCGCTGCAGCCCAAAGTCGAGGCGCTCAAGCGCATTGTGAAAGATTATGATCGGCAACTGGAGACCTTGCCGGAAAAAAGCTTGAAGCTGGCGCGTCTGCAGCGCGAAGCGCAGGCCGATGAAAAAATTTATTTGATGATGCAGGAAAAATATCAAGAGTCCCGCATCACCGAAGTCGGGCAGCTCGGCCAGGTGCGGTTGATCGATCCGGCGCGGCCGCCGCTGGAGCCGGTGCGCCCGCGTAAAAAATTGAACCTCGTGCTCGGTTTGATCGTCGGCCTCGGTCTCGGCGTCGGCCTCGCCTTTTTGTATGAATTCATGGACAACTCGGTGCGCACGATCGAAGATGTCGAGCGCCTCGGCATCACCGTGCTCGGCTCGATTCCGCTGATCAAAGAAGAAGAAGCGGTGCGGCGCGCCAAGTTTTTGCCGTCGAGCCTGACGGGCAAGAGCAGCAGTTTGGATGCGCCGGAGACGCGCCGCCTCATCTCCCGCCTCATCACGCACTTCGCCCCGAAGTCGCCGATTTCGGAGGCGTATCGCACCTTTCGCACGAACATTCAATACACCAAACTGGATCGCGATTTGAAAGCGTTGTTGGTGACCAGTCCCGGTCCCGGCGAAGGCAAGTCGACCTCGGTCGCTAATTTGGCGATCACGATGGCGCAGATGGGCAGCCGCGTGGTGTTGATTGACTCGGATTTGCGCCGGCCGATTTTGCATTCGATTTTCAATATCGATCGCCGCGTCGGGCTTTCCAACGTGCTCGTCGGCCGCGCCACAATTGAAGAAGCCGCGCAACCGACGGAAATTGAGAACCTCTTTGTCATGCCGTGCGGCACGCTGCCGCCGAATCCCTCGGAGCTGCTCGGCTCCGCGGCGATGAAAACGAAGCTCGAAGAAATGAAACAGAAATTCGATATCGTGCTCTTCGATAGTCCGCCGATCATCGCGGTCACGGACGCTGCCGTGCTCAGCTCGCTGCTCGACGGCGTGATTCTCGTTCTCAAGTCCGGTCAAACCGATCGCGAAGCCGCATTTCGCGCGTTCAGCTTGCTGAAAAATGTGAAGACGCGCATTCTCGGCTCGTTGTTGAACGGCGTGAATATCGAGAGCATGTACGGCAGCTACTACTACTACTATCATTATTATTACTACGGCAAAGACGGCGACAAGAAAAAGAAGAAAACGCGCAGTCGGAGCAAACAAGTAGCGTAAAGCGCATTCATGATCGCGAGTTTGCCTGGTAAGCGGCCTGTCCGTGTGGTCGTGATTTCGATCGACGGCGTTCCGTATAGTTTTGTGAAGAATCGTATGGCGGCCGGCGAGTTCCCAAACTTTCGCCGGCTGCTGTCGCGCGGCGCGCTGCATCGCATGAACTCCGTGCAGCCGTGTGTGTCCTCCGTGGCGTGGGCGAGTTACATGACCGGTAAAAACCCCGGCAAACACAACATCTTCGGCTTCGTCGACAAAAAGCCCGGCACTTTTGAAACCTTCGTGCCGACCTCGGTGAACCTGAAGAGTGAAACGATTTGGGAAACCATGAGCCGCGCCGGCAAAAGGGTTTTTGTGATGAATGTGCCTGTCACGTTTCCGCCGCGGCAGGTGAATGGCGCGCTGATCGGCTGTTTTCTGAGCACGCGACTTGAGAAGGCGACTTATCCGGCGGGCATCGCACGCGATCTCAAAAATATGGGTTATCGCCTCGATGCCAGCGCCGCGATCGCACGAGAAAATTTGGCGCAGTTTATTGAAGAATGCCAACATGTGCTCGTCAAACGCGCCGAAGCGATGTTTCATTATCTCGCGCAAGAGCCGTGGGATTTTTTTCAATGCCACATCATGGAAACCGACCGCATGAATCATTTTTTGTGGGAACATGCGGAACAAGCGGATTCGCTGTATGCGCCGGCGTTCTTTGATTTTTACAAACGTGTCGATGATTTACTCGGCGAAGTCGATAAGAAAATCGGCGATGACGCCGAGCTCATCGTTTTATCGGATCACGGTTTTTGCTCGATAAAAAAAGAAATTTATCTCAACCAGCATCTCGTCGAAGCGGGCTTGCTCAAGTTTAAAACCGCGACGCCGAAGAGCTTGGATGATCTGCATCCGGACACGTTGGCTTATAGCTTGATTCCCGGGCGCCTTTTCATCAATCTCCAAGGCCGCGAGCCTTGCGGAACCGTGCTGCCGGAAGATTATGATTTTGTGCGCGACCGCGTCATCCGAGTTTTAAGCGAATTAAAAGATTCGCCGGATGGCGTGCCGATTATGCGGCAGGTTTATAAACGTGAAGATATTTATCATGGCGAATACTTGCCTGCTGCTGCAGATTTGCTTGCCGTTCCAAATAAAGGCTATGATTTAAAAGGCGGCTTCAAAGCGAATGCGGCGTCTGATAAATCCGCGCTCGTCGGCATGCACACGTTTGATGACGCATTGCTTTACATGCGTCATCGTGATTTTAAACCGGAGCGCGAAGAGATTTGGATTGGCGACGTCGCGCCGACGATTTTGCAGATGCTGCAATTGCCCGCGCCGGATGATATGGATGGCATTTCGCTACTGCCGTAGAACAGGCTGCCAGCCCGCCCGGCGCAATGACGATACATTATTGTAGAGGCTTTGACAGGCAAGCTGCCTGTCCGACGTTTTCTAATATGGATCTTGCCAAAAGCTCGTTTAAAGCGTTTAGCTTAAAAATTCTCGGCGCGGTTTTGTTCATTGTCTACTCGATTTTTTTGGCAAGAATTCTTTCGCAAGGCGAATACGGCGTCGTCATGCTGGCGATCTCCGTGCTGACCGCGTTAGGCCCACTTTGTTTATTGGGCTTCGATCGCACGACGACGAAGTTCGCTGCGGTTTATTATGCGGAAAAGCAAATTCCATTGCTGCGCGGCTTGCTGGCTCGCGCGCGGCGAACGGGCTTAGGATTTAGTTTCGCGCTTTTGCTAATCTCCGGCCTATTAGTTGTGCTGGGCGCGCTGAATCCGGCAGAGAGCCGTAGCCGATCAATTTTATTGGCGGTTTGTATTTTGCCTCTCTGGTCGTGGGTAATCCTCAATCGCGAATTTCAACGAGGATTAAAACTGCTCGCGCCGGCGTTGGTGGGGTTTCAAATTTTGCGGCCGCTGCTCGCGATGATATTCACCGCCATCGCCTTCGTATCGTGGAAAATCGATGCGACCTGGTCAGTGGTTTTTCTCGGCCTCGCGTTGCTCATCGTTATCGCGATTGACTCGCGCCAAATCAATCGCGTATTAGGCGCAACCGATAAGCGCGTCGTTTACGAATCCGCGAAGTGGTTGCGCACGGCAAAGCCGCTGCTCTTTTCCATGGTGATGTACACGGTTATGACGCGCGCCGATATGTTGATGGTCGGCTATATTTTAGGCGTGGAAGAGGCGGCGCGTTACGCGGTGGCGGCGCGCCTCGCCGCGATTCCGGATTTTATTCTCGACGCCATTCGCGTGGTCATGGCGCCGTTGGTTTCGGAATATTTTCACAAAGATAATTTGGCGCTCATGCAGCAGCAAGTGAGCAAAGCATCACGCTGGGTTTTTATGGCGATTTTACCTTTTGCCGGCTCGTTTATTTTTTTTCCAAAATTCTTTTTGGGCTTTTTCGGCAAAACCTATGAATCCGCCAATATGATTCTCGTCTATTTGATCATCGGTCAATGTGTCAACGCGCTGTCCGGCACGGTCGGCGTGTTGATGACGATGACGAATCTGCAAAAAGAACACGCGCGCATCGTCTCAGTTGGCGCCGTGCTATTCGTCATCATGTGTTTTGTTCTTATAAAATGGCGAGGCGCTGAAGGAGCGGCGCTGGCCACAGCGCTCACGATGAGCTTGTCAAATATATGGATGATTTTTGTGGTGAAAAGAAAATTAGGAATTGTCAGCTATATGCAGCTCGGGCGCGTCGCAAGTTTGTCACATGAGAAAATGCCGGCCGGAGCGAGGAGCAAAGGCGTGGTATGAATAAGATCAGCGTCGTTTATGTGGCTGGCGCCGGTCGGAGCGGCTCGACAGTCCTCGATCGAATTTTAGGCACCATTTCCGACACAGCTTCGATGAACGAGCTGAATCGGATTTGGCTCGATGGATTTGTCGAGAATAAAAATTGTTCGTGTGGGCGTGTTTTCAAAGAATGCCCATTCTGGCGTCGAATCATCGCCGAGGCTTTTGGCAGCCTCAGTGAATTTGACGGACAGCGTATTCATGAATTGTGGACCGCCGTCGATAAATCGCGGCATTTTCTGCAATTGCTTTCTCCGCTTAAAAGCGCTTCCTTCAAAAAAGATTTGGCGGAATACCAGGATATTCTGCGGCGATTGTATTTTGCCATCGCCAAAGTCACCGGCGCGAACATCATCGTGGACTCTTCCAAAATTCCTTCCGGCGCGTTGATTCTCAAAAACATTCCCGGCCTCGACGTGCACGTGATCCATTTGATTCGCGACGCGCGCGCCTGCGTGTATGCGTGGCAGAAAAAAAAGCAGCATCCGAAACACGACATCGCGCTGCGCCAATATACGCCGCTGCGCACCACGATGTTTTGGATTATGCGCAACACCTTTGCGAGCCTGCTCGCGACGCGCTTGCCCTATGTGCGCGTGCGCTATGAAGATTTGATGAAACATCCGCAGCGCGAAATGCAAAAACTGCTGGCGCATCTCAAACCGTTCGCCGGAAAACAATTGCGTTTCGCCGCGGATAACGCCATCGAGCTGCCGGAATATCATTCGATCTCCGGCAATCCGGATCGTTTTTCCAATGGCGTGACGAATTTGCGTTTAGATCTCGAATGGCTTGCCAAGATGAACGAGAACACGCGCCGCATGACCACGGTGTTGGCCTATCCACTGTTGTCGCAGTACGGCTACACCAATGGCATTTATAAATCGCACGAGCCGGAATTGCATGAGCAGCGCTAAACGACTCATTCTCGTCACTGGCGTCCCGCGCAGCGGCACCACCGCCGTCGGCCAAATGTTGGCGCTCGCGCCCGGCGCGAACACGTTGCATGAGCCGTTTAATTATCATTCCGGCTTGCAACATATTGCGCATTATTTTGAGATTCCCGGAACGCCGTCGTTTCCCGTGCAAGCTCTGGATCGCACCGTCGCGCAACTTAAGAATCTTGATTTGAAATTTAAGTCGGGGCTTTTCCCCTCGGATAAAGGATGGCGCCGTGTTGTGAAATATGTCATCGGCGCGCGGCCGCTCAATTCGTATCGCCGGCTGCGTCTGCAGGCCAACTTGCACACGATTATCTGGAAAGACCCCCTCGCCTGTTTTACAGCCGAGCACGTCGCCAGGCATCACGAAGTCGACGTGCTGGTCACGTTGCGAAATCCGTGGGCCGTGGCCGGCAGTTTTAAGCGCATGGAATGGGCGTTTGATTTACAAGATTTGACGACGCGCTTGCAATCAGCAGGCATGGATTTTATTAAAGCCGCTGTGCCTGCCAGCGTCAATCATTCTGTTGCCAACGGCGCGATACTTTGGCATATCATTTATTCCGCCTTGGCTGCCTGGGCAGCAACCAACGCGCGAATTCGTTTCGTGAATTTAGATGACATCGTTAGCGCGCCGGTGATAACGTACGCGAAACTTTATCAGCTTTTAGGTTTGGTTTGGAATCAGCGTATTGCCGGGAAAATCACCACGTATTATCGCGGCGAATCCAGGCGGAGCGAGCCTAAATCGAAGAAAGCGCACGATCGCCATCGCAACGTGGGCGCGGTAAATAAATATTGGCGCCGTTATCTGACGGAAATCGAGAAAGAGTTTGTCGGCCAAGTAGCGGAAGAGACTTGGCTGAATTTTCAAAAGCTTTGTGTGGAGAATGAAGCGGGAGCGTATTGCACACAGGAAATTGCTAGTGTAAACAAGCTGCAATCGAACAGATTTAGAAAGCATTTGTCCAACGGATAAAAAACGACCAACGGATAAATCAACCTAAAATCCGTTGGCGGCTTTTCATCCGTTGGTGGTAAAAATTGAGTTGGCGATACGATGAATAAACCAAATGATTTGGTTCCACAAGCGGAACGCTTTGACAGCACGTTGAAGATTGAATTACCGATGAAAAGGACGACAAGCAATTTAGGCAAAGTTTTTTTTGCGACCCTGTATTTGAGTGTCGATATTTTTGTGTCGCCGCCAGCTATTTTTTCCCAAACGCCGCCGGCGCGCCGGCCCAATTTTCTCGTGATCATTGCCGACGATCAACGCGCTGAAACGGTGCAAGAGGCGATGCCAAAAACCCGGTCGCGCATTTTTGACGCCGGAATTACCTTCGCCAACGGTTACGTGACCACGCCGGTTTGCACGCCGAGCCGCTCGAGTATTTTAACCGGCATGTATGCGGCGCATCACGGCGTGCGCGACAACGAAACACAACTGCGTTTTCCTACTTTCGTCGATCGGCTGCATGACGCCGGATATTACACCGGCTTGGTCGGCAAATACATGAATTCGTGGGATGGATCGCCGCGCCCGGAATTTGATTATTGGATCGGCATTCCGGCGGATGACAAATATTATGATCCGCAAATCAATGTCGCGGGCAATTGGGTCACGCATCGCGGTTATTTGACGTATTTGTTGCGCGACTACGTCAGCAATTTTTTGAAAAAAGCGGTTAAGCAGAGCGAGCCGTTTTGTCTCATCTTCGCGCCCAAGACGCCGCATACGCCGCTGCAAGCCGCGCCCGGAGATGAAAACCTTTATCCCGGATTGGCGCCGTTTCGGCCGCCGAGTTTTAATGAGCCGGAGGTTTCCGACAAACCGCGCTGGCTGCAAAATATGCCGCTGCTCACGACGGAAGAGCAGCAGGCTGTCGATAGCCTGCGCCAAAAACAATTGCAAATGTTGTGGTCGCTCGATCAAACCATCGATAGCATTCTAGATGAATTGCAAACCGCCGGCGAACTTGATTCCACGGTGATTTTGTATATTTCGGATAACGGCTATCTGTGGGGCGAGCATCGCCTGACCGGCAAGGTGCGCGTGTATGAGCCGTCGATTCGCGTGCCGTTTGCTATGCGCTATCCGCCGCTGGCGCAAACCGGTGCGGTTGAAAAAAAGATCGTTGCCAATATCGACATCGCGCCGACGATTTATCAATTAGCCGGTTTGCCGATTCCAAAAGAAGTCGATGGCTGTCCGCTGCCGCCGTTGATTTCGCCGCAGCATAAAGCGCGCACCGAAATTTTAATTGAAGGCGACTCGCAATCGCGGCCGCGCTTTGCGGCGGTGCACTCCGGCCGCTATGTGTACATCGACAACGACGGCGATGATCCGGAATTTTATGATCTGATTAAAGATCCGGAGCAGCTCGACAACGGCGTCGACAATCCCGGTTATGCCGGCGTGGTCAAAGATTTAAAAAATAAATTGAGCAATCTTCTCGTCGGCGTTTGCGAGCCCTCCGTGCCGCCGCCGGTCGCTTTTGCATTGCAGCAAAATTATCCGAATCCGTTCAAAAACGCGACGACGATTCGCTACAACGTGCGCGAACGCGCGCCGGTGACGATACAAATTTTTGATCTGCAGGGCCGGCTCGTGACGAAGCTCGTGGATCGCGAGGTCGAGCCTGGCAATTACGCCGTTCGTTTTAATCCCCAAGCGCTGGCGAACGGCATATACTTTTATCGCATGCAAGTCGGAGGCCCGTCTGGCGCGGTCAACTTCGTTCAGCAACGTAAACTCGTGGTCATACAATGACGATTACGCCGATTGGCTATGTGATCATCCTCATAGGCCTGTTTGCCGTGTTTCTGCCCTCGCGCAAGGTTATTTTATACCTGACGATTTTCTTTGTGCCGTTCACCGCCACGGCCGTCATCAATTTGCAAAGCCCCTCATTCGGCTTGCAGCCCGGATACTTTCTCGGTATGCTGCTCATGGCGCGCCATTTTTTTGAATGGTTGTTTGCCCGCGTGAAACCGCGCCTCACGCACCTCCAGCGCACGACGTTGCTGCCCTTTGTCATTTTTATTCTTGTCGCCGGCATATCGATCCTGTTGATTCCGTTTCGCGGCCATACCTACGTGCGGCGGCCTTCCGGCGATTACCAGCTCTTGCGCATGAGCATGGAAAATTTCACGCAACTGGTCTATCTCATCTATGTCGTTTTGCTGACGATTTGTATCTCCGCTGGCAGGCTGAAGCCGGAGGAAATTCGCCGGGCGCTGCGGGTATTGATCGCTTCGAGCTTCTTTGTCGCCGCATGGGGATGGGCGCAGCTTTATATGTACAACGCCGGCATTCCCTACCCGGAGTATCTGTTTAACAATAGCGCCAGTTTTTTGCAAAAATATGAACAAAAAATTCGGCTGCTCGGATTTAAACGCATGAATTCCGTGGCGCCCGAACCTTCCATGTTTGCGCGTTTTTTGCTGATGCCGACGTTCTTGTGTTTCTATTACGTCTATAATAAAGGCGGTTCCGTGCTGAAGCCGCGCGCCGCGCTGTGGTTGGCGATTTTTTTCGCATTGACTCTCGTTTTTACGAGCACCTCGACGGCGCTGGTGGGTTTGTGCGGCAGTCTTTTTCTTTTTCTTTTGTACATTTTGTCAAAACGCGGCCGCGTCAGCACAAAAATTTATACCATGCGCGATAGCATGCGCACGGTCTTCGTCGTCCTCTTCGGCTTCGTCGGTTTGCCGGTGTTTTTGTTGACCGCGGCCATCTACGGCATTGGCTTGACCGCGGATCAAATTTTTCAATTCATTGAAATTTTGCTGCTGGATAAGGCCGATTCGCAATCGGGGAGCACGAGACTCGACGGCGCGCTGCAAGGCCTGAGTCTTTTTTTTGCAAATCCGTTTTTTGGCGTGGGCTGGGGCAGCAATCGCACGTTCGATTTATTAACCAATATTCTGTCCACCACCGGTATCGTCGGTGTGATCATGTTCTTTTGGGGCAATTGGCTGCTGGCCCGGCGCGCGGGGGCGTTGAGCAGGTTCTTGATTCATACGGATCAAAACATGTTGGCGGAATATCCGAAAGCGTTGTTCTTTGCGCTCATCGTGCGCCTCTTCGGAAAATTTTTATCCGAGCCCGATATTTTGTATTTGGATCACTGGCTGCTCGTCGGCTTGATCGTCGTGACGTTGCGTTGGAGAGCTTTAGAAGTGAACGCCGTCAAGGCGGCACCGGCCAATCATGAGCTTCATCTGAACGGCAAGCTCCAAGAGGCGGTTGCCGTCTAAATGAAAATCGCAGTCAACGGCAAAGCTTTGGGAACAACGGAAAAAACCGGCGTCGTCCGCGTCGCCTTGAGCTTGATTCGCCATATCGCTTTGCTGCGGCGCGATTTTGTTCTCGAGCTTTTGATTCCGGGCGCTGAAGCCGTTGCGTTTGATTTGCCGGAAAATGTGAAAGTGCGTTGCTTCGGCGCCGCGTTCTGGCGCAATAGCCTCACGCGCTCTTTGTGGGAACAAGCGATTCTGCCGTGGCATCTGCGGCGGCAAGGCGATTATGCGCTTTTGTTGAATCTGACCAATTCCGCGCCGGTTCTCATTTCGCCGCAAGCGCCGCAAATCTTGCTCGTGCATGACGTCGGTTTTCAGAACAAGCAATGGTTTTCAAATCTGTTCTCGTCGTATTTGCAATGGGTGGTGACCAGCGCCGCTAAACAAGGCGTGCGCTTTGTCACCGTTTCCCAAACCTCGGCGCAGCAATTGTCCGAAATGCTGCCGCAAATTGGCGCGATCACGGTCGTTCCTAATGATGCGGATGAACCTCCGGCTCTTGTTGGCGCCAAACGCTTGCCGTATCGTTATGGCCTGTTCATTGGCTCGCTCAATCCGCGCAAAAATATTTCCGGCGCGATCTTGGGTTTTCAAAAATTTAGCGCTGCCATGCCGGACGAAGTGCGCTTGCACATCGTCGGCGGCGAGAACGGTATTTACGCGGCATTGCCGGAAAATTTGCGCGAGTTTAAGAACGTCGTCTTTCAAGGTTTTGTCGACGAAGCTGAAAAATGGGCGTTCTTGAAAGGCGCCGAATTTTTGCTCTTGCCCTCGTTCCTGGAAGGCTTCGGCCTGCCCGTGCTTGAGGCGCTTAAAATCGGCACGCCGGTCGTCGCCTCCGATATTCCGGTGTTTCGCGAGTTGTTTGACGACGCGATTGAGTATGTTGATCCGCATTCGCCGGAAGATATCGGGCGCGGCATTCGTGAGATCATGAGCAACCAGGACAAAAGAATCCGGAAGATGGCGCGCGGCCAGCAAATCGCTAAACATTTCTCTTGGCCGCTGGCCGCGCAGAAATATGTCGAATTGATTGAAGAAATGGCGACGGGCAATAAGTTGTAGTAAAGGTTAAAAAAATCCATGTTTTTGAGCCCAACGGATAAAAAGGCGACCAACGGATTTCAATTATCCGTTGGTCGTTTTTCAATCCGTTGGGGAATTTTTCTTTTTGTATTGAAAATTGAATTGTTGAAAATGATGCAAGCTTCCAAAACAATTTTGCACGCCTTTAACTTCAGCGCATTGCTTTGGCTCTCCGGCATGCCCTCGGTCTGCTCGGATTCAAATCCGA
>Ga0247727_10012168_pt1 | contig 14834 bp, 10 predicted proteins | sample WisWelCaveWW1625_FD_202498 | JGI IMG/M metagenome (GOLD analysis project Ga0247727, IMG submission 202498) | Biofilm microbial communities from Wishing Well Cave, Virginia, United States - WW16-25 | ecosystem: Environmental > Aquatic > Deep subsurface > Groundwater > Cave microbial mat | place... | reverse complement strand
CTACGGTGTGGCTGGCTGGATGCTCCGGATGCCACATGTCGTTGCTGGATATGGATGAGAGGATTTTGGACGTGGCGAAATTGGCGGATATCGTCAAGAGTCCGATTGTGGATGGAAAAAATTTCCCGGAGGTTGACGTGGCCTTGGTGGAAGGTGCCGTTGCGAGTGATGAGCACCTCCGGGAAATCAAACATATCCGTGAACATTCCAAAATCCTGATTTCTCTGGGGGATTGCGCGGTCACGGGCAACGTCGCGTCATTGAGAAATCTTGTCACTAAAGAAGCGGCTTTGGCGCACGCTTATTTAGAAGCCGAAAGCAATGAACAGGGTGTTATTCCGGATTCCCCGGAAATCCAGAAACTCATTGACCGGGTGATGCCGCTGCATGAAGTTGTTAAAGTTGATTATTATGTTCCGGGCTGTCCGCCGCCGGCGGATCTTATATTCTATGTCCTCAGCGAGATTCTCAATGATCGTGTTCCCAATTTTGAGCAGGGAAGGAAAATTAAATATGGTTGAACAAAAGATAAATCAAAAGATCACGATTAGTCCCGTAACGCGCATTGAGGGCCACGCGAAGATCACGCTTCATTTGGATGAGCAGGGGGCGGTGCGGGATGCTTGTTTTCATGTCAATGAATTCCGCGGGTTCGAGAAATTCTGCGAGGGCCGGTTGTATACAGAAATGCCCTCCATCACACCGCGCATTTGCGGGATTTGTCCCGTCAGTCACGCCGTTTCCAGCGCCAAGGCTTGTGAGATGATCATGCGGGTGCAGGTTCCTTACACCGGGGATCTTTTGCGCCGGCTGATGCATTTGGGACAAGTCATTTCTTCCCACGCGTTAAGTTTTTTTCATTTATCGTCACCGGATATGTTGCTGGGCTGGGATTATGATCCGGCGAAACGCAACATCATCGGTATCGCCGAAAAGTTTCCTGATGTGGCCAAGCGCGGCATTCGTTTACGGAAATTCGGACAGGAAATCAGCGAGCGGCTGACGGGCAAAAAGGTCCATGCCCTGGGAATTGTCGCCGGCGGTTTCGGTTATCCACTGGTTGAAGAACAGCGCCAGGCCTTGTTGAACTGGATCCCGGAGGCTTTGGAGACGACCAAGATTGGTTTGGATATTTATAAGAAATATTATGATCAGCATGCTCAGGAAGTTGACTCGTTCGCTAATTTTGAAACCCTGCACCTGGGTTTGATCGGCCCCAACGGCGAGCATGAATTGTATGACGGGAACCTGCGCATGGTCGATGGCAGCGGCACCATTGCCGGCGAACAGCTTAAATCCGAAAACTATTTGGACTTCATTGCCGAGCGCCCGGTGACATGGTCCTATCTCAAATATCCTTACTATAAACCCTTCGGCTATCCGAATGGATTCTATCGCGTTGGGCCGTTGGCGAGATTAAATGTCGCCTCCAAAATGAGAACCCCTTTGGCCCAGGAGGAATACAAGGATTTTAAAGCCTTAGGGAACGGCCGTCCGGTGCATGGTTCATTTTATTTTCATTACGCGCGGTTGATTGAGACGTTAACCTGCATTGAGCTTGTCCAAGAAATATTAAACGATCCGCAGATACTTTCTCATGAAATCCAGGCCTTTGCCCAGCGTAACCAGACCGAGGGGATTGGCTGCTCGGAGGCACCGCGGGGGACATTGTTTCATCATTACACGACCGATGAGAACGGGGTTTTGACTAAGGTCAATCTTCTTATCGCCACCGGGCAAAATAATCCGGCGATGAACCGTTCGGTTCTGGAGGCCGCTAGGCAATATGTTAACGGCAAAGATGTCCGTGAAGACGCGCTTAATCGCGTGGAAGCGGCTATTCGCTGTTATGATCCATGTCTTTCGTGTTCAACGCACGCGGTCGGCTCTATGCCGTTGATTATGGAAATACAGGATCATCAGGGCAAAATTTTGAATGTCATTAAAAGAGGCGGGTGATGGATTTAATCATCGGTTACGGAAATTCCATGAGATCGGATGACGGCGCTGGTATTTATGCTGCTCAGCGTATTGCCGATGAGAATTTGCCCGGCGTGGTGGTTATAACTATGCACCAGCTGCATGTGGAAATTTTGGAGGATGCCGTCCGGTATGATCGTATTATTCTTGTCGATGCGAGCGAAGATGGCGAGGCGGTTTGTTTGAGGAAAGTCGGAACGGCGTCCTCCGGCGAAATGACTTCAACGCATCATTTAAGCGCCGAGCTTTTCGCTGACTTAGCCAGGATTGTTTACGGCAGAGATTTGAATCTGTATCTGTGTTCCATCAAGGGCAAGAACTTTGAGATGGGCGATCATCTTTCCCGGGCCGTCCGATCCCGGGCGCAAAAGGCCGTTGAACTGATCCATCAGCTCATCCTGGGAGATTTGGCCTATGCATGAAGCTAAATTCACCGAGCAGATTGTGGAAAACATTATCTCGGAGTTAAAGAGATATCCGCAAAAGAAACCCCGGCGGATCAAGGTTTGTGTCGGGGAGATGTTCCATCTGCAGCGAGATTCCGTTTTGATGCATTATGAAATTTTAACGAAAGGTACAGATTTAGAAAACGTTAAAATCGAATTAAATGAGCAGGCCGTGGAAGTCCGCTGCCGCCAATGCCATAAAGTTGGAGGGGTTGAAGATCATCACTTGCTGATGTGCTCTTTGTGCGGTTCACGCGATGTTGAGGTTGTCTGTGGGAATGAGATTTTCACGGAGTTGATTGAAATAGAATAACCTGGCAACACCTCGTAGGTGTCCACCTACGAGGTGTAGGAGGGTAGATTTACATGACAGAATCATTGCGTCTGCGGATAACAATTAAAGGTGTGGTTCAGGGCGTTGGCTTTCGTCCTTTTATTTACCGCCTGGCGCGGGAAATGGAATTAAAGGGATGGGTGAATAATTCCGCGCAAGGGGTGATGATTGAGGTTGAGGGAAAAGAGCCTCAGTTAGAGAAGTTTATTGTCCGGATGAATCAAGAAAAGCCGGCCCACTCATTCATACAAAGTTTTCAATCCGTTTATTTGGATTCAATCGGTTATACGGAATTTCAAATCCAGGAAAGCGATGCCTCCAGCGAAAAAGTTGCCCTGGTCATGCCTGATATCGCGACTTGTCCGGAGTGTCTTAAAGAAATTTTTGATTCCCATAACCGCCGGTATCTTTATCCTTTTACAAATTGTACCCATTGCGGTCCGCGTTATTCTATTATTGAAGACCTGCCGTATGACCGGTGTCACACGAGCATGAAGAATTTCACGATGTGTCCCAGCTGTCAAAAGGAATATGATGATCCTTTGGATCGGCGTTTTCATGCCCAGCCCAATGCCTGCGGTGAGTGCGGTCCGCATGTGGAAATATGGGATGAAGAAGGCAACATTTTATGCGCGCATCACGCCGCCATTGTCAAAGCAGCCGAGGCCATCAAGACCGGGAGGATAGTTGCCGTTAAAGGTTTAGGCGGCTTTCATTTGATGGCCGACGCGCGCAATGAAAAAGCGGTCGCGCGGTTACGGGAACGCAAACACCGCGAGGAAAAACCTTTGGCCTTGCTGTTTCCATCCTTGAAAGCGGTTGAAGAGGTCTGCTTGGTCTCTGATTTGGAAAAGTATTTACTTGGATCATCCGAATCACCCATTGTTTTGCTTCCTAAAAAAGAAAGTTGGCTTATTGGTCTTTTCCAAAATAAAAACGTAGAGGTAGCCAATATTAACACCTTTTCTTCTCTGGGAAAAAGACCTAATATTGACTTCCATAATGTTTTTAATGAAGAAAAGGTCAATAAAAGATATCCTATCGCGCCTTCGGTCGCCCCAGGAAATCCTGGCTTGGGAGGGATGCTGCCCTACACGCCGCTGCATTATATTTTAATGAGAGAACTTTCGTTCCCGGTGGTGGCCACCAGCGGGAATATTTCCGATGAGCCGATTTGTACGGATGAGCAGCAGGCTTTATCGACTTTGCAGGGGATCGCGGATTTATTTCTCATCCATAACCGTCCGATTGTCCGCCATGTGGATGATTCGGTTGTCCGGATGATGATGCAAAGGCCTTTGGTTTTAAGGCGTGCCCGCGGTTACGCGCCCTTGCCCGTTCATCTGAAAGAAGAGTTCCCGACGGTCCTGGCGGTCGGCGGACATTTGAAAAATACCGTGGCCTTGAGCGTTAAAGACAATATTTTTATCAGCCAGCACATCGGAGATTTAGAGACGAAAAAATCTTTTGATACCTTTAAGACGACGATTGAGAGTTTAACAAAGTTATACGACACCCGTATCAGCCGCGTGGCGTGTGACATGCATCCAGAATATATTTCCACTCAACAGGCGCATCTGATCGATAAACCCATGACCAGGGTTCAGCATCACCACGCGCATATTGTTTCCTGCATGGCGGAAAATGAACTTCAGGGAAAAGTCTTAGGTGTATCCTGGGATGGGACCGGCTATGGGACAGATAATACCATTTGGGGTGGGGAATTCCTATTATCGACATTGACCGATTTTGAACGGATAGGACATCTGCGTACCTTTCGGCTTCCCGGGGGCGAGGTGGCGATTAAAGAGCCCAGGAGAACGGCCTTTGGTTTACTTTATGAAATGTATAAAGAGAAAGTGACGGATTTAAAAGATCTGCCTTGTCTGCAGGCGTTTTGTGCCGATGAGTTTTTCATCATCCAAAGAATGATTGATAAAAAATTCAATTCGCCCAAAACTTCCAGCGCGGGTCGTTTGTTTGATGCCGTGGCTTCGCTCATAGGATTGAGACAGTCTGTTTCCTTCGAAGGTCAGGCGGCGATGGCCTTAGAACATGTTATGAATCATGCTAAGACGTCTGAATGGTATAATTTTGAACTTATTGATAAACCACCTGGCGGTTTTATTGTTGATTGGTCCAAAATTATTGAAGAGGTGATTCGGGATGTCCGGGCGGGGATTGCGTTGGGCATGATTTCGGCAAGATTTCATAATGCTTTAGTAGAAGTGATTGTTGACACCGCCCGCCGGGCGAAAGAAAAACGGGTTGTTTTAAGCGGCGGCTGTTTTCAGAATAAATATCTGACCGAGAGGGCCATTGTTCGCCTTCGCGCGGAAGGGTTTCAGGTTTACTGGCATCAAAGTGTGCCGCCCAATGACGGCGGCATTGCCTTAGGACAATTGGTCTCAACGGCGTATCGGCTCAAAAATGATCAATCGCGTGTGATGTATCACATATAACGAAGAAAATAAAATGTGTCTGGCCATCCCAGGAAAAATTATCAGTAAAAGCGGCGAAGAACCGTTGAATTGCACGGCGAAGGTGAATTTCGGCGGCATTGTCAAAGAAGTTTCTTTGGCCTATGTGCCGGAAGCCGAAATTGGCGACTATGTGATTGTGCATGTCGGTTTTGCTCTGAGTAAAGTCGATGAAGCGGAAGCGCATAAAGTATTTGAATATTTAGAACAGATGGGAGAGTGGGAGGAGATAAAATAAACCGGGATTTACACCTACGAGGTGTCGTTTGACACCTCGTAGGTGTGGGCGGTTAAGGAAATCAATCTATGAAATACCTTGATGGATATAGAGACGCGAAAGCGGTGCGCCAGTTCGCCGAGAAAATTAAGCGCATCACCACAAAATCACATGTTCTCATGGAGATCTGCGGGGGGCAGACCCATGCCATTGTTAAATTCGGCATTGATGAACTTTTGCCGAAAAAGATAACCTTGGTCCATGGTCCGGGCTGCCCGGTGTGCGTGACACCATTAGAGCAGATCGATAAGGCTATCGAGATTGCCTCACGGCGGGATGTAATATTTTGTTCGTTTGGCGATATGCTGCGCGTTCCTGGTTCCAGGAAAGATTTGCTTTCCGTGAAAGCTCAGGGCGGCGATATCCGCATCGTTTATTCACCGCTGGACGCTTTAAAAACAGCTCAGGCCAATCCCCAGAAACACGTTGTCTTTTTTGCCGTCGGTTTTGAAACCACGGCCCCGGCCAACGCCATGGCGGTTTTCCAGGGCTATAAATTAGGAGTCAATAATTTCTCTATGCTGGTTTCCCATGTTCTGGTGCCGCCGGCGATGGAGGCGATTCTTTCTTCGCCGAACAATCGTGTGCAGGGATTTTTGGCGGCCGGGCATGTCTGCACGGTCATGGGGTATACGGAATACGAGCCGATCGCGGCAAAATACAAAGTTCCGATTGTTGTCACTGGTTTTGAGCCTGTTGATATTTTGCAAGGGCTCTATATGTGCGTTGCCCAATTGGAAGAAGGCCGACATGAAGTTGAAAATCAGTATACGCGTTCTGTGCGGTTGCGGGGAAATATTCTAGCGCAGAATGTGATTCAGGCGGTCTTTCAAGTGACGCACCGCAAATGGCGCGGCGTGGGGGAAATCCCCCAGAGTGGTTTGTCCTTAAAAGGGCCGTATGAACTATTCGATGCCGAACGCCGTTTCGGTTTGGCGGATTATCACGCGGAAGAATCAACCGATTGTATCAGCGGCTTGATTTTACAGGGAATCAAAAAGCCTCATCAGTGCCCAGCTTTTGGCACAAAATGCACACCGGAAAGTCCTCTGGGAGCGACGATGGTGTCTTCCGAGGGTGCCTGCGCGGCATATTTTCGTTATCGCAGGTTAGAAGTGGATAAAAAATCGGCGGCAAAGAGGTAAAATATGAACAGTATAAAGACGATAGGAAAATCCTCACAAGGCAAAGAGTTTACTTTGTCTTGTCCGATCCGGTTTCAAAAGTATCCACATGTCCTCCTTGCCCATGGCGGCGGGGGAAAACTCATGCATCAGTTGATTGAAGAGATATTTTTGTCCGTATTTGATAACGCGAACCTCAATCAAAGACATGATTCGGCAGTTCTCAATTGCGGACAGGGCCAAATCGCCTTTACCACGGATTCTTATGTTGTTCGGCCGCTTTTTTTCCCGGGCGGAAATATCGGGACTCTGGCGGTCAACGGCACCGTCAACGATTTAGCGATGAGCGGCGCCCGGCCGCTATACTTAAGCTGCGGATTTATTTTAGAAGAAGGGTTGGCCATGGAGGACCTCTGGCGTATTGTCCAATCGATGCGCCAAGCTGCCATGAAAGCTAAGGTGCAGATTGTCACCGGCGATACCAAAGTTGTGGACAAGGGGAAAGGCGATGGGGTATTCATTAATACCGCTGGTATTGGAATCATAGAACATAAACAAAAAATTTCCCCGCGGATGGTCCGGGAAGGGGATGCCTTAATTGTCAACGGCGATTTAGGCCGGCACGGCATCGCGATTATGGCAACGAGAGAAGGATTATCTTTTGAAACGAAGATTGAAAGTGATACGATACCTTTAGCCGGAGTCATCCAAGATTTGATTTCGGAAGGAATTGAGATTCATTGCCTGCGAGATTTGACGAGGGGCGGCTTGGCCAGCGCATTAAATGAGATTGCCCTGGCGGCTTCGGTAGAAATAAATGTTGATGAAAATCAGATTCCCGTCCGTGAAGATGTCCGCGGCGCCTGCGAGATACTGGGATTAGACCCTTTGTATGTCGCCAATGAAGGCCGGTTTATTGCTTTTATTCCCCAGAAGGATGTCTCCAGGGCTCTGTCGATTATGCAAGCTAATCCAGCCGGCCGAGAGTCAGCGGTGATCGGTAGGGTGAAAGGAAAAGCTTCAGCGCTGGTGACGATGACCAGTAGAATCGGGGTCAGCCGTATTTTAGATATGATAACCGGCGAGCAGTTACCGAGGATTTGTTGATTTTTATCGGTTAAGGTTATGGTGACGATGCCCGTTTCGTCAATCGGCTACGGGCATATTTAAACGACGAACAACGTAACCGAAAACCGATACGGGCTTCGTGACCGTAACCCAAAATCATTGCCGGATAAGTTTATTAGGGAGATAGTTATGCCCATGTATCAATTTAAACGAAGACCAACCAAACGTGTCGATGCCGACACCGCGATTCAGCAGATTAAAAAAGGTAAACGCATTTTAATCGGCTCCGGCGGCGCCGAACCGCAGCATTTAGTGGCGGCCTTGACTCGTAACGCCCCGCGGTTTCGCGATAATGAAATAGTGCACCTGTTGACTTTAGGCATTGCCCCGTACGCCGACCCCGTATATTCACAGGCCTTTCGGCACAATGCCTTTTTTATCGGGCACAATGTTCGCCAGGCCGTACTCGACGGCCACGCGGATTACATTCCCATTTTTCTTTCTGAAGTCCCGGCGCTTTTTAAAACAGGGCAGATGCCCATTCACTGCGCCATGATACAGGTTTCACCGCCGGATGAAAACAACTGGGTTTCTTTAGGGGTCTGTGTTGACATTTTGCCGGCGGCGATTGCCAACGCAGATATTATCATTGCCCAAATCAACCGGGAAATGCCGGAAACTCTTGGAGAATCGAAAATACCCTTAGACGCGATTGATTACATTGTGGAAGCGGATGAGCCCTTACTGGAATTGTCCGCGAAACCCATTGATGAAATTTCCGAGAGGATTGGGATGAATATCGCCCGATATATTCAGGACGGAGACACCCTGCAGTTAGGGATTGGAACGATTCCCGATGCCGTTTTAAAGAATCTGAAAGAAAAAAATGACTTAGGTATTCACTCGGAAATGGTGTCTGACGGCGTGGTCGATCTCTATGAAAACGGCAACATCACCAATAAAAAGAAAGGAATCCACGAGGGTGTTTCGATCGTCAGTTTTGTGCTGGCCACAAAAAAGTTGTACAAAGTCATTCATAAAAATCCTGAGTTTCAATTCTATCCAACGGAATATGTCAATGACCCGTTTGTGATTGCCCGGAACCGGAATATGGTTTCAATTAATTCCGCTATTCAGATTGATTTGACCGGTCAAGTTTGTTCCGACAGCATCGGGGCTTCTTTTTACAGCGGGTTCGGCGGGCAGGTGGATTTTGTCCGCGGGGCCAGACGATCGCCGGGCGGGAGGGCATTTCTCGCCTTTCCTTCAACGGCGAAACAGGGCGCGATTTCCAAGATCGTGCCGCATTTAGCCGAAGGCGCCGGGGTGGTCACCAGCCGCGCGGATGTCCATTACATAGCGACGGAGTATGGCGTGGCTTATCTGCATGGAAAGAATATCCGTGAAAGAGGTTTAGCCCTCATTCAAATCGCCCATCCCAAATTCCGCGATGAGCTTTTGGATTACATGAAAAAGAAGCATTATGTTTATTTGGACCAAAGGACCATCAAGGATGACCACAGTTCCGTTAAGCATTTGATTCCCTACAGCGGAACCTTTAAGGGAAAGACTGTTTATTTTCGTCCGCTGCAGTCGTCCGATGAGAAGGCCATTCAGGATTTCTTTTACAGCCATGAACCAGAAACAATTTATCAGCGGTATTTGACCTATGTCGACGCCATGCCGCATCACGTGGCTGCCGCGCGCGTCTCCGTCGATTATAACAAAGACATGGCCATTGCCGGTTTTGATTCCCCTCAGCCTTACGCCCAGATGGTCTGTCTCGGCCGTTACATCCGCAAAGAAGATAACTCGGCGGAAATGGGGTTAGTCGTTAAAGAAAATTATCAGCGGTTAGGTATCGGAACCTTTATGTGTGAATGTTTGATGAAAGCCGCTCAAGAGCATCAGGTCGAAAAACTCATTGCCCATGTGTCCCGGAATAACGCGGGGATGCTGAGTATTTATAAAAAAAATGGATTCGATATAAAGGAAAGCCAGGAAATTAGCGGATATTTTGCTTGCTGGCAGATTCCAGCGGGAGTTCAGGGGAATACAAAGACATAGCGAGGGGAGGCGGGATATGTTTCGAGTCGGCATGGGTGAGTTAACCATTATCTTGGTGATTATTTTGATTCTCTTCGGAGCCAAACGTTTACCGGAGATCGCGGCGGCGCTTCGCGATGCCCTCAAGGAATTCCGCAAAGTCGGCAAAGATGTCGAAGACGACCAGACGGGAAACGAAAAAAAGGGCGATGATGCGAAGAGAGGATAACAATAGCCACCGAAGGAACATTTTGGGCGCTACGAAATCGTTGGTTGTTTGATTTATACATTTTAAAAAATCATGGAGTTTTTAAAAAAGACCACCATCGCCGATTTACTGTAGGAAAAAATTCATAAAGGAGAACGTGCCGATGAAGATGATACAAGAAAAGAGAGTCAGATTCGCGATCGGGATTTTTCTTTTTATGGGGTGTGGTATTTTACTTTGGCAAGATTCTTTTGCCGCAAATGAATCCGATCAAGAAACGGGACTTTCCGCAAAACCACCGTTGACGGAAGGGCTTTTCAAAAAAGGAGAAACGCTTTATCAAAAGCAATGCGCCGTATGCCACGGTCCACAGGGGGCGGCCGACGGCAAAGCCGCGTATCTTTTATATCCCAAGCCGCGAGATTTCACGCGGGATAAATTCCGTTTGGTGTCGACTATGAATATGGACGCCACGGATGAGGACCTTTTTAAGACGATTAGCCGCGGTATGCCGGGTTCGGCCATGCCCCCTTGGGAATATGTAAGCGTGGAAGGACGTTGGGCGTTGGTTTATTATGTCCGTTTTCTTTCCGAGATCAAGAATCAGCAAAAATCGGGTGAGCTCTCTAAAAATGTTATTCTTAGCGAAATCCCCTGGGAGCAAAAAGAAAAGATGATTCAAAAGAAAATCGATTCTCTAAATATGATTCAAGTCTCATCCGAATCACCCGTGACTCCGGACTCGTTAGCGAACGGGCGTCAATTATTTGTCGCCTCCTGCGCCGGCTGTCACGGCCAGCAGGGAAAAGGAGACGGCGGGCAGGAGATGAAGGACAATTTAGGCGTTCCGTTGAAACCCAGAGATCTAACCGCTGGTATCTTTAAAGGGGCTTCCAGTTCGAAGGATTTATATTTTCGTATGCTCGGCGGTATGCCTGGATCCCCCATGCCCAGCTACAAGGGCGTTTTTACCGATGAGCAAATCTGGGATTTGATTCATTATGTGCAGACTTTACCCAAGGCCGGCGCTGAAGAAAGGGCGCGATTACATCATCTGCGTCTAACCGCGAAAAAAATCCATGAAGACATCACGCTTAATCCATTTGCTGAATACTGGTCGAAGGAAGCACCCGTTTTTGTTTCTCAAACACCGTTGTGGTGGCGCAATGACCGAATCGAAGGATTAGACGTCAAGGCAGTTCACAATAAAAAGGAAATCGCGTTTTATCTCAAATGGTCGGACGCGATGCGGGATGATAACAATGTCGCCGTCCATACATTTTCGGATGGCGCGGCGTTACAATTTTCAACGGAAAAAGATCCGCCTTTTTTTGGAATGGGAGAAGCCAACCAGCCAGTCTATATCTGGCACTGGAAAGCGGCCTGGCAAAATACGGGTAAAGAACGCGAAGATATTGAGACCCAGTATCCCGCCGCCGCTGTCGATTGGTATTACGCGCAGAAAAATTATGAACACGGGAATTCCTTTGAAGTCGGTGAATCGGAAACGCGATTCCACGATCCCCAATATATCACCGGTTGGGGTGCGGGGAATCCTTTGTCTGATCCTGAGACAGCGAAAGCCGTCGAAGAGGCGACGTCCGAAGGACAGGGTTCTTATACGATACAAAGACCTAAAATCGAACCCGTGGAAGCGAGGGGTGTTTGGCAGAATGGCCACTGGCACGTCGTTTTTAAGCGCCCGTTAAAAAATTCGGAAAAAGGGGCATTGCGATTTAAGGCGGGAGATACCATCGCTATTGCTTTTGCCGTTTGGGATGGAGCTCAAAAGGACCGTAACGGTCAGAAAACAGTTTCCATTTGGAATGAAATTCTTTTGGAGAAGTGATCCCTTGGACGATGAAACCGCGGGATCAAAATTTTCAAAGTCTCAGGTATAAAGGAGAAAACTCATGAAGATGACACGCCGCGAATTTTTAAAGGTTTTTGGTTTAAGCAGCGCGGGATTTTTTCTCGCCTCCAAAGGACTTTCTTTGTGGGCGCTGGAGCCGGTCAACGATATTGAAAATCCGCTGGCCCATTACCCGAACCGTGACTGGGAAAAAATTTACCGGGATCAATACCGCTATGACAGTAAATTTTCGTGGGTGTGTTCTCCGAATGATACTCACGCCTGCCGGGTTTCAGCCTTTGTCAGGAATGGGATTGTCGTTCGCCTGGGGGCTGAATACGATTACGAGTCGTACGCCGATCTCTACGGAAATAAAGCGACCGCCAATTGGAATCCGCGTCAATGCGCGAAGGGGTACACCTTTCATCGGCTCATGTATGGTCCTTACCGTTTAAAACATCCCATTATCCGCAGCGGCTGGAAACAGTGGGCAGACGATGGTTTCCCGGATTTAACCGAAGAGCAAAAGAAAAAATATAAATTTCATTCTCGGGGGACTGATACCTTTGAAAAAATTTCCTGGGATGAAGTCTACACGTATATCGGCAAGGCCTTCGTGGCCATTGGCAGGCGTTACAGCGGGGAGGAAGGAAAACAAAGACTGCTGGCGCAGGGTTATCCAAACGAAATGGTCGAGGCCATGCAGGGAGCCGGCACCAGAACCTTTAAGCTGCGCGGCGGCATGGGACTTTTGGGGGTCTTTGGAAAATACGGAATGTACCGGCTTTGTAACACCATGGCGCTTTTGGATTGTCATCTGCGCGGCGTGGATGAAAAAGAAGCCAAGGCTGGACGAACCTGGTCAAATTACACCTGGCACGGCGACCAGGCTCCGGGTCAACCCTGGGTGCACGGCCTGCAGAATGCCGATTGCGATTTTAATGATTTACGCTCCAGTAAATTGATTATTCAAGACGGCAAAAATCTTGTCGAAAATAAAATGGCCGACAGCCATTGGTTTGTCGAATGCATGGAGCGGGGGGCCAAACTGGTTACCATTACCCCGGAATACAGCCCTCCGGCGACAAAATCCGATTATTGGATCCCGATTCGTCCGCAGACAGACGCGGCGCTCTTCCTGGGAATCGCGCGCCTGTTGATTGACGAAGGAACATATGACAAAGATTTCGTGGTGAAGTTTACCGATTTTCCTCTGCTGGTCCGGGCGGATAATCTCAAGCGTCTTAGGGCGAGTGAGATATTTGCCGATTACAAATTAGGTCTTTCTCCCGAGGGCCCGAGCTTTAAGTATCAGGGTTTAAAACAGGAGCAGTATGAGAAGTTGGGGGATTTTGTCGTTTGGGATGAAAATAAAAACGCGCCCACTGCCGTGACCCGCGATGATGTTGGCGGACAATTGGATAAAAAGGGAATCCATCCCACCCTCGAAGGGTCGTTTAAGGTCAAGACGGTCGATGGAAAAGAAATTGAAGTGATGACGCTTTTTTCTTTATATCGTATTCATCTTAAAGATTACGATATCGACACGGTCGCGGAAATCACCCACGCCCCCAAAGAGTTGATTGTGCAGCTGACTCAAGATATCGCCGCCACAAAGCCGGTGGCTATTCACCAAGGCGAGGGAATCAATCATTGGTTCCACGGCACAGAGATGAACAGAGCCGCGTATTTGCCGCTGATGCTGACGGGAAATATCGGCAAAAGAGGCGCCGGGGTTTTTGGCTGGGCGGGAAATTATAAGGCCGCTGTCTTTCAAGGTTCACCCTGGACCGGCCCTGGTTTTAAGGGGTGGGTAGCGGAAGATCCTTTTCATCCTAATCTGGACCCCAAAACCCACGGCAAAGAAATTCATGCCCATGCCTACTTTAAGGATGAAGAGCCCGCTTACTGGAATCACGGCGACCGGCCGCTTATCGTTGACACTCCCAAAGATGGCCGCAAGGTCTTTACGGGCGATACGCACATGCCCACGCCGACAAAGGTGATGATGTACACTAACGTCAATCTGATCAATAATGCCAAACATACCTATGAAATGATTAAAAATGTGGACCCTCATGTCGAGATGATTGTCTCGATTGATATCCAGATGACCGGCTCCATTGAATATTCGGACATCGCCCTGCCGGCCAACAGCTGGCTGGAATTTGAAGGCCTGGAAGCGACAGCCTCGTGTTCAAATCCTTTCTTACAGATCTGGAAAGGGGGGATTCCGCCGATTTTTGACAGCCGGGATGATTTGGTGATTCTTTCTCAAATTGCGGAAAAATTATCACAATTAACAGGCGATCAACGAATCTACGATTATTGGAAATTCGCGCTTGAGGGAAAGCGTGAGGTTTATATCCAGCGGCTTTTAGACTCCTCAACGACCACCACGGGTTATAAACTTGACGATATTATGAAAGGTAAATATGGTCCGCCGGGCGGGGCGCTGATGCTTTTTCGCACCTATCCGCGGATTCCCTTCTGGGAACAGATTCATGAGAGCCAGCCATTCTATACGGACACCGGACGGCTTCATGCTTATACCGATCTTAAAGAGGCCATTGAATACGGCGAGAATTTCATTGTTCACCGGGAAGGAACGGAAGCCACGCCGTATCTTCCCAATGTCATTGTCAGTACCAATCCGTATATTCAACCTAATGACTATGGGATTTCTGACAAAGAGGAACATTGGGATAAAAGAACGGTCCGTAATATTAAGCTGCCTTGGGAAGAAGTTAAAAGGACAAAAAATTTTCTTTGGGAGCGCGGTTTTAAATTTTACTGTTTGACACCCAAGACCCGGCACCGTGTCCATTCCATGTGGAGTAACGTTGACTGGCATCAGATTTGGGATTCCAATTTTGGCGACCCCTATCGGATGGATAAAAGAAGCCCCGGCGTGGGCGAGCAGCAGCTGCATATGAACCCTCAGGCCGCGAAAGAGATGGGAATCAACGATGGCGAGTATGTTTATGTCGATGCCAATCCGGCGGACCGGCCCTATGTT
>Ga0247727_10012167_pt1 | contig 14835 bp, 14 predicted proteins | sample WisWelCaveWW1625_FD_202498 | JGI IMG/M metagenome (GOLD analysis project Ga0247727, IMG submission 202498) | Biofilm microbial communities from Wishing Well Cave, Virginia, United States - WW16-25 | ecosystem: Environmental > Aquatic > Deep subsurface > Groundwater > Cave microbial mat | place... | reverse complement strand
GGGGAGATGGTAATCTAACACCACCAGCGCGATCCGGTCGTTCATGATGTGCGACATCGCGGCATGGGTCATGGTCGCAGAGACGACGCGATACCCCGCCCGCGAAAGATGCCGCTGCATCAGCGTGGCAATGGCGGGATCGTCCTCCACAAGAAGGATCGTCTCTGTGATTTCCGTGCTGGGTGAAGGTGAGGTCATGGCGTCATCCTGTGTCGAGTGTATTCACACCCCCACTGATAAGGGGGCAGGGGGGTTGTCCAAAAACATCAAAACGACCCCCTCAATCCCCCTTGTCAGGGGGAGGAAGTGCCCAATCGTCCGTTCATATGGCCTCTCCTGAACGATCGTTGACTCATGCAACCCAACACCCGCGCTACCCGTTCACCCGCTTCACAAGAACACGGTCTTGAAAATAGTCGATCACGTTAATCGCGGCGTAGCGCTGCTCAATTCGAAAGAGGGCCGAGCGCGGCATGGCAAGGGCATCGGCCAGAATCACGCGGTTGACCCCGCCATGCGCAACAATCGCAACCGTCTCTCCCACATGCCGCTCCAGAATCGACTCCAGGGCGGGGAGGACCCGCTTTTCGACATCTTCGTAAGACTCGCCCCCATCGGGACGACTTTGCGAAGGGTCGGCGCACCAAAAAGCCCATGCGGCGGGGAAAAGACGGGCCACCTCTTCCAGGCGCATCCCTTCCCATGCGCCAAAATGCTTTTCCCTCAGCTCCGGTATCGATTTTAGGGGGACGCGCAGCGCGTTCGCAATCGACTCGCCGCCCCGCACGCTCCGCGTGAGATCACTGCTGTAGACGGCGCGGATCGGCTCTCCCACCAGCTGCTGTGCCACCGCCACCAGCTGGGCGTGGCCCTGCGGTGTAAGCGCCACGTCGGTTTGGCCGTTGAAGGACTTTAGGTCGAACGTCACCACCTCCCCGTGGCGCATCAGGTAGAGCCGTGTGGGACGATCGCAGGAGAGGTTGGGGAAACGGATCATGGCCGTCCTGATTTGTTTGAGTTACATCGGGCAGGGGCTGCCTGCCCGGGGAAGGGTTGGAGCGGGAGACGGGATTCGAACCCGCGACCAAGAGCTTGGGAAGCTCCTACGCTACCACTGCGCTACTCCCGCCCATAATTTTGACCAGAACCGCCAGAATCGTAGCGGTTCGTTCTTTCAGATGTCAACGCAAGAAGGCGATGTGTGTCACGGCGGGACGCCCGTAAGATCGTTAGAGGCTCGGCCGTCACGACGGGGAGGTCGATATCGCCGTTGGCCGTTTTGCCAAGCGCAGGACGAACAGGCTGAAGATCAGCCACTTGGAGGGGTCGAAGTTGTACCACAACGGGCCGTTGCGGTAGTCGCGGGGATAGTTGTGGTGATAGTTGTGATAACCCTCTCCGAAGGTCACCAGCGAAACGAACCAGCTGTTGCGGCTGGTATTGGCGCTGCCGTGGGGCTGATCTCCCCAGAGATGGCAGATGGAGTTGATGCAAAACGTCGAGTTGAGTACCATGAACGTCCGCGCCGCACCGCCTAAAATAAGGCCGGAGGCCGCGCCGACCCATCCCCGATGGAGATACCCGATGACCACGGGAATCGCAAACCCCGAAAGGACGATCGGCAGGTAATAACGATATTGCCACATGATCAGTCGGTCTTTCCGGAAGATCGCCTCGTATTTATCGTTGGCGCCAGGGGTCTTGTGAAAAATCCAGAGGATGTGGCTGTACCAGAAACCGCGTTTGGCGTTGTATGGATCGTCTTCCTGATCGACCTTGGCATGGTGACGGACATGGTCGGAGCACCATTTGAAGGCCGAGTTCTCCATCGCCCATCCTCCGGCAATCAAGAGGGCGATTTTCACGGCGGGGTGACAGGTGAAACTACGATGCGAAAGAAATCGATGGTACCCGACGGTGATGCCGAGACCGGTAATGACGTAGAGAACGCCAAAAACCGTCCAGTCAACCCAGCTATAGTCGTAAAACCACGAGAAGATCGGCACCGCAATCAACGAGACGATGGAAATGCCGACGAACAGGATCAGCGTTCCATAGTCCGTGACGCGCCTGACTTGTGCCGGGCCAGCCGTTTCGATCTGATCGATATTTGTTTTCATTTGCAAACGCCTCCTCGCGTTAAAGTCTTTCGCGTGTGGATCGTCTGAAAAAACTCAGACGCAAGCGCAAGCCACACCACGGTTTCGCATTTTACTTTGGCGACCGCGCCCATTTCAACCTGCTCTGTCATGTTGTTGTAAACAAACAGAAATGTCTCGTTATTACCCAATGCAGTGGAGGGACAATTACGGACTGGTGCGGAGGGCGCGGAGGTTGGCGATATAGGTGGCGTCGATTTGGCAGCGCTCGGCGCCGTGGATCATTTTGTCGAGGTAGGGTCGGGAGGGGAGGAAGACCCCGATTCGGACGGCGACGTAGGTCATGGCGGGGAAGGTCTCGCCGCCAGATTCCACGACGACATCGAGCCGAAGGTATGAATTGGGATAATCGGCGATCCGATCCATCCGCTTGAGGTCGTCGAACGTCAGATCGTAGAGCGCGCCGATAACCGTCTTTCCTTTTTCCGGCAGGATGTCGGCCGTGCCGCTGTTCCAGGCGCGCGACCAGCGGGTGAAGGCGAGGGTGTAATTCACCAGGCGGGCCACGCCGAGGAGCCGGTATCCGGGACAGCGCAGCTGCATCTGTTCGGCGTCCATATTGGAGCCGTAGGCGAAATAGATCATGAGAGTATGGGCCTCCGCAGATGAAAATCGGTCGACTGTTCGTAGGCGTAGGCCGCTGCCAGCAACCCGGCTTCGTCGAACGGCCGGCCAATCAGTTGCAATCCCACCGGCAGGCCCTCCGAAAATCCACAGGGGAGCGACACGGCGGGCACCCCCGCAAGATTCACCGAAATGGTGAAGATGTCCGACAGGTACATCTGCAACGGATCGGCGGTCTTCTCTCCCATCCGAAACGCGACCGTCGGCGCCGTTGGGGTGAGGAGGATATCCACCGATTCGAATGCCGTATCGAAGTCGCGTTTAATGAGCGTTCGGACCTGCTGCGCCTTCTTATAATAGGCGTCGTAGTAGCCGGACGAGAGGACGTAGGTGCCGAGCATGATCCGCCGTTTGACCTCTGGACCGAATCCCTCGCTCCGGCTCTTTTGATACATTTCAGCCAGCGTGCCGTGGGTTGTCGATCGGTAGCCGTAGCGGACGCCGTCGTAGCGGGCGAGGTTGGAGCTGGCCTCAGCCGTCGCCAAAATATAGTAGACGGCGATGGCGTATTCGGTGTGCGGCAGCGACAGATCGACCCGCGTCGCGCCGAGTTTTTCAAATTGCCCGATGGCGGCATCAATGGCGCTGGCGACATCTGGCGCCATTCCATCGACCAGATATTCCTTGGGAATGCCGATCCGCAGCCCCTTCACGCCACGGGAAAATCCGGCGGTGCAGTCGGGCATGGGTAACGGAACCGACGTGGCGTCTGCGGCGTCGGCGCCGCCGATGACGTTCATGAGCAGCGCGGCATCGCGCACGTCGCGGGTGATCGGGCCGATCTGGTCGAGCGACGAGGCAAAGGCGACGAGGCCATATCGGGAGACTCGGCCGTAGGTCGGCTTGAGACCGACCACACCGCAGCAGGCGGCGGGCTGACGAATTGAGCCGCCGGTATCGGAGCCGAGCGCGCCTGCGGCAAGCGTCGCCGACACGGCAGCGGCGGAGCCGCCACTTGAGCCGCCGGGAATGCGGGAGAGGTCCCACGGATTGCAGGTCGCGGCGAAGGCCGAGTTTTCCGTGGACGATCCCATCGCAAACTCGTCCATATTCGTCTTGCCCAGAAAGACGGCGCCCGCCGCCCGCAGGCGCGATACGACGGTGGCATCGTAGGGCGGGACGAAGTCGGCGAGCATTTTAGAAGAGCAGGTGGTTCGGACCCCGTCGGTGCAGAGGTTGTCTTTGAGGGCAATGGGGATGCCTGTGAGCGGGCCAATTTGACCTGCGGCAATCGCCGCGTCGGCGCGGTCGGCGGCGGCGTAGGCTTCGTCGCGGGTCAACGTATTGTAGGCATGGACGCGCGGCTCCACGGCGTCGATGTGCTGGTAGAAGGCGGAGGTGATCTCGCGGGAGGAGACTGTCTTGCGCACGAGGGCGTCGTGCAGGCGGTGGATCGGCTGGTCGATGATGTCGTTCACAAGCCGCTCCGAACCGAGTCGATCATATTTTTCTCGGCAATCTTGACCACCCGCGGCGCGAAGGTTTTCAACTCTTCCGCGTCGTAGAAGGCGTAGCTGAAAAGAATCACCCGGTCGCCCACCACCCCCTTGCGCGCCGTCGGGCCGTTCAGACAGACGATGCCCGAACCACGCGGCCCCGGCAGGATGTAGGTGACAAACCGCTCGCCGTTGTTGAGATTGGAGACCGCCACCTGTTCATACGGCAACATCCCCGCCGCCTCCAGGAGCACCTCGTCAACGGTGATGCTCCCCTCGTAGTTGAGGTCAGACTCGGTAATCGTAGCTCGGTGGATTTTAGACTTCAGCATTAACCGCAACATATGAATACAACTCCCTAAGGTTGTTTGGGGTGATCGCCAGCCCTATCCACAGACGATTTTCGGAACGCGGAAGTGGCGTCCGTCGGTGTCGGGGGCGCCCGATAATACCAGTTCAGACGACAGAGAGGGCCGCGCCTCGTCCGTTCGAGCGACATTGGCCAGTGCCACCACATGCGAGGTGGGGTCGATATCGGTCGTATCGACTTGGTTCAGCGTTTCCACATGCAAAAGGATCGCTGCCATCTGCGCCACCGCCCGATCAATTTCCTCCGGCGTCATCGCAAGATGGGCGAGTTTCGCAATATGCGCCGCCTGTGTCTGTGTCATCTTCATGGGGTCATCTTCAGGGTGAACCTTACAGGGGTGCCACTCATAATATCGGGGTGTCGATGTGTGATGCTTGCGAGTGTAGACATGGGTGCCTTCCTCATCCCCATTGCACGATACGCCTGCCCAACTTCAGTGTTCAACGACAAAGACCACTACCGCCCCGCGACGCGCTCCAATTTAGCATACTTCACGGCCAATTTTCTGGCGCCATCGTTAAAGACGACCGAGACTTTCAGCCCCTCGCCCGACCCTTCATATTTCTGCACCCGTCCGACGCCAAAGTGTGGATGACGAACTGTCGTTCCCGGCGGATAGATGAAAAGACCGGCCGAATCTGGCGGGCGGAGTTCGGCGTCAGAAACGTCCGGCTGCCGCGCCGCTGCAAGCGGGCGGTCGCGGGGGGCCATCGACGACGCCGGATACGAGGGTCGGCCGGATGAAGGCGTCCCCTGCCATTCCCGGATAAACCGCGACGGCGGGTTGAAATGAATCGCCCCGTGGAGCTTGCGTTCGTCGGCGCTGATTAAAAAAAGCCGCGCCCGCGCCCGCGTCATCCCGACGTAGCAAAGCCGCCGCTCCTCCTCCATCTCCGCAGGCTCGGTGATGGCGCGCGAATGCGGGAAGAGGCCATCCTCCATCCCGACCAAAAAGACGACAGGAAACTCCAGCCCCTTCGCGGCGTGCAGCGTCATCAGGGTAACGCCCCGGCCGGTCGGATCGTCGCTACTGGCCGTGAGCGCCGCATGATCCAGAAACGCCGACAGCATCGAAAGCGCCGGGAATTGATCCGGTTCGCCGGAAACGGGCAGCCCTTCCGGGAGATCGCGCAGCGGATCGAATTGATCGGCTGCAGCGACAAACTCCATCACGTTTTCCATTCGACCCTCGACATCGGCGGCGGACTCTTTCTTCAGATGCGCCGGGTAGTCGATGAGCACCATCAGTCGCCGGATCATCTCGCCAATCCCCGTCGCCGTTCGGGCCACGTCGCGCAGGCTCTGGAGCGTGTCGTAAAAGGCGCGAACCTTCAGCCGGACTTGCAGCGTCAGCCCGTCGGCCTCGCCCACCGGCGCGACCAGCTCCGCGATTACTTCATGGAGGGAGACGCCCCGTTGCGCGGCCAACTCGGCGATACGATCGACGGTCGTGGCGCCGATGCCGCGCGTCGGCAGGTTGATCACGCGCCGCAGGCTGAAGTCGTCATTCGGCCGGACGATGAGTCGCAGATAGGCGAGCAGGTCCTTGATCTCCTTGCGATCGTAAAAGCGGAGGCCGCCGACGATGATATAGGGAATCTGCGCCGTCCGGAGCGCCTCTTCGATCACGCGCGACTGGGCGTTGGTGCGATAGAGAATACAAAAGTCGGACGGCGGCCGCCCGTCGGCCCGCCGGAGCCGCGTGATGGTGGCGGCGATCCATTTGCCCTCGGTCTCCTCGTTCGGCACGCGCTGCCAGGCCACCGGATCGCCCGCGTCGTTTTGCGTCCAGAGTTCCTTGGGCTTTCGACGATCGTTCTTTTTGATGACCGCTGACGCCGCGCTCAAAATCGCGCGGGTGGAGCGATAATTTTGATTCAGCACCACCACCTTCGCGTCGGGAAAGTCGCGCTCAAACTCCAGAATGTTGGCGACATCGGCCCCGCGAAAGGCGTAGATCGACTGATCGTCGTCGCCAACCACGCAGAGATTTCGGGCAGACGAAGTCAGCAGCCGGATGAGGCGATATTGGGCCGCATTGGTATCCTGATATTCGTCGATGAGGATGTGCGAAAACCGCTCGTGATAATGCGCCAGCAGCGCCGGCTGCGACGACAGCAGTTGGATCGTCAGCCCGATCAGATCGTCGAAATCGACCCCGTTGAGCTGCCGCAATTTTTCCTGATAGAGCGGATAGACGCGCGAAAGCGCCGCGTCCGGGCCGAACCGCTGCGCCCCTTCGGCGAACTTATCGGGCGAAATCAGCCGATTTTTCAGACCGCTGATCCGTCCGGCGAGACCCTTCGGCGGGTAGAGGTCGCTATTGATCGTCAGCGCCTCCATGCACGACTTCACCAGCGTGGTGGCGTCTGCGGCGTCGAAAACAGCAAAGTCATTTTTGTAGCCGAGGTGGTGGATGTGGGCGCGCAGAATGCGCAGACAGGCGGAGTGAAACGTGCAGAGGAAGAGGCCGCGCGCGGAAGGAAGCAGTCGGGCGACCCGCTCCTTCATTTCGCCCGCCGCCTTATTCGTAAACGTGACGGCGAGAATGGCGGTGGGAGGAACCCCAGAAACCCGAATGAGATGGACAATCCGGTGGACGATCACGCGCGTCTTGCCGCTGCCCGCCCCCGCCAGAACAAGCATCGGCCCCGCAACATGCAGCACCGCCTCCCGCTGCTCAGGGTTAAGCCCCTCAAGCAGATCGGCGACCGGTGATTCTGTCCGTGACTCGGTAACGAAAGAGGTTTCCATACGGGCCGGAGTCTACTAAACCCCCCGCCGCCGGTTCAAGAAGTCGTCGTGACTTGTCATGCCAAAGTAGAAATATCCTGATTTACGGAATAAACCGCCGGATCAACGGATTGGGAGGGCAAGCGGGTCGGAGAGGACAAGGGGTCTGGATGGAAACCGAACATTTCTGCTTTAGGCTTGACACCTTTTCCGGATTCGGTTGACTTGTTTTTGGGGCTTGTGCTAAAAACCCGCTCCGCTTCCGGGATGGGGCTGTTACGGCGCGTCTGATCAGGTCGTTTGGCGCGAATTAGATCATGCGGGTGCCGTATTCTGTGGCGGTGGCGTAATATAAATAATTGATTTTATGGAGATGAGGCGAATGAATCGTATTTATCGTGTCTTGGCGGTGTTCTTGTGGACGGTTGTCCTGCTGCTTCCGGCGGCCTCGGCTTCGGCGAAGGACCCGTTTATTGTGTATGCGGCGGGGGGGTACAACGGCCGGGTGCTGATTTTTGAGGTGCCGAGTCTGAAACTGCTCAAGGAGGTACCGGCGGGAGTCGATCTTCACGGGCCGGTGCTCACGGGGGCCAAGGGGAACAGCAACGGCACGCCGGATGGCAAGACGCTCTATGCGGTCGATAAGGCGGCGAATAAAGTGGTCGTAATGGACATGGCGACATCCACCGTCTCCAAGAAGTTTGACCTTCCCGACAAGTTCGGCCCCAACAGCCTCGACATCTCTCCCGATGGCAAGGCGCTCTGCGTGGCGGGGGAACTCTCCGGCCAGATTGCAAAGGTCGATACGGCCTCTGGCAAGGCCGAGGTGATTAAACTCCCGACCAAGCCTGCGGCGCCGGTCTATGCCGCTGTCACAAAGGACGGAAAGTATTGCCTCGTTTCGGACTATATCAATCATGTGGTTTATGCCGTGACGCTGTCGCCTTTTGCCGTGGAGAAGACCGTCCCATCCGGCGGAAACAGCCCGCACGGAATTGCGCTGACGCCAGATGGCAAGTGGGCGCTAATCACCAATAAGTTCTCGGCCAATCTGGCCTTCCTCGACCTCGGCACGATGAAAATTGCCAAGACGGTCAAGACGGGGGCCGCGCCGATTCATGCCGTCGTCGATTCAAATGGGCAGTTTGCGTATCAATCGGCCTTCCTCGGCAACGTGGTGAAGAAGATCGACATTGCCAAAGGGGTCGTCGTCGATACCTGGGCTGTCAATTCCCGCCCGGGGCATCTGGGGATTACGCCGGACGACAAAACGCTGCTGGTGCTCAATAAGTACTCCACCGGCCTGTTTGAGGATTTCAAGGCGAAGATAGGGGGTACGGGCGTCGTCAATCCGACCAGCATCCAGTTAATCGACACGGCCACTGGCAAGACGATCGGCCAAAAGCCGGTTCCTGGCGAGCCGTTTAGCATCGTCGTGGCGTCTGCGTCGGTGATCAAGGATGCCGGACTCGGCGCGGGCAAAGACGCCGTGGCGAAAGGGCGGACGATTGATCTTCCGGAAAAACAGAAGGTGAAATTGACCTATGGCCCGGCGAAGCCCCACAAGCCGGGGGTGTTTGACGCGGCGGGCGGTTCAGAGGTTTATCTCAACGCCTTCAGCCATCAGTTTGCGCCGAACGAGATCAACGTCTTCAAGGGCGACACGATCAAACTCATTTTGCAAAATATCGACGAGAAGGGGAATATCATCGACAACGCCGACGTCGTGCATGGCTTTACGATCAACGGCTATGCCGACCAGACGCATGTGCTGCTGCCGCGCGGCGTCATGGCGACCCTAGAGTTCAAGGCCGACAAGGGCGGCAGTTTCGATTTTTATTGCAGCAACTGGTGCGGCCACGGCCACATGGAAATGCGCGGCAAGTTCAACGTGGAGTAATGGTTTGGGGCTGGCATGATGGGTGTTCAGGAGTTAGAGTCCGGGGTTTCGCATTTTTCCGAATAGGATCTTTCGCGCTTTACAACGTGGTTTGAGGAGTTTGCGGCGGAACGGTGGGACGAAGAACTTCCGGGTGCCAATACCCAAGGCGAAACACTTGATGAGACGGGGGAGAATCTGAGAGAGGCCGCCCATCTTGTATTGGAGTCGAACCGTATCCTGTCTGTTTCGTGATTGGATTGATAACGCATGTTTTTTGTGGAGGTTTTGGTGAAGAGAGTCATGGTTCTGGCGTTTGGGGTGCTGGCGATTCCGGCCTTCGTTTGGGCGGGGGCGAAGGAGTTTATGACGGCCGACGAGTTTTTGGCCCTTCAGTCGCACAAGGCGCCCGCCATCATCAAGAAGGGTAATCCGGCGCGTGGGCGTGAATTGTATGCCGTCTTTTGCACCCCCTGTCATGGAATGAAGGGGGACGGGGAGGGGCAGTTGGCTAAATTACTTGATCCGAAGCCGCGCAATCACATGGATGGCAAGGGGACCCGGCCGGGCGATGGGATGAACGATCGGACGGACGATCAACTGTTCAATGCCATCACCAAGGGCGGGCAGGGGATTAAGAAGTCGGTCAACATGCCCGCTTGGGGGCATGTCCTCTCCGAAGAGAGTCGCTGGAACATCGTTTCGTATTTGAGAACAATCGCTGAACCAAAGTATGTCCCGAAGTAGTTGCCTCAATCCCTGCGCCAGTTTGGATTGGATGGGGACCGGATTGCGGTCGTAACGTGTGTGTTTTTCGGGGCGGTTTGAATGGAAGGGAATCAGCGATTGCGCAAGAACGTCTTCTTCTTCGCCCTCCTCATAGGTGCCGTCGCGCCTTTCTTTGTCGAGACGGCTCTCGCAAAAAAGGCAGAGGCCCCTGTGCCCGCGCAGGCCGCTGCGCCACCTGCCGATCCTGCCATCGGAAAACATCTCTTCCGTCACTATTGCGCCGTCTGCCACGGTCTTTCTGGTTCAGGGAACGGGGTGAATGCCGATAACCTTGATCCGCATCCCGCCGACCTCACCGGCGAAGAAGTTTCAAGCCTCACCGACGCTGAAATCTACGAAGTCATTGAAAAAGGGGGCGCTGCACTGGAGCTCTCTGCCGCGATGCCGCCCTGGGGCAAATCGCTTTCCGCGTCTCAAATCCGGGACTTGGTCGCCTACGTCCGCGTCCTTTCGGCGGGCGAGGAGGAAAAAGCAGTGCGGTTTGATGACATCAAGAAAGGTGGACCGGCCGATTGTAAAATCTGCCATATTCAGCAGAGTGGTCAAAAGGGCAGAAATGGACGGCAGATTGCCCCGAACCTCGGCCATGAGGGGAGCAAGTTAAACGGCGGATGGCTGGCGTCGTTCTTAAAGCAGCCGAACCGGATTCGCCCGATTGGCTACCTGCCGCTCACCAAGAGCCGGATGCCGAACTTTTACTTTGCCGATGACGAAGTGGCCGCGCTGACCTCCTTTTTAATGACGCAAAAAGATGACGGGGTGACGGCGGATGCGATGGCTGGATTCGATCTATCTAACGAAGCGGAGATTGAGAAGGGGAAGGCGCTGTTTGAGGATCAGTTTGCGTGTAGCGCCTGTCATCGTTCGGGCGGAGAAGGGGGCGGACAGGTCGGGCCAGATGTCTCCATCACGACCACACGATTGAAGCCGGAGTGGGTCTTCTTCTGGCTGAAGAATCCGCAGGCGATTCGCCCCGATGCCCCGATGCCAAACTTTGGCATGACCGATGCCGAGGCCCGGTCTCTGGTAGCCTACCTATTCAGTTTAGGTGGCGGTGGCGCGCCACCGGTCGCGCCTGCCTCGGACGAGGCGATGGTGAAGCGCGGCGAGAAGATGGTGAAAGATAAAAACTGTCTTTCATGTCACACGCTGGATCGGTATAATAGCCAGGCGAAAGGTGGCGATGGGTTTGTTCACAGCCTGGGCGTGGCGAAGTAAACCTCGTTGCTCAAGAAGTGTACAGATCGTCATCCCGGCGAAAGCCGGAATCCAGAAGTTTTTGAAACGATATGATATGGATTCCAGATAGAGGCACTCTGGAATGACGCCTTTTGTTTTGTGCAGCAGGCTCTTGTGCGGGATAAATGAAGCAATATCTGTCAGGAATGATCGGTTTTGTTTGCGTGGCGATGACATCACGTTAAGGAGGAAACGATGGACACCAATAAGTGGTTGATGGGCAATCAGTGGTTGGCAATCTTGATGGTTGCGGTGGCACTCACGACGCCCGCGTTTGCAGATGAGGACGACAAGCCGTTAAAGCCGGTGCCGCCGGAATATGCCAACAAGCAGATGCCAAAAGGGTGGTGGACCGATCCGAAGATCATCGAAGCGGGGAAGAAACTCTTCGAGACGGCGCAGTTGGAGTTCGACTACAAGGGGAAGAAAGAGCAGGTCAAAGAGGGCTGCTCGACGTGCCACGCCATTGACCCTGCGAAGGATCGGCCGAAGCAGCGGGGCGCGCGCGACTTCCGTGTGGCCAAGAAGATGGACAAGTTCTCCGACAGCTACTGGTTCTGGCGCGTCTCCGAGGGGGTGCCGAAGACAAAGATGCCAGCCTGGAAAGACAAGTTGAGCGAGGAAGAGCGCTGGAAGATCATCGCCTACGAGCGAACCTGGTCGCGCCATAAATAAACCAGTGAAACCTGTGCCTGAATCTCGACACAATGACGACGCAGGACAAGATGGAGGCGATGGAGCGTCTCTGGGATGACCTGTGTCGGGGTGCGTCTGAGATGGACTCTCCGGCATGGCATGAGGGGGTGCTGCTCGAAAGGTAGCATCTGGTGAAAGTAGGCGAAGACGCACTATTAGACTGGGAACAGGCCAAGAGGGACATCAGAAATTCGCTCTCGTTAGGATAAAATCTTGGGGTCGGACAGAGAATTTGTCGGCGTGGATCAGGAAGAGAATCAGGAAGGAATGTTAGTGCGAAAGCGTTGGGGCGGTTCCGTTTGGTTGTTGCTGTCGGTCATTCTCCTGGCCGCTGTGAGTGCCTTTGCGCAGGATGTGCAGATTAGCGATTACCGCGACATTGCGGGGATCGGTAGCCGCAATACCATCTGGGTTGTGGCGCAGGTGCATCTGCTTTTCGCGGGCTTTGTTCTGGGCGTGCCGATCTTCGCCCTCATCTGCGAGATCATCGGATACGCGGGCACCGACAAACGCTACGACAAACTGGCCAAGGAGTTCGTCAAACTCCTCACCGCTGCGTCCAGCATCACCGCGATTTTCGGCGGCATGTTGCTGTTTCTGCTCATCATCTTCTACCAGAAGTTCTTCAACTATCTCACCGAGATTTTCCATCTCACCTATTACATCTACATCCTGCTTTTTTTGAGCGAGCTCTGCGTTCTCTATACCTATTGGTATACGTGGGACGTGATGCAGACGAAGAAGCAGAAGGTCGCGCATATCATGCTCGGCTTCCTGCTCAATATCATCGGGATCGCCATCATGTTCGTTGCGGATGCCTGGCTTACCTATCAGGCCAGTCCCGTGGTGCTGGCCGACAACCTTAAAGGTTGGGCGCGCGTCTGGGCCGCAGTTCACAACCCGACGTGGAATCCCATCAATATCCATCGGCTTATCGGTAATGTCGTCTTCGGCGGATTTGTCTGCGGGGCCTACGCGGGGGTGAAATACCTCGGCGCAAAAACGCAGGAAGAGCGCGAGCATTACGACTGGATGGGTTACGTCGGAAACTTCATCGGCATCTTCGGCTTGCTGCCGCTTCCGTTTGCGGGCTACTGGCTGATGCGGGAGATTTACGAATACAACCAGCAGATGGGCATCACGCTGATGGGCGGGTTCCTCTCGTGGCTGTTTATTCTCCAGGCGGTGCTCATCGGCACCCTGTTTCTCGGTGCCAACTATTACCTCTGGCAGGGCCTCATCTGTCGGACGGGCGAGGGGGTGAAGTACAAAAAATATATCACCGTCATGCTGGTGGTGCTGCTCGGCTGCTTCATGGTCTGGATGACGCCGCACTCGCTGGTGGCGAGCGTCGAAGAGGCGCGGGCGATGGGGGGAACGCACCATCCGCTGCTCGGTGTCTTTGGCGTGATGTCGGCGAAGTTGACCGTCGTCAACATCATGATTCTCACCACGTTCATCAGTTTCCTCCTCTACTGGCGGGCCAATCAGCAGGTGACGGTGTCGTGGGCGCCTGTCGCGCGGGTGTTTGAGGTGTCGCTCTTCGTCGTGGCGATCATCGGCGTGATTGCCCTGGGGGGCTACGGCTACTTTGTCCCCGCCGTCGTTCGGGTGAACTATCTGTCGGTGATACAGGTGCTCACGGTGCTCTTTGTTTTGGTGAGTGTCTCGTTCATCACGCCGCTGTTGCTGAAGAACGCCAAGGCGACCGGTGTGATGAAGTGGGGGGTGATGACGGCCAGCTCCCAATATGCCCTGCTGCTCAACGCCGTGATGGTTGTGCTCCTCATGACGATGATGGGCTATGCGCGGTCGGCGTCGCGGGTTCACTGGCACATTTATGGGGTGATGCGGGACAACTCGCCCCATGCCTTCACCCCAGCGTTGGGGACGGCGGCGTTCTGGATGGTGGTCTCGGCCTTAATTTTCAGCTTCTTTATCTGCTTCGTCTTCTGGCTAGCGTCGCTCGGCGACAAGAAGGCGAGGGAGGTGGTGACGGTTCCGGGCGGGGTCGCGGCGTCTGCTGGCGGTCCGTCGGGTGGCGGATACTTCGCAAAAGCGGCGGGATTTGTCTGCGCGGTCATGGGGCTCTATCTCCTGATCGCTTATTCTCTGCCGCAGACGGTATCAATGCCGCCGACCGAGGAGAAATTGGATTTGACCACCATCGCCACCCAGAAAGACATGGCCAAGATCGGCCAGAAGGTCTTCTTTAGCAAGGGACAGTGCGCACTCTGTCACGTGATTGGCGAGGGGGTGAGCCGATGCCCAAATCTGGCGGGCGCAGGCGCGCGGCTGACGCGCGAGTTCATCTACGAGACGTTGACGGACCCGTCGGCCTACGTGAAGGTCGATTTCGATATATCGGAGCCGAAGCCATTTGCGGCCCAAATGCCAGTCATCAACAAGCCGCCGATTGGTCTTTCGGCGCAGGAGTTGCTGACGGTGATCGCCTTCATCCAGAGCCAGGGTGGAAAAATCACCGTCCAGCCAGAAGAGTTGGCGGGGTTGTAGTCGTTCGATAGGGAAAGATGATGGTTGCGCTGTCACCAACAGTGAGTGCAGTTAAGTTCACCTACGAGGACTTCCTGCTGTTTCCAGGCGATGGTCGGCGGTATGAACTGCTTGATGGAGAGCGCTGTATGAGTCCTTCTCCCGTCACGAAACATCAACGTGTGTTGATGAATCTCTTGGGTTGCCTCATTCCGTTCGTGACAACGCATCGTTTGGGCCAATTGCTCTGCGCGCCGATGGACGTTGTCCTGTCGGATGGGGATGTTGTTGAGCCGGATCTTCTATACGTTTCGGCTGCACGGGCCGAGATCATCACCGAAAAGAACATTCAGGGGGCGCCCGATCTGATCGTCGAGATTTTATCGGCGTCGAGTCGCAAGACCGACGAGATTATCA
>Ga0247727_10012166_pt1 | contig 14837 bp, 16 predicted proteins | sample WisWelCaveWW1625_FD_202498 | JGI IMG/M metagenome (GOLD analysis project Ga0247727, IMG submission 202498) | Biofilm microbial communities from Wishing Well Cave, Virginia, United States - WW16-25 | ecosystem: Environmental > Aquatic > Deep subsurface > Groundwater > Cave microbial mat | place... | reverse complement strand
CCTGTAAAGCTTCCTGTTTGTCTTGATTGTAATTGTTTGGTTGATTTTTAGTCCTTTAACCTGTGAATAATAGTCATCTACATCCAATATAGGGACGTTGTTTATCGCGATTATTCTTTCCTTCTGCAATGGCAGCAGTTTTGGAGAAGGATTTTCTATTCCTGAAAGCATTGCTGCGCTGTCTTTTACAACAGAACGTATTGTTACTCCCTCATTTCCAGGAGTGGGCCTGATTGTTATTAATGCAAACAGTATGAAAAAAAGAAGCATTATCACGCGCCAGTTTGTAAGTATCTTCTTGATCTTTCCCATCAGCGTATCCCTTTCCTTTCAAGATACCATCGCAGTATTCCTGCGTTCTGTATCCAAGTGTATACTATATCAAACAACATTCCAAGGCTTATTATTAGTGTTATTTGCTTTATGACATCTGAATGGCTGAAGAAATATGCAATCAGCGATGCTACAAGTGATGTTCCTGACATCAGTATTCCTGTTCCCATTGCATTGTATATCCTGCTGACAACTGTTCCTCCTGAGCGTCTCAATACTCTTGTTGTCAAAAGAATGTCCGTGTCTACTGAATAACCAATGAGCATTAAGAAAGCAGCTATACCTGCTGTTGAAATTTTTACGCCAAGCAATGAGACAACTGCTGCAGATGAAACAATGTCAGATACTGCTGCAAGAATCACGAATGATGATGGAACAATGCTCCTGAATGTGATGAATACTACTATTGACATGAAAATGAATGCTACAAGAAGAGACCAAATTACTTGGTTGAAGAACTTTGCTCCCAGGCTTGAACCCATGCTTTCAACGGAATATGTTCCTTCTTTCATCGAGAATTCTTTTCCTTTGAGGGAGTTTATTAGCGCATCTGCTTCAACATCTGCTGCCTCAATGATGAAAGCTTTTGTTTTGCCTCCTTCTGTTAAAAGGCGCACTGAAATATCTCCTTTTGGAAATGCATTGCTCAATGAAGTTTGCAGTTCACTCATTGCAATTTCTTTTTCTGCCTGAATTGTAAGGGTAATTCCTCCCTTGAGTGAAACGCCTCTTTGGATAACTTCTCCTGTATTTACATATTGCACTATGAGAACTCCAATAGATGCAACAACCAGAAGCAAAGATAATATCAATAGTAGCTTATAGTACTGTTCATAAATATTCTTTATTAACTGCTTCATTTTGTTCAGAAACAAGAAGGTATCCTTTTAAACATTTCTATTCAATTGTCGTGTTGACAATGATGCCTGAATAAAGCCTAAAAACAGTGGGTTTGGCTGTTCAAGCTTCGAAGTAAGCTCGTTGTGTCCCTGTGTTGCGACAAAATATGGATGATTTGAAAGTTCTATGAATTCAACAAGTTTTCCATTCGGCGACATTCCTGAGAATACCATTCCTTTTTCTGACAATATGCTGTGATATTTCGGGTTTACTTCATACCTGTGCCTGTGTCTTTCAACAGCTTCTTCAGTTTGGTATAATTCTCGTATTTTTGTTCCTTTTTTCAGCATTGCAGTAAATGCTCCAAGCCTCATTGTTCCCCCTTTCTCAAGAATTTCTTTCTGCTCTGGAAGAATATCAATCACTGGATGTTCTGTTTTTGGCATTACTTCTGTAGTGTGTGCATCCTTTAGACTGCAAACATTGCGGGCAAACTCGATAACAGCAAGCTGAAGCCCGTAGCATATTCCAAGATAAGGAATATTTCGTGTTCTTGCATACTCTATTGCCTTAATTTTTCCTTCTACTCCGCGCGAGCCGAATCCTCCTGGTACAAGAATTCCATCTACACCTGCAAACATGTCTTCAAAATTCACTTCTGACTCAAGTGCTGTTGTTTCAATCCACCTGATAAGCACTTTTGTGTTTAAATGGGCGCCTGCGTGTATCATCGCCTCCTTTATGCTTGCATAAGAATCTTCAAGCTGGGTGTATTTTCCACAGACAGCAATGACAACATGGTTCTTTGGCTTCTTTATTGATTGAACAAGGCTTTCCCATTGTGCGAGGTCTGGCTTATGTTCGATTTTCAGTTGTTCTCCTATGATGTCAAGCAGTTTTTGCTCCCTGAACATCAGGGGGATTTCGTATATTGTGTTTATGTCTTTTCCGCTGATTATTCTGTCAATTGGAATATCGCAAAATAGGGATATTTTTTCCCTTATTTTTGAGTCAAGCTCGTCCCTGCTTCTGCAGATAAGCACATCAGGGCTTATTCCCTTTTCTCGAAGAAGTGCTATGTCTCTCTGTGCTGTCTTTGTTTTTGGTTCGCCCACAGAATGCAGGAATGGAACGTAAGTCAAGTGTATATATAGTATGTTGTCCTTGCCAACATCCTTTTTCAGCTGTCTTACAGCTTCAACAAACCAGCTGTTTTCCACATCTCCGACAGTTCCGCCTATTTCAATAGTCATGATATCGGGATTTTCTCTCTTTGCAACCTCAAAAAACCATTCCTTTATCTCGTTTATTACATGTGGAAATATCTGTATTGTCTTTCCGAGGTATTTTCCCTCGCGCTCTTTTGAAATAACCCTGTTGAATATTTTTCCTGAAGTAAGATTCCATTCAGAATTGCATTCTATGTTAAGGAATCTTTCATAATGGCCGAAATCCATATCTACTTCTCCGCCGTCGTGAAGGACGAATACTTCTCCGTGCTCGACTGGATTCATTGTTCCAGGGTCGACATTGAGATAACCGTCGCATTTTATTGTAACAACTTTGTTTCCATTCTTGAGTAGCCTAGCTATGCTTGCTGTTGCCGTTCCTTTTCCTATTCCTGACAGCACTCCTCCAGTTACTACAAGAAATTTTGTCATGGTGAAAAAAAAGAATACAATCCGGAATAAACCTTCAACCCGTCAAATCCTGGTATTGGCAGCATATTGAATATGAAGAGGAACAAGTTTATGCGCTGGGTCATTATTAGCACTGCCATTGTTCTTCTGCTTAGTTTTTTATTTGTTGAAAGGATTGTTTTGCTAACTGCAAAAAGCACAAGATTCAGGAAAGGCCCTGCGAAAGCCACAAGAGCTGAATGCAGGGGCTGAATCATGCAGGGCATCTGTGCGCAGGTTATGCTGACATATCCTGGAACGAAAAAGATAAACCCCGTATTCAGCAGTTTCATGGCAAGCCCTATTCCAAGCCATCCGTATGCTGCGTGAAAAGTCGCTTCAAGGCCGAATCCGAGCGCTACAAACTTGTGTGCAAGCTCGTGAAATATTAATGCCGGCGCTGTAATAATGCACGCAAAGAAAAAAGAGTCCCAATCAAAGCCATAATGGTGCTTTGTCAGCTTGAAGATATCTACAAAAATATAGCCTACTGCGGCAGTCATTATTATGATATCAATTATTTCTCTTATTGTTATCAGCATAAAAAGACAGTATAACCACTCTTTATATTTTTTTCGTTAGAAAAAGAACTGCCTCCGGAGAGGCAGAACAAAATTAGCGCTTCTTCTTTGTTTTAGTACCTTTTCGCGCCTTTCCCTTTTTTACCATGCACTGCACCTCGTTTTGCAAGCGAATGTGAGTTATCATATTTAAATTCATTTAAAATCTCAAGAAAAAATCCTTCATTATCCTGTCTGCAATAAAAACAGCCCTTTCATATGAATCATTGGTAATTGATTTCATTTCAGGGATTATTCCTCCTGCTGCATATGAGTGCCCGCCTCCTCTGAAATTTCTTGCTATCTGGCTTGCGTCAACAGGAATGGAATCCCTTTTTCTGATTATTATTCTTCCATCGCGATACAACAGCACTGCAACATCTATCCCGCTATGCTTGCTAAGCAGGTATTCTCCTGCCTCTGCGCTTGGAATGTGGTTGTCTGCAAGCACGTATCCGAAAGAATGAGTGAGATATTTTTTTATTAAAAGGCTTCCCATCAGCGCATTTAATGCCTGTTTTTTCTTTTCGGAATATGTATTTAGTATGCCTGAAAATCTCGGCGATGAGAAAACTCCCCTCGAAAGCATGTCTGCAAGCTCTTTTTTGTCAAATCCTGCGTTAATTATGTCGTTTAACTGCTGGCTTCTTGCATCTTTTCTCAGCCAGCTTGTATAATCATGTGCAATCGCGGCTATTTCTCTTGCAACAGAATCCTGAGGAAGGAGTGTTGTCATTGCAAGTTCTGCAGAACATTTTTCGCTGAAGTCTGTTTTTCTTGCGTATTTTGAAACTATTTCCTTTGCTCTCGCGCTTGTCTTCTGGCTGCTGTTCCAGTATGCAATCCTGTTATGAGTGGATATTTCCTTCAAAGTTGGTTCAAGCTGTTGCACTTGGTCAGGTGGAAAGTCTGCAATGAAGATTATTGACTTATCCTGCTTTGTCATATCTTCAAAAGTTTTTTGCGCGTCAGAAAAAGCAAGAAATCCGCCTATTTTTGCTTCGTGCTTGAAAAGTCTTGCATATCTTAGGATTATCGCGGCTGCTGAAATACCGTCGATTGTCGGAGAGCTGTAGACGACAAACATATGATAATTAAGCGTCCTTTGTTTATATTCCTTTTGGCATAATTTTATATATCAAGCAGTTGTGGAAAATCTATGGCTTCATTAGTTGCTTGTTTGGGCAGTGGAAAAGGAACTTGGATTCCTGTCTTGAAGCTTGCGGAAGATGCCCGCTGGGAGAAAGTTTTTCTTATTGTCCCGCAGTTTTTCAAGGATTCCTTGAACATAAAGAAGGAAAACATTCAGGTTATCATCATCGATGACAACAAGGGCATTAAGGAGCTTTCTGCAGATATGAAGACTGCATTGGATGGAAAGCTTTTAGGCGATGTTGGCATTAATTTCTTTTCAGGCTCTGGAAAAGAGCATATGGCCTTGATTTCTGCATTGCTTAAGCTCGGCGTGGGAATTCGCTTTGTTGCATTGACTCAGGATGGCATTGTAGAGTTGTAAACCCTGAATCCGCTTTCTATTGTAATCGTTTCGCAATTGCCAAATGTTTCTTTCATAAATTCTGCGAGTGTTGCTCCGCCTTTCTTGTGTCTTGCCACTAGAAAAAGTTTTCCTCCTTTGTTCAAATGCGCTTTTGCTTCCTTTATCATTCTTATGCAGACTTCCTTTCCTGCTGTCTGCGGAGGATTCAGGTATATTGAGTCAAACATTTCATCTTTTACTGCTTCATAAGCATCGCCTGAAACAGTTTTTGCATTTACCTTGTTCTGTTTTGAGTTTTCCTTTGCAAGCTCAACTGCACGCTCGTTTACGTCTGTCATCACCACATTGCAGCTTGGGCAGTCTTTTGCCAGGGCGATTCCAACTGCTCCATAGCCGCAGCCAAGGTCCAATATTGACTGTCCTTCTTTCAATTGCGCTGATTCTATCAGCAGTTTTGTTCCCAAATCGATTTTTGTAGGAGAAAAAGTTCCGCTGCCTGTCGTCAATGTTAATTCATTTCCTCTCAGGACTGCATTAATTGTTCTTTTTACGAGTTTGCTCGTTGGTTTTCTTGTATAGTAGTGCTCGTTCATTTCATTATCTGATAGAAGTGATATAGTGTACGGTCAACTGCCTTCAGCATATCCCATTCTGCTCCTTGGAGATTTATGCAGTTTCCGCTTAGCAGTATTCTTGGTGCTCCCCTTGGGTCAAGATAAACTACTGCTTTGTCTTTGTCATTGCAGGTTACTATTGGCCTGTCTTTGCACGTGTCTGTTTCATTCTTTGTGCACGCTGCAATTATTGTTGTCTTGAATGACTTGCTGAAGCTCAGCGTAAACTCAGCAGCTCCCAATGCAAGATATTTGAAAGCTGATTCATCTACAGTTGGATCAAATGTAAGGTAAACATAGGGCTGCTTGAATGAGGAGTTTAGGCTTCCTATGATTGGAACATCTTCAACTTCGTAAGGATTGTATCTCAGAGGAACATTGAATAATTCTTCTCCAAGCTGCCACTGGGTGTACCACATTCCGTCTATTTTTTCAAATTCAAAATTGTTGTAAACAACTGTTTCTTTTTTTGGCTGTGATGCTTTTTTGACTGCAAAAATCAGCAGGAAGACTATTGCTACTGTTGCAATAATCATTATTATGTTGTTCTTGTTCATTGCATTATTCCAGTGATTGAGTAAACTATTCTGTCTCCGAGCCTTGAGACATCTGTTCTTGTGGCAAAATATGCCTTTACGCAGTTGTTTTCTGTTGTTATTCTTGTTTCATTTGACTGCTCAAATATCAATACAGGAACAAACTCTGTCGCGTCCTTGCAGTTTATTTCAGGAAGCGTGTATCCTGTTGAATTGGTAAGGCCCTGCAGCACATATGCATTCTTCATTCCTGTGAATGCCTGTTCAAGATAGAAGTACATTTCTGCAATAGCGTCTGCGTGGGTTGCATTTGGATTGTAGGTGAAAGATACTGATTCCTTGTTGTTTAATATTGAGCTGATTCCTTCTGTTACGTTTATATCTTCAAGCGATTTAGGAAAATAGTTGAAATAAAGAGCTTTGCCATCCATTCTTGTCATGAGTCCTTTCTGCGTCTTGTAAAACTTGTGCCCGTTGTACTTCAATGACTCGCTTGTCTGGTAGTTTGCCACAAATCCAATAGTGCTAAGAATCATTATAGCTGCAATAAATACTGACATTACAACCTTCTTGTCAAACATATCCATTAATTCAAGAAGTGGTTATTTAAAGATTGCGCATCCTGAATGTTTAAAAAGTTTCCCTATTAATATAGACATAAGTAAAATGGCTAAAATAGGTTTAACAAAAGAATTGACATTGGAAAGACTTTGCACAGTGTTTGCAATGGATGCAGCAGAAAGAATACGAAACGCTATCCAAAGAATGCCTTATTCTGAAAGAGGAGCGCCAAGCACTTCTATCCTAAAGCCAGAAGCAAAGGACAGAGGAAAATATGCCGATACAAAAGGGGAAGAAATCGGCCTTGAATGTCTTGAAGCCATAAGCGATGGAACAGACTATGGAATTGCTCTTATTGTTGATCCTGCAACAGATAGGATACACCAAATTGGAAAGCCTGGTGAAAATCAGATTTACTGTTATTTCGATGCTGTTGACGGAACTGTTTCTGTTGCAGGATTAGGTGGTGCCCAGTATCAAGCTAACACCGGCAACTGGGGGATTGGTTTTGCTTTTACAGAACCGACAAGCAAGAAATTAGAAAATCTTGTTGTTGGAGATTTTAATATTTCTGTAATTCTTGCAGGAAATCCAAGGACTTATGAAAGCTCTCCTGATGTTGCAATAACTTCAGAAGGAAAAACTCAGGACAGTAAAAACAGAAGATTATTCACAAGCTCTCAGCAAAAGCTCAGCCAGTCATTTGTGTTTTATGATGCATTCCAGGCTTTTGACAGGAATTCTGCTCCGAAAGGTGCAGAAAAACTTGCTGTCGAGCTTTACAAGCATTTGATTAACCGCAATGAAGGCGGAGCATTCGATATTAAGAGAGACTATGGAAGCTTGAGCGCTTTGACTGCAAATATGCTTGGTTGGGGATATGGAGTAGAGTCACAAGGCAGTGCATTCATAGTCTTGAACGAAAATCTTCCTAACATGATTCCTTCTGTTCCAATAATCTTGGGTGCTGGTGGCATTGCAACTGATTTTGAAGGCAATCCGCTGGCTGAAAGAAAGCTGACTGCAGGCAGATGCAATGTTATTTACGCTGCAAACGAAGAAATCTACAAGCAAGTTATGGCTCTTGTTCAGAAGGCAAAGTCACACTAAGTTTATAAGCACCTGCCTCTTAATTCTGTTATGGCTCAGTATAAGCAAAGATGCATTGTTTGCAAGAAGAATTATGTTCTTATGACAAGAGGCCAGAGACCTATTTGCATGACCTGCGACATGGCTGATATTAATGAAGAAATAACAGAGCCAAAGTGGAAGAAATTCTTTAACATTGACAAGAAATTCTACGAGCAAAATAACTTTCTAAGAAGCATTAAGAAGAATTACCTGCGCCAGGGCGACCTTACTATGAAGCAAAAGCAGATGTTTATCAAAGTTGCAAAAGAAATAAAGGCAAAGTAATCATTCTCAAGGCAATGTTTTTAAAAGATAACAGCGATAATCATATTATGAGTTCGCTCAAAACAGTTTTAGTATTTGTTTCATTACTCTTGATTCTTGCTTGCACTCCTGTTGATAAAAAAGCCAATCTTGCCGATACAGAAACGCTTCTTAATCCAATTAATGCCGAAAGTGAGTCTTTTGAAATTGATTTCTTGTTAACACCGGAAGCAGCAGGCATTAATTCTTCCACAATCGTTACATCCATGCTAAATATCGCATTAAATGAAACCGCAGACTCATTTGCCCGCGGAGATGCCTTGCTTGTTGCTGGCAGACTCACCAAAAATAGCACCGTGATTTGTGATTCACTAAAATATTACGATCGCATTAACAACACAAACCACGAGGAAATGGCACTTGTGTATGAAACAAGCGCATCACTTGGGTGCGGAAGAAATCGCAAAGCGTTCCTCCTCGCCGCAGCAGACGAATGGCACATTGTTGGCAACCTATACCGTGCAAATCTTCTCAAAGAACTTGCACAGGGCAAAAATCCACGCATCAACTTTGACAAACATGCAATTGAAGCCAATGATACAGTCGTCACCGAATACAAAACACCCATTCTTCCTAATCTGGCCAGAACCAATGCCTCTGCAGTCATCATTGGCAACACAAGCATAATTCTTCATTCGAACAGTATAATTCTCTCACAAAATGACCGTGTCTACCGAGATTGGCTCAGCGGCCAAATGGCCAATCCCTTCGGGCCTGATATTCTTGTTACCTTCTCTGAGCGCTTAACGTACAATCAAACAGAATTGCTGCCTGATATAGGATGGCACGAAGGCGGCAGAGTACGCGACCTCAAAAAAATCAATCTTACGCACGTCCCTGCAGTCGGAACACTCGCCGCACGATACGAAAACAGATGGTTCGCTATCGATGATAATGGGACGTTCAGGTTTGAAGTACCGATTGACAAAATCTCGTATCCGACGACAAGATTCCTGACAAGAAGTTTGGCAGTATTGATAGATACCCATGGTGTCAATATGTTAGTTGAACAATCAATTCGAAACAAAGTAACGGCAATCATTAGCGATTGTGACCATCCTGGCAAAGTCTACGCTGCGCAATACCTCAGTCAACATGGCATACCTGTTGCCTGCTTCCCTGACAAGTATGTGTTTCTCGCTCTCGGCCAACATTTAAATCTCGTGGGCAGTCCGCCTATCACCATAAAAGGCGCCGAGGCTGTTATCGGCAATCGGCCAATCAAAATAACAACAAAAGACCGCATTGTCGCAGTAAACTCAACACCCGCTGCATATGCAATGTGGTATTATCAAACCCCTGCTTCTTATATCGGCGCATTGGCAGAAGTAATTCCTCTCAATATTACTTATGTTCTGCTGGATGACTTCAACCAGATGGGAAAAGCAACAGCCAAGGCAAAGGAAATCAAGGCAAATATTCTTGCTACGCGTGTTTTCAACAGCAATGATTATGATGCGGTAAAAAGATGGCTTGATGAAGATTATTCAAGAAAGGTAATTCTTTTCCACAGCGCTCCTTATCCTTACGGGCAGAAAATATTCAATGAATATCCAACACGCACTTCTTTCGACGATCCTAATCCCATATTTTTGAAGGAGTCTTCTCACTAGCGTTCGAAGCCTCCAGAGACAACGTCACTTCGTTCCGAGCCTCTGTATTCTTTTTACTTCGTAAAAAGCCTCCAGAGGGATTTGAACCCTCGGCCTATTGCTTACGAAGCAATCGCTCTGCCAGGCTGAGCTACGGAGGCACAAAAAAAGTTATTTGATTTTTTCCAGCATTTCTTTCTTTGTTGGAATATTCTTCTGGCAGGAAAAACAAACTAAGTGTTTCTTTCCTTTCTCATCCTTTACATATGTTCCCTTAATCTTTTTGAGGAACATCTCTGCAATTCCCTGGCCGCATATCTCACATTTCATTACTTAATTCAAAATCGTGAGATTTATAAAGGTTTACTCCGTCTAAAATATTATGCCAAGAATAGCAATACTACACAAGGATCGCTGCAACCCTGTCGGTTGCGGCGGCTATCTTTGCATCAGGGTTTGCCCTGTCAATATGCAGGGAAAGCAGTGCAAAACTATAGACCCTGTTGACAAGAAGGTTAAGATAGATGAAAAACTTACAACAAGCGCCTGTAGCATTTGCCAGAATGCCTGTCCTTTTGGCGCAATAGAAATGATTAATCTGCCGGATGAACTTACTACCCAGCCTGTTCATACATATCCTCCAAATGGTTTGCATCTTTACGACCTTCCTCTGCCTCAGTTCGGCAAGGTTGTCGGCATTGTTGGAAGAAATGGCATTGGTAAAAGCACTGCGATAAAGATTCTTGCAGGGGTATTAAAGCCTAATCTCGGCACAGAGAAAGAAGCTTCTGTTGAAGACTTGCTGAAATACTACAAGGGAAGCACTGGACAGATATTTTTTGAGAAATTAAAGAAAGGAGAAATTAAGGTAAGCTACAAGCCTCAGCAAGTCGAGTATATCCCGAAATCTGCAAAAGGAACTGTTAAAGAGCTTTTGAGAAAAGTTGATGAAAAAGATGGCTTTGATGAAGTTGTTGCATTTTTGGAGCTTGAGAATGTTCTTGACACGAATATTGACAAGATTTCAGGCGGAGAGCTTCAACGTGTTGCAATCGCTGCAACTGCATTAAAAAAAGCAAATGTTTACATTTTTGACGAGCCAACGTCTTATCTCGACATCGGACAGCGCTTGCGCGCGGCAAGATTCATTCGTTCTCTTGTCAATGACAGCACTGCTGTGCTTGTTGTTGAACACGACCTTGTTATTCTTGACTTCATGACTGATATTATGCATATAATGTACGGCAATGAAGGCGCTTATGGCATTGTTTCCCAGCCAAAACCTTCGAGAAACGGAATTAATACTTATCTTGAGGGTTTTATCAAAGAGCAAAAAATGCGTTTCAGGGATCACGAAATAAAATTCATGACAGCCCCTCCTTCTGCTTCAAAAAAGATTATTCCTTTGGTTTCTTGGAAGAATGTTGAGAAGAAGCTGGGCAAATTCAGTGTAAAGGTAATAAATGGCTGTATTGGAAATTCTGAAGTTGTTGGTATTCTTGGAGAAAATGGAACAGGAAAGACAACTTTTGTAAGGATTCTCGCTAATGAACTAACCAAAGACTCAGGAGAATTGACTGAAAAAGTTACTGTTAGTTACAAGCCTCAGTATCTTGCTGCAGAATCAGATGAAACAGTCGGAGCTTACCTTCAGGAAGCCAATGCAAAATACAGCGTTCAGCTTATTCGCCCTCTTGATTTAGAGCATCACATGAACAAGCCTCTCAATAAACTTTCTGGCGGAGAGCTTCAGAGGGTTTTCATTGCTCACTGCCTCGGCAAGGAAGCTGATGTCTATCTGCTTGACGAACCGTCAGCATATCTTGACGTTGAACAGCGCTTGGCTGTTGCAAAAGTCATAAAGGAAGTTGCGACAATGCGCGAGAAATCAATTCTTGTTGTTGACCACGACATTGTTTTTATTGATTACCTTTCAGACCGCTTGATGGTATTTGACGGAGAGCCTGCAATTCGCGGAGAGGCCCACGGGCCAATTGCAATGGTAGAAGGAATGAACATGTTCCTGAAATTAATCGACATCACTATGCGCCGTGATTCTGAAAGCTATCGTCCGAGAATAAACAGTCCTGATTCACGCCTTGACCGCGAGCAAAAAGAATCAGGGCATCTTTACTACAACAAGACTTAGTTCCAGTTCTTTATTTCCTTTACAAATTGTTTTGAATCAATCTTTGAAAAGTTTCCTGTAGGAGAGTATGCTCCTGGCTTCATCCAAGACTTGATTTCTTCTCCTGCTTTCTTTTCTCTCCACCACATTTCTCCGTATTTCTCGGCAAGTTTTGAATGAAGGCTGTGTGCATTGATTTTTGCAAGCATATAACTTGGAACGTACATTAAAGATTCCGGCAATATGTGATGCAACTGCCAGTATGCTCCTGGAATATTTATTCCCATGCTGTTTTTTATGCACTTTGCATAATGAGTATCAGCTTTCTCAAAAGAAATGTTTTTGTCCCAGTAGTCTATCTTGAATTCAGAATTTCCAGTATAAAATGCAATTGCATATAACTCACTAAAATTGTTTCTTTCAACAATCTGTTCAGCAATTTCTTTTTTTATACCGAATTCTTTTTCAAGGAAAAGCTTGTTTGAAATCAGCATTTCAAAGAATGTGGAGAATGTTTCTGCAAGTCCTTCGCTGCAGTCATATCTTACCCAATATGGAAGTTTTGCATTTATATGCTTGTAATGAACTGCGTGTCCGAACTCGTGATAAATAGAGTTAGTGTCATTAAGAGGATTCTCTGCCTTGAATGATACTCTTATGTCATTTGGCACTTGTATTGCCTCCATGAATGGAGATGGATACTTGTTTGGCCTGCTTACGTCATCAACTTTTACTCCTTCTGTTGATATTCCAAGTTTTTCCATTGTTTTTTTGACTTCAACAAGGGGCTTTACTTTCTTGAAATGAGGAATCATGTCGTTATAAATCACATTTCTCATAACATAGAAATCGTCATAATATCTTGGCTCCCTGCCAAATGCCTTTTTTGTGTAATATGAAAACTTTTTTTCAAAAACAGGTTTTACAGCAGCTCTCAGCTCTTCAATAACTTCCTTGAGCTTTTGCAGAGGCATCTTGTGCTGGTAAAGGTAATTTTTCAATGGGTCTGTTCCATATGCTGCAATAATTTTCTTTGCAGTATCAAACCTTTCCTTTATTGCTGGAGAAATTGCAGGAACTTTGCTGATGAATTCATCATAAACTTCCTTTCTTGCCTTGTCTTCTGCAGTGCAGGCCCATTGCCTCCATGAAGTCCAGCACAATGGCTTTCCTCCTGATGAGTATTTTTTTGTGCTAATCTTTGTTTTTCTTAGTTCGTGAAGCTTAAGCATTAGCTTGTATGTTTTTGAGCCTGCCAATGACTCAACACAGCTGTAATAAAGCTGTTTTGGCTCATTGAAATTCTTTAGAAATTCTTCAACGAGCTTTTTGCTTTCTTCCTCAAACTTATGGATTTCCTTTTCAGAATATTTCAGCCCAACCTGCATCCTGAAATATTCGTCAGAAAGCTTTACGCGCAGTTCTTCTGCTTTTTCGCACCAGCTTTTTAGTTCTTGGTTCATTTTATTTTTCTTGCGAATGTCAAGAATGCAGTATGTCCTATGTCTATATTGCTGGGCCTTACTCTTTGCCCTTCGACTACCCAAGGGCGCTCAATTACTTCAATCGTCTTTATAATCAGGAATTTTTCTCCCAAAGAATCCACAAACTTCTGCACTTGAGGCACTGTTGGGCTGTATGAAACAATATATCCCCCTATTTTGAGCGCTTTGTGTGCCGAAGAAATAGCATTCCAAGGCTCAGGCAGGTCTAGTGTTACAACATCAACATTCTTTTCAGAAATTCCTTTTGTAACGTCTTTTTCCCTCAGAGTGACATTCTTCAATCCTAGCGCTGAAATATTATGGTTTGACATATCTATGCTTTCTTTCCTTATTTCATATGTATAAACTTGTTTTGAAATATGTCCGAGGTAGCACGCAAGCGCTCCTGAGCCTGCACCTGCATCAACAACAACACTGTCCTTGTTTATTCCTGTCTCTGTTACAATGTGGGCAATGTCTTTTAGCGTCACTGTCTGGGCGAATTTCTTCAGCCTCTTGAACTGGTCCAAAAAATCTGCTTCAATAATGGTGAAATCCTTTCCCTGCTCTGTTTTTGCAGCGCTTCCTGCCTTCTTTTTCAGCTCTTTTGGAGGGATTCTTCCAAATTTCGTGTTGAAAGGCTTAGTAATATCCTGAACAAGGTATTGCATTTGCTTTGATATTGTTCGTTCTACTCCGTCAACAAGAACTTTGTGCTTTTTTCTTATGAGAAGTTTCGGTTTCACAATACAGCTGTTCCATACTTTGTTTTTAAATGTTGTTATGAGCGGCGTCACTTCTGTTTTCAATACTTAAAAAGAATTAGTCCAGCTTTGCTTCTCCAAAGATAACATTATGCTTGTAAGACAGGACTACTATTTTCTCATACTGCATTACGTCAAAATCATCTGGAAGCTCATACTGCTGGCTTCCAGTAATGCTTGTAAGCTCTGCAATCTTGAATCCGTCCCTTGCCTGCTGTCCTTTCTTTACAGCATAGACATAAAGGTCTGGTCCTGGTTCTGTCCTGAAGCTCTCGAGAACAATTCTTTTCTTGCCGTCAGGCAGCTCTATGAACTTGACGTTTCCTGAAGTCATATGCTCAACGCTCTTGAAAATTGCAGTCTTGATTATTTTCGGCTCTTTTGCAGTCAATGGTGCAGGAGTAATCTCCTCTTGAACAGTTTCTGTTTTGTTTGGAATAATTTTCTCTTCAGTAGAAACCTTAAGCTCCGATGGGACTGGCTCTGAAGAAGTAACAATTACTTCCTTTTGAACTGGTTGCTGTGCAGTGCATCCTGCAATAAGCATTAGTAAAAATATTGCAATTGTTCTTTTCATTATCTCACCTTGAATATAAGCGGGGGATGGGACTCGAACCCATGATAAAGCGGGTTGCAGCCGCTCCCCTTAGCCGCTTGGGCACCCCCGCGCGAACTTTGTTTCCTTAGACGGGAATTATTGAAATGCTTTAATAAGTTAACGCTTCACAGCAAAATATATATACCCTTTCTCCCTTATTATCTTTTTTAATGAGCATTGCAGAATATGCCGTTG
>Ga0247727_10012165_pt1 | contig 14837 bp, 14 predicted proteins | sample WisWelCaveWW1625_FD_202498 | JGI IMG/M metagenome (GOLD analysis project Ga0247727, IMG submission 202498) | Biofilm microbial communities from Wishing Well Cave, Virginia, United States - WW16-25 | ecosystem: Environmental > Aquatic > Deep subsurface > Groundwater > Cave microbial mat | place... | reverse complement strand
CGCGTAAACGCGGCGAGCGATTTCGTCGGCGCCAAGCGCGCCCAAAGCATGCCGCAACACTCTGCCACATTTTCTTCGTTCAACGCGTAAATAATTTCCTTACCTTCGCGTCGCGCGACGACCAGCCCTTCGTCCTTGAGGATTTTCAAGTGATGCGAAATCGTCGGCTGGCGCACGCGCTTGAACGCCGCGCCGATGTCCGAAACGCCAAGCTCGCCCTTTTTTTGGAGCAATTGCAAAATGCCTTGCCGCGTTTCATCGCCCATTGCGCGGCAAAAGGCAACCGAGTCAAATTGTTTCATATTGATAATCTTCGATGCGTTTGCAGTATACGTGAAAACCCAAGCGCGTCAAGAGGGAAAAATCTGGCAACCAGAGCTTGCGCAAAATCAGCCCCACCGGTGTCATTGCGAGCGAAGCGAAGCAATCTCCACACCGCATTCGGGGATTGCTTCGTCGCTGATCCCTCGCTACGCTCGGGACGCTCCTCGCAATGACAGGTTGGAGTTGGTCGCACGTTATCACCTCAGCGGCTTTTTCTCCGGCACGCCCGCGCGGCGCGGATAGCGCGCCGGCGTCGCCGCGATTTTTTCGATCACAATCAAATGCCGCGGCTCCAAGCCGGGCAATTCGACCGGCGCGATTTCGCGCACGCGCCCGCCGAGTTCGCGCACCGCGCGCGTCGCGCCGCGCACTTCGTCCTCGACCGCAACGCCTTTCTGCGCGATAAAAATGCCGCCGACGCGCACGAACGGCAAAGCGTACTCGACCAGCGTTGCGAGTTCCGCCACGGCACGCGCGGCCGCGACCGAATATTTTTCGCGCTGTGCCGGCTGATGCGCCACTTCTTCCGCGCGCGCGTGAATCGCGGCGGCATCGCGCACGCCGAGCGTTTGAATAAGATGATTGAGGAATGCCACTTTTTTGCCGGTCGCTTCGAGGAGTGTCACGCGTAAAGCGGGGAAAATAATTTTGAGCGGAATGCCGGGCAAGCCCGCGCCACTGCCGATGTCAATCAATGAATCGTGCGCGCGCGCGGCGAGCATCGGCGCGAGCGAGAGGGCATCGAGAAAATGTTTGAGATCAACATCGTCGCGCGCAGTGATCGCGGTGAGATTGATGCGCGCGTTCCACGCGACAAGTTCGCGATAGTACGTTTCGAAAGCGTCGAGTTGCGCCGCGTCCAATTCGACGCCGAACGCGCGCGCGTGGGTTGAGAGGTCAAACATGCGCGGCATTATAGCACGGCTGATTCTGCTCAAGTCAAAGGTCAACGGAAAATAAAAAACCAGCCGTCGGCGGGGCTGGGATTGGGAGATCGCGTCGCGCCGCAGGGCGCTCGCAATGATGTAAGTGAAAAGCCGACTTCGAGAGTTGAACTCGAAACCTGACGATTACGATTCGTCTGCTCTGCCAATTGAGCTAAGTCGGCGACGCGCTGAATATAGCACAGGTGATTTCTTTTGGCAATTTTTTTATGGCTATGACACGCAGGGCGCAATGAAAAAAATTGTTTCTTTCTTTGCGTTCATTGCGTCTTCGATCAAGATTTTTCGACAACCGCCTCCGCCTCGATCTCGACCAGCATCTCTGGCAAAATCAGCCGCTTCACCTCGACCATACTTGTCGCCGGGCGAATGTCGCCAAAAAATTCGCCGTGCGCCTTGCCGATTTTTTCCCATTCCTCGATGTTTGTCACATAGATGCGCGTCCGCACGACATCGCGCAAACGCGCGCCGGCTTTTTCCAACGCGTGTTCGATATTGCGAATCGTTTGGACAGTTTGCGCGTACGCATCGCCAATGCCGACCAGATCGCCGCGCGCATCCGTCGCGGTTGTGCCGGAAACGTGAATGACGTTGCCGACGCGCACCGCGCGCGAATAGCCGACGAGCGGCTCCCAACGCGTGCCGGAAGAAATGTTTTGGCGGGGCATATTCTCCAAGACCTGCGAGGTTTTCGCGAAGCATCCCGAAGCGCAGCGAAGGGACGAAACCTCGCAGGTCTAACGATTACATTTGCGACGTGCAATTCGGACAACGCGTTGCCTTGAGCGCAATCGTGGACGCGCAGTACGGACATTCTTTCGTCGTCGGCGCGGCGGCGGGCTCGGGCTTGGTGGTCAGCCGATTGACTTGGAGAATCAACACGTACAACGCGAACGCGACAATCACGAATTCAATGATTGTATTGATGAACATGCCATAGTTGATCGTTGCCGCGCCGGCTGTTTTCGCGTCGGCAAGCGTAGCAAAAGTCACGTCGGACAGATTAAAGAACAAGTTCGAAAAGTCTACTTTGCCCAGCGCCAAGCCGATGGGCGGCATGATGATATCACTCACGAGCGACGACACAATCTTGGCAAACGACGCGCCGATGATAAAACCAACGGCAAGATCAATCACGTTTCCGCGCATTACGAACGCCTTGAATCCACTCATATGGCTCCCCCCTTCAAAGAAATTTTTCCGATTTTCGCGCATCAAAACAGTTTTGTCAACCATTTTTTCAGCGGCTTATGGCGCGGCTGTTCCACATCGCCGGGCAGGAGCGCGCGCAAATCTCGCTCAAAGCGCGCGGTTATCGCGCGCACGCGCGCGCGGGGATCGCCGGCAAATTCGTTCGGCGCGATCGGCTTGCCGACGCGCATCGTCAAGCGGCACCGCCACCACAATTCCAAACTGCCGGTGATGCCGACCGGCACCAGCGGCGCGCCGGTGTGGACGCTCAAATACGCCGCGCCGTTTTGTAATGGCGCGAGCGCGCCTTCTTGAGATCCGAGATGCCCTTCGGGCGCGAGCGCGAGCGAGCCGCCGCGCTCGATCACCTCTTGCATAATCCGCAGTGCTTCGCGCGGTTTGTCGCGGTCGAGCGGAACAAAAATTTTCAGCCAGTTGAACAGGATGCTCCGCCACCACGAAATATACGCGACCTGCCGCTCACCCAAACCATAGATGCGCGGCTCGACCGGGAAAAAGAGCAGAACGAGAAATCCTTCCGTCCAGCCGAGATGATTAAAGCCGATGATCGAAGGCGCGCGCGGAATGTTTTCCATTCCGACGAGGCGCACGCGAAAGAAAAAGAGAAAGAGCGCGCGTGTCAACAGCCGGAATAATTTGACCTGCCCGCTCGCGCGCGCGGCAGAGCCGGCTTGAATTTGCAAATCGGAGCGCGCGCGTACCCGCTTTGCCATTTTTCCTCCCGCCAAAACACTCGCGAATTTTTCCGCCGACACCCCCGCCGCCATCGTCAAAGAACGTCGCGTCGTGCGCGGCGCGCGGCTTGTGCAGAGTCCATTGCCAATGCGGAGCAAGGCACGCCCGCGTGAGCCGCACGAAGGCGCGCTCTCACCTCTTTTATACTCTGACTTTGCACAAACCCATGTCGCGATTGACGCGCCGCGCGCTTTATGCTAGACTGCATGCAGATTCGGAAAGAAGGAGGCGCACAATGTCAGTCCAAGTTAATTCACTCACCGGTTCTGCTTTCTGGCAGAGTGTGCCTTTGGCGCGCAGATAAATTTCCGACCCCTTGCTACACTCAGGGCAAGTTTTGCGATTCCGGATTCTAATTCCCGTTCGACTGGGTGATTTGGATTTGGGCGAGCCGCGCGGCGCATTCTGTCCGCGCGGCTCGTGCTTTTTTTTCGAGCCACGCGATCGCGCGCGCGGCTTTTTTGTTTTATGCCGCGCCTAAAATTGTCGGCGGGCGTAAACGCCCTTTCACTTTTCGGAGTCAAAAATGTTAGACGAACAGCACATACAAGAATTAGAAGACAAATTTCAGCCGCGCGCACGCGGCAAAAAAACGCGATACAAACGCGGGCGCGCGCACAAGCAAGTGATCGCGCTCATTACGGAGCAAGCCGGCAATCGCCGGCACGGCTGGAGCGGCATTGCCTATCCCACGCCGCCGCCCGGCATCGTCGAACAAGGACGCGATGCGCGCGCCGGTTTTCAGCCCACCTTCAGCGGCTCGCGCCACGAGCGCGAATGGATCGTGCAATATCTCGGATCCTTCTACGAGGACAACATCATCACCGACGTCTTGCATCCCGTCAAAGGCGGCAAAGAAGCGAACGTGTACTGTTGCGCCGCGCACCCCAACACCGGCGCGATTCTACTCGCGGCAAAAGTGTATCGCCCGCGCATCTTTCGCGCCTTGAAAAATGATGCGCTGTATCGCGAAGGCACGGCGATGAAGAACGAAGAAGGACAAGTGATTCGCAATCGCCGCGTGAAAATCGCGATGGAAAAGAAAACCGAATTCGGGCAGAAAGTTTTGAACACGAATTGGCTCGCAAATGAATTCGAATCGCTCCGCGCACTGCACGCCGCCGGCGCGGACGTGCCCAAGCCGTTCGCGTCCGGCGAGAATGCCATGCTGATCGAGTACATCGGCGATGCCGGCGCGCCCGCGCCGCCGCTCAATCGCGTCCAGTTGCGCCGCGACGAGGCGCGCAATTTGTTCGAGCGATTACTGCATAACGTCGAACTGATGCTCGCGCACGACCGTGTCCATGCCGATTTATCCGCGTTCAACGTGTTGTACTGGCAAGGCAATGTGAAAATCATTGACCTGCCGCAAGCCGTGAATCCGCTCAAGAATCCGCACGCGCTCGCGTTGCTGACGCGCGATCTTACGCGGCTGTGCGCGCACTTCGCGCGCTACGGCATTGCCGCCGACGCGCGGCAGATCGCGCGTGGGCTGTGGAAAAAATATCGTTTGCCGGAATAGAAAAACGAGGTCACGCGCAATGTGTGACCTCGTTTATTTTATTCTGCCGGCAAGATTTTCAGCATCTGAAAATTCTCACGTGAATAAATTCGCGGCTACAACGACCGAATCTCTTGCGTCATAAATCGCACGTACGCGACCGCAAAGCAAACCGACGAGAGCGCCATCAACGCGATGATCTGGGGCCAAATTAAAAACAAACTGTCGCCAAACGGAAGCGGATTCGGAAGCATTCCGACTGTTTGACTCACGAGCAACGGACCGAGCGTGCGAACTTTGGGAAAAAGCATCGCGATCGTCGCTTCTTGAAACAGCGTGTTCGGCGAAAAGCGCGCGAGCATCTGCCGCGTTTCTTCCAGCGCGACGAGTTGATTGACGTTTACGATTTCCGTCGTCGCCGCCATAACGTTGGCGATGGTGTCCACGATCATCGGCATAAAGAACGTGAGAAAAATCCACGTCGCAATGCCGGCAAGCGCGGCGGTGGCAGTATTCCGCATAAAAACGGAAAAGGTGGTGGCGAGCGCGGTCCAAAAGCCGACAAAAAGAATCGCGACGACGAGAAAAACGAGCACGCGCAAAATTTCTTCGCCGGACGGAATGACGCCGATGTAATAGATGCCGAGCGCGCCGAGCATCACGACAATGGCGGCGAGCATCAGCGCGACCGTCGTCAGCGCGGCGAGGAATTTGCCGTTGACAACCGCATCGCGATAAATCGGTTGCGCGAGTAGGCGGCTCAGCGTGCCGCGATTCCATTCGCCGTTGATCGAATCGAACGCCAGCGCGAGTCCGACGAGGGGACCCAGAAAACTAAGGAACGTGAAAAACGGCGGCAGGGGTCCGCTCGCGGTCGTGAACAATAGCAGAAACGCGTTGCGCGAATCGCTGATCTCGGTGCGAATAGATTGCCCGGCGGTGTACACCGACGACAAGCCGGCGAGGCAAATCAAAACGAACAGGATGAGAAACCGGCGACTGCCCAATTGATCCGCCAATTCCTTGCGATAAATGGCAAATAGCCCGTGCATGTAATCACCCCCGCGTAGGGGCGAGCGGCCGCTCGCCCCTACGAATTTTGAAAATACCGCAGATAAATTTCTTCCAGCCCATAATCGCGCTCGCGCAGATGCAACAACTCCCAGCCGCGCTCCACAATCGCGCGCGCAATCGCGGGGCGCACTTCCGCCGTCGCGTGCACGAGATAATGCGCCGCATTGCGTTCGACGTCGAGCACGCCGCTGACGCCGCGCAACGCGTCTTCGAGATTGCCGCCGCGCGTCTGCGCGCTCACTTCGAGCGTGCGCTTGCCGCCGGCGAGTTGCTCGGCAAGTTCGGCAATCGTCCCGTGCGCGATCATTTTGCCCTTGACAAAAATGCCGACGCGATGGCAAATGCGTTGCACTTGTTGCAATTGATGCGACGAGAGCAGGACGGTGATATTTTCGGCGCGCTGCATTTCCAAAATCAAATCCAAAAGTTGATTCACCGCTTCGGGATCGAGCCCGAGCGTCGGCTCGTCGAGAATAACGAGTTGCGGTTTTTTCACGAGCACATCCGCGATGCCGAGCCGCTGGCGCATCCCGTGCGAGAACGAACCAACTTTTTTGTCGGCGACCTCTTGCAAGCCGACGCGTTCGAGCGCCCAATCCGCGCGCACTTTGGCTTCCTTCCGCGGAATCGCGTTGAGGTCGGCGGTATAATAAATATTTTCGCGCGCAGAGAGATCGTCGTACAGCGCGACGTGTTCCGGCAAATAGCCGACGCGGCGTTTTACTTCGATCGGCTCGTGCACCGGATCAAACCCCAAGACGCTCACCGTGCCATCGGTCGGCTCGGTGAGACCCATCAGCATCAGAAGCGTCGTCGTTTTGCCCGCGCCGTTCGGACCCAAGATCCCAAAAATTTCGCCTTCGTCTAAATGAAAATCCAAATGATCCACGGCGACATTATCGCCGTACTGTTTCACAAGCCCTTGCGTTTCGACAACTGCATTGGACATGAACATCACCTCGAGCGTTTGAGGTGCGACGCACTTTGAAAGTGCGTCGCACCTCTAATTTATCGCCGGCTATATTTCGTAAAGACCCAGCCCAAGCCGCCGATCACCAGCGCGATCGCGATCACCGCCGCGATGCCCCACGTCGTCGGCGTTTCGACCGTGACGCGAATATCTTTGCTGTCCGATGTTTGCGACGCGTTCACGTTCAGCGTGACGATGTAATCGCCGGCGAGCGCTTTGGCGCCCGGCTTGATCGTCGCGTTCACTTCGAGCGATTGATCCACGCTGAGCGCGTCCACGCGTTCCGGCGCAAAGGTAACTTCCCAACCATCCGGCTTGAATGAATTGAACGTTACGTCTTGGAGCGGCGCCGAGCCGGAATTTTTAATCACGAGCGTCAATTTGGTGTCAGCGCCAACAGACGCGCGCGCGCTCAGCGCGCCGCTCTGCGTATTCAGCGTCACGCGATTGTTGCCGGTGACGACGACCTTCAGCGGAATTTCCGCGCGATCTTTATCCGCGGTCACGCGCGCAACGACGGCGTACGCGCCGGCTTCGGTTTTCGCCGGCACGCGAATATCCACGTCAATATCTTGCGTCGCGCCGCCGCGCACGCTCATCACAGCCACCTGCCGCGATTCAAACGCCGGCTTGAACGTCACTTCCCAATCTTTCGGCGCGGTCGCGCTAAAATTCACCGAGCGATCGGTGTCGGCATCGTTCGTCATCGTGACGCGAAAAGTCGTCGTGCTGTTCGCCGTGCCGCGCAGTTCCGGAAATTGCGTCACAAGTTTCAAACCGGTCGCGCCGGTGCGTTCTTGCAAACTCACCGTCACGCGCAATTCCGATGTCGCCTTGCCGTCTTTGCCGAGCGCGCGCAAGTTGAAATTATAGTCTTGATTGCGCGCTGTATCCGGCGCCTTGACTTGGAAATCAACCGTCTGCGATTTCACCGGCTCGACCATCGCGCGCTTGACGACTTGCCCGAAACTTTTGAACGCCGGATTCCAATCCGCGGGTCCGTCCGCCTGCAGTTCGACTTCTTGAAAATCATTCGTGCGATTCGTCAGCGTCAGTATAAACGTAACGAGCTTGCCTTTATCCGACACGACCGACGGATACGCGGTCGAGAGCAGAACATCGCCGGGCGCGGCGAGCGCGCGCGCGGCGGACACGAGTAGAATGGAAATCAAGAACAGGGAAAAGAAAAGAACGCGTTTCATTTTGCCTCCGATTTTATTTTTTGCATCTGCGTTGATTATAACGAATGATAATGAGATTTTGATTAGACGCGCGCTGGGGCTGGCGCGCTAATCGGCGGGGCTGATTATATCTGTTTGTGCGGTACGAGGAAAATCGGCGGGTTGCTTGACGCATTAGAACGGCTGTGCTAAAATAGCGCGGATTCAAAAACGAGGTGATCCCCGTGTGGTTTTTCCGCAAACGCCTTTCCCAAAAAGAATTTCATGCCGCGCTTTCAACCGCCGCGTCGCCGGTGCGTTTCTCTCTGCGCGATTTTTTCGCGTCGCGATTCAATGCGCCGCGCGCGGAATCTTCGACCGCCGCGATTGCGCGCTTGACGCCGCGCGAGCGCGAGATCGCGCTCTTCGCCGCGCAAGGATACACCAACAAAGAAATCGCGGACGCGCTCGTGATCGCGCCCGATACGGTCAAGACGCACGTTCGCAGTATTCTCGCGAAATTAAATCTGCATAGCAAAGCCGAATTGCGATTGTATTGGGCGAATCGCGATTGGGCGCGCGAATAATTTTCGATCCTTCACTACGTTCAGGACAGGTTTTTCAGTTTGCGGTTGCGGATTTCTAAACTACTCGTCATGCGTCACCCCAACGACCCAACCACCGAACTACCCCACGACCTAACCTCACCCTAATCCTCTAATTCTCCTCACACCTCACCCGCACGGGCGATAGCATTCGGCGAACGCGTTTGCTATGCTCGCGGCGATGAACCCAGAAATTTTTTCTCACAGCGAACAAATGTCGCCGCGCGCCGGGCAAATCTTGCTTCTCAGCGGCGACGATGCAACCGCGCGCGCGCTCTATAGCATCGCGCGGCTCGCGGCGGAAAATCGCGCGATCTATGTTCTCGACGGCGCGAATAAATTCGACGCGTACTGGATCGCGCGGCTGGCGCGGGGTTGGGGCAGCGCGCCGGAAATTGCGCTGGCGCGCGTGCGGCTTTCGCGCGCGTTCACGTGCTACCAGATGCGCGAGTTGATCGCGCGAAAATTAAATCCGCCGGCATCGTCCGCAATTTTTTGCTTGCGCTTGCTCGATACGTTTTACGATGAAGATGTTCCCCTCGCGGACGCGGTGCGCTTGCTCCGGCAATCGCTCGCGCGTTTGCGCGCGCTCGCGCGCGCCGGCGCGATCGTCGTGATGACGGCGCGGGCGCCGGCGGCGCGCGCACGCGTGGTGTTGTGGAATGTGGTGCGGCAAGCGGCGATGGAGTAATCATGGGTCGCACCCTCCCTTCCTTCATGCAAGTCATTCTCAACGAACAATCCGCGCTCGCGAAATTCCGGCGCGCGTTGCGGAAAGAAGATCAAGACGCGTTCGACGATTTGTTTCGCGCGGCGCGCTATCACGTCGCGCCGCTGGCGTACGCGTCGCATGCATTGCCGCTCGAAGTGATGCTGCTCGCGATGTTGCTTGAAGAACACAAGGCGGTGATGCAACTGCGGAAGCAAATTACCAATTACCAATTACCGCCCGGCACAAAGTAATTGGTAAATGGTAATTGGTTGATCGGTCATTGAGAGGATTGATGCTGAAAAGGATTGACGCTTGGATTTTTGACGTGTATGTGACCGACCGCGACATCGCCGTCTGGATCATTGACGCGGACGGGCGCGCGCATTTTTTGCGCGATCAATTTGCGCCGGCATTTTTCGTTGGCGGCGACGCGCACGAACTGCGCGCGGTCGCGCAGATGCTCCGCTATGAGCGCGCGCCGGTCAAACTCGCGCGCGCGGAACGCACCGATTTATTTCTAGCGCGCGACATCACCGTTCTGCAAGTCGAGGTATTCAACCCCGCGCGCTTTGCGATGCTCTTTCAGCGCGTCGCGCGCTTTAAACCGAATCTCACGTACTACAACTGCGACATTGCCGTGCCGCAAATGTATTTTCTCGCGCGTGGCGCGTTTCCGCTGGCGTTCTGCCATTTTGTGATTGACGATGAAAACCGGATTAGCGAACTCGTCGCCGACGATTCGCCGTGGACATTGGATTACGCGTTGCCGCCGCTCAAGCGAATGAACATCCGCATGGAAGGCGACGCGGTGAATCCGAATCACGGCTATCGCGCGCCGCTGGAAATCGTGGTGGAGGGCGCGACGTACGCGCTGAACGGCGACGACCCGCGCGACTTGCTCGAAAATTTGCGCGGGCTGTTGCTCAAGCACGACCCCGATGTGATTCTCAGCGAGTGGGGCGATTCGTTCATCATTCCGCGTCTGCTCAAACTCGCGCAACAATTCAAAATTCCATTGCCGTTCAATCGCGATTCGTCGCGCGCGCCGGTCGTGCGCGCGGCGCAATCGTATTTTTCGTACGGGCGCATCGTGTACAAAGCGTCCGCGCAAATTTTTTTGGGACGCTGGCACATTGACGCGATGAACGCGTTTCTGCTCGACGATTACGCGCTCGAAGTCGCGCTCGAAGTCGCGCGCTTGACCGGCATTCCGGTGCAACGCACGGTGCGCACAAGCACTGGCTCCGGCATCAGCGCGATGGAAATCGCGACCGCGCTCAAGCGCGGCGTTTTGGTTCCGTGGCACAAGCAAGAACCGGAAGCGTGGAAATCCGGTCTCGATCTGATTCGCTCTGACAAAGGCGGCTTGGTGTATCAACCGGTGGTGGGATTGCACACCGAGGTCGCGGAAATTGATTTTGCCTCGATGTATCCTTCGATTATGGCGCGCTTTAACGTGTCGCCGGAAACGGTCGGTTGCGAATGTTGTCGCGGCGCGCGCGTGCCGGAAATAAATTATCCGATTTGCGCGCGGCGGCGCGGTCTGGTGCCGGAAACGCTCGAGCCGTTGATCGCGAAACGTTTGGAGTACAAAGCGCGCGTCAAGCAAATGCCGGACGGCAGCGAACGCGAAATTTATCGGCGGCGGCAATCCGCGCACAAATGGCTGTTGGTGACGTGCTTTGGTTATCTCGGTTACAAAAACGCGCGCTATGGACGCATCGAAGCGCACGAAGCGGTAACGGCGTACGGACGCGAGTGTTTGTTGCGCGCAAAAGAAATCGCGGAGGCGCGCGGCTTTCGCGTTCTGCACGCGATCGTGGATGCGATGTGGATTGTTCGCGACCATGTCATTGCGAGGAGCATTCCGAGTGAGAACGAGGAAGGCGACGAAGCAGTCTCGGCGCGGCGAGGAGATTGCTTCGTCGCGCGCTCCTTCGACTCCGCTACGCTCCGCTCAGGATGCACTCCTCGCAATGACGTGGAGCAGTACGACGCGCTCCTTGCGGAAATTCAAAACGCGACGAACATTCCAATCGCGCTCGAGGGCGTCTATCGGTGGGTCGCGTTTTTGCCGTCGCGCGTCGACGCGCAGATGAGCGTCGCGAATCGTTATATGGGTGTGTTCGCGAACGGCGAAATCAAAATGCGCGGCATCGAAGCGCGGCGCCGCGATACGCCGCCGTTTATTCGCGCCGCGCAAATCGAAATGCTGAACGCGCTCGCGGACGCGCGGTCGCGGCAGGATTACGCCGCGCGCGCGCCGCGCGTGATGGAGATCGCGGCGGCGTACGTGGACGCGTTGCGCGCGGGGAAAATCGCGGCGCAGGATTTGGTGATCACAACCAGGATTTCGCGCGCGCCGGCGGAATACACGCGCAATAATTTGTCCGCGCTGGTCGCGAAAGATTTGACGGCGCGCGGCGTTACGCTGACGCCGGGCGAAACGATTCAGTACCTCATTCTCGATCAACGCGCGGCGGCGGTGCATGATCGCGCGCGCGCGCGGACGCAGTATCGCGGCGATGAAGCGTACGACGCGGAAAAGTATCGCGAGCTATTATTGCGCGCGGTCGCGACGGTGCTCGCACCGGTCAACATCGAATATGAGCGGATCAACGAATGGATCGAGGAAAATTTGGGGGGAAAGGCGGAACTCAAATTGCCCAAGCCGCGCGCGGTGTGGCTGGGACCCCTGTTTGATTTTAGAGGGGAATCACCGGCAGATTTAACCGCCGCGCCCGCCGTGCGCCAAAACAAAAGCGGCGGCTAAGGGATTTAGAAAGCGCCTCGAAATAACATGCTCTTCAATAATCGGCGCCTCTTGATCACCAATATCCGACTTGCTTTTCAATGTCAATCATATCACTTCCACTGTTCACTGTTCACTGATTACTGATTACTGATTACTGATTACTGATTACTGCCTTCCGCTTTCTGCGCGTGTTCCCATTCTGCCAAGAATTTTTCCGCTTCCATCGCCGCCATGCAACCATAACCTGCCGCGACAACCGCCTGCTTGAAATGATGATCGTGCGCTTCGCCGGCGGCAAAAACGCCGGGAATATTCGTGCGCAAATATTCGTCCACGCGAATAAATCCTTCCGCGTTCATTTCCAACTGCCCCTTGAACAATTCCGTGTTCGGCGTATGCCCCACGTACACGAACACGCCCTGCGCTGGCATTTCCGATAGCGCACCGTCGCGCGTATTTTCCAGCACCAACGTCTTGACAGTGCCGTCGCCTTTGATTTCTTTGACGACCGAATTCCAGACAAAATCCATTTTTGGATTTTCGCGCGCGCGATCTTGCAGAATCGGTTGCGCGCGCAATGAATCGCGGCGATGAATGACCGAAACTTTCGAGCCAAAGCGCGTGAGAAACAATCCTTCTTGCAACGCGCTATCGCCGCCGCCGACGACCGCGATTGCTTTGCCGCGAAAGAAAAAGCCGTCGCAGGTCGCGCAGTACGACACGCCGCGCCCCATCAATTCCTTTTCGCCCGGCACTTCCAACTGCCGCGGCGACGCGCCGGTCGCGACGATGACGCTAATCGCTTCGTGCGATACGCCGTTCGACGTTTTCACTTGAAACGGATGCGTTTTCAGATTGACGTCGGTGACAAAATCAATCTCGATGCGCGCGCCAAACTTTTCCGCCTGCTTTTGCATCAGCGCGACCAGTTCGGGACCGGTGATCCCGTCCGGAAAGCCCGGATAATTTTCTACTTCGTTCGTCAGCGCGATCTGCCCGCCGATCTCTTGTCCGGTGATAACCAGCGGCGCGAGATTCGCGCGCGCGGCATAAATCGCGGCGGTCAGCCCCGCGCAGCCCGAGCCAATGATGATAACGTTTTCTGGCATTGCCACACCTCAAAAATAAGTTTCAGGTTACAGGTTACAGGTTTCAAGGTTCCGCGTTCCTGCTTTTCGCTTTTGGCTTTCCGCTTTTAACTTTACCCGAGGTCTCCCATCTCATAGAAAATTGCCGCCGCCGCCGCCAGCCCCGCCGTCTCCGCGCGCAAAATGCGCGGACCGAGCGACACCGGCACGACGCCGCGTTCGTGCGCCCACGCGATTTCTTCTGCCGCGAATCCGCCTTCGGGTCCAATAAACAAATTCACCTCGCGCGATTTCGGCATCGCCGCGAGCGCTTCGCGCAAGCCGCGCGATTTTTCCTCTTCGTACGGAATCAGCGACAGCCCGCCGCGCGCGGCGCGATCAACTGCATGCTTGAACAAAGTCGCATCCGCGAGATGCGGCAAAAGCGCGCGCCCCGATTGTTCCGCCGCCTCGACAATAATTTTTTGCCAGCGCTCCGTGCGCGCCGCGCTCACGTCATCGAGATTGCCGACGACCGTGCGCGCACACACGAGCGGCACGAACGCGAAAATGCCCAGCTCTGTCCCTTTTTGCAAAACCCAATCGAATTTTTGCCCCTTGAGCAAGCCCTGATAAAGTGTGAGGCGCGTCTGCGGCTCGGTCTCGAGTTTCCATTTATCCGCGATGCGCGCGCGCGCGACATCGCGATCCACCGTCACCAAATCGGCGCGCTGCGCGTAACCGGAATTGTCGAGCAGGATAATCGAATCGCCCGGTTTCAAGCGCAGAACATCGCGGATTTGATGCGCGATCGCGCCGCGCAAAATCACGCGCCCATCATGAATCGTGTCCGCCGGAATATAAAAGCGATGCAAGTCAGTTCCTAGTCGTTAGTCGCTAGTCTATCGTCGCAGGTCACGAACGTCCAAGCTCTAATTTCCAATCTCAAATCTCTCTCACTCCTACTAACGTCACCCAATCATCCTTTTGCATTTTTTCAATCACCGCGATGCCGGCGTTTGCGAGCGCCTCCGCGACGCCGTCCGCTTTGAAATCCAAAATGCCGGACGCGATGATCTGCCCGCCCGCGCGCAATCGCGGCGCGAGCGCGGGCGCGAGTTCCGCGATCACCTCGGCGAGGATGTTGATGAGAATGAGATCGAACGGCGGCTCGTCTTGGGCGAGATCGAGCGAGCCGCGCGCGACGCGAATGATCTCGTCCATCCGGTTGTGCGCGACATTGCGCGTCGCCGTCTCCACCGCGATCGGATCCGTGTCGAGCGAAAAAATTTCGCGCGCGCCCAGTTTCGCGGCGGCAATGGACAAAATGCCCGAGCCCGTGCCCACATCGAGCACACGCGCAAAATTTTGCATTGACTCGAGCGCGGCGAGACACATTTGCGTCGTCGGATGCAAGCCGGTGCCGAACGCCATTCCCGGATCCAGCTCAACGATCACCTCGCCCGAGCGCGCGGCGTAATCGAGCCACGACGGTTTGATCACGAGCCGCGCGCCGATGTGCTGGATCGTGTAATATTTTTTCCACGCCTCCGCCCAATCTTCTTCGCGCACCTCGCGCGTTTGCGGCGCGCCCATCGCGCGCAGTTGCGCGAGATGCCACAGCCCTTCTTCGGCGCGCGTCCTCGCGGCGGCATCGTCGGGCGAGAAAAAAGCGCGGACGGCAAACGCCCGCGCTGGGTCGAAGGGTTGATCGGGGTCGGGGGTAACGGTCTCTTCGATCACCGCGCCGCCGTTGCCGTATTCGTTCAACAACGCCG
>Ga0247727_10012164_pt1 | contig 14838 bp, 18 predicted proteins | sample WisWelCaveWW1625_FD_202498 | JGI IMG/M metagenome (GOLD analysis project Ga0247727, IMG submission 202498) | Biofilm microbial communities from Wishing Well Cave, Virginia, United States - WW16-25 | ecosystem: Environmental > Aquatic > Deep subsurface > Groundwater > Cave microbial mat | place... | reverse complement strand
TTGGAGGGTCTTCTTGAGATACAGCCCGCGTAACAACTGAAGCGGTTGCTGACAAAACGGGCAGCGTTTGATTTCAGGATAGAAGTACTGACGTTTGACAGACGGAAACAATTTCGGGGTTCGCATCACGTCTCCTGGGTAGCGCTGCTCACAATCAGCGCACACGCTCAGTATACGTGATGAAGCCCTGATAGGCGATTTATTCGGTTACGGCATATTTCTGCGCGGCATACATCGCCAGGCCGCCCCAGCCACAACCAACGTCCAACAGCCGTTCACCGGGCTTCAGTCGGGGCTTCCGGCAAATGTGTTCCAGGTTAACGTTCCAAGCAAAAACGAGTTGCGCATGCCAGACCTTTCAGATGCGAATGTGAGGCTCGGGAACCGCTATTGCGGTTGATCTGTATGGTATGTTGCGAGGCCAGGAGTTGCTAGCGCCATTTGGCCGATTTTCAAACAGGCAAAATGGCGCGTGTAGACAGGTGCCAATTGGCGGGCGGGGCTGACGTGAGATCTCACATGGTCATATGGCTGGGTGGTAATGGACGTGAGCGCGGCGTAGGAACTCGATGTGCTGGTACAGGGTTTGCTCCATCTGGGAGGCGATTTCGTCACCGGCTGTTACACTACACGAGCCATCAACACCAATCGTGATGTTAACCACCAAGTATGGGCCGAACCGGTGAGCCTGAATCTCCTCGACTTGTTTCACTCCGGGAATGGCGCTTACTAACTCGGTGATCTGCTGAGCCAGCAACCGGCCGGGTACGGCGTCCATCAACTCGGCAGAGGCTTCACGCAGGATCTCGAGTGCGACCAGCGCCCCGGCCAGCGGATCCACCCACGGATGGCCCATACGACCGAGAAAGATGCCAATCGTTGCTGCCGAGGCGGAGAACACATCGTTGCGGTGGTCATAGGCGAGCGTCAGTACAGCGGGGTTGTTCGTCTGCCGGGCGAACCGCCGGGTGAAGATGATCAGCCCAATCTTGACGGCCACAGTGAGTAATGCGACCCACAGCGCGCCCACCGTGGCCTCGCCGAAGTCGCCCTGCCCGACCGGCAGGTCGAACACGTTGTTGACCGCATCCCAGAAGATGGCAATAGCGGTCGTGATAACAAACGCGCCGACGACTAACGCCGCAATGCTTTCCAGCTGGCTGTGGTCGTAAGGGCTCAGGGTCGGCCGGCTTTCGGCTCAGCCGCATAAACACGGCGACTACGAGGTAATAGGCCACATCCGAGGTGGAGTTGATGCCTTCGGCTAGCAGGGCCGGGCTGTGGCCCATGATGCCAACGGCCGTTTTCAGGGCCGCCAGAAGAGGTTGGCCGCCAACCCAAGGCTGACGGCCAAAGTGCTCTTCCGTTCTCGCAGTGTAGCCAAGTTCACTTTGATGGTCTCGGCAAGTTAGGGGCGGACGGCGACCTTCATCACGCCATCCAGGCGTTCACCAAAAACCCGGTAGCCCTCTGCAATCTCGTCCAGCGAAAATGAGTGGGTAAGAAGTGGCGTCGGATCGAAACGGCCCGACTGCACCACACTCATCAACCGCCGCATGCGCTCTTTCCCGCCGGGGCAAAGTGTCGTGACGATGCGGTAATCGCCGAGCCCGGCCGCGAAAGCGTCGTAGGGCACCTGTAACTTGCCCGAATAAACGCCCAAGCTGGAGAGCGTGCCGCCCGGTCGCAGGCAACGCAGCGCATTCTCGAACGTCTCTTGCAGCCCAAGGGCCTCGATCGTCACGTCTGCGCCGCCACCAGTCAGTCGCTTGACCTCCGCAACAACGTCTACCTCGCGGTAGTCGAGCACGATATCCGCGCCCATCCGCCGCGCCATCGCCAGCCGGTTTTCGTCGCCATCGACCCCGATGATGAGCGATGCGCCCATCAACTTTGCTCCAGCAGTCGCGCACAGGCCGATTGGCCCCTGGGCGAAGACGACGACCGCATCCCCGATCTTCACGCCGCCCGCTTCCGCCCCGCTGAAGCCGGTTGAGGCGATGTCGGCCAACAGCACCACCTGCTCATCTGTCACCCCATCGGGGATTTTCGCCAGATTGGCCTGGGCATGCGGCACCAGCAGATATTCGGCCTGTGCGCCGTTGAGGGTGTTGCCAAAACGCCAGCCACCCAAAGCCTGGTACCCGCCACTATGATTGTGCGCGCTGTGGCCGCACTGCGACAGATTCCCGGACAGGCAGGCACGGCACTGCCCGCAAGGGGTGATCGCGCCGACGAGGACGCGGTCGCCGATCTCGTAACCCGTGACGCCCGGCCCGAGCTCCTCGATGACCCCCACCGGCTCATGGCCGATGATGAGGCCGGGCTTCACCGAATACTCGCCGCGCACGATGTGCAAATCGGTGCCGCAGATCGTCGTCAGCGTGACACGGATCACCGCCTCGCCGACGCCAGCGCGTGGCCGTTCCACTTCCTCAACGCGGATGTCGTTCACTCCGTGAAAAACATTGGCTCGCATCTTTTTATCCATTTCTTACCTCCTGAATTGGAGCGGGTTGGATCACCGCTCATAGATTTATGCTTGGCGACACGCCATCTCCGGCGCATTCGTTTCAGATCAAGCGCGCCTCAGAATTGGTTCGTCGGCTTGGCGGACGGGTTCGTCCACGATGCGCCATGTCCCGCCGTCGCACAGCAGCCGTTTGCGACGCTGGGCGGCACTGCCCAGGATTCGCTTTCCACGCCATTGGCATCAAACAACACAGCCATGTCACGCCGGTTGTTCCACACCTGCTTCTCCGTCCACACCAGTTGGAATTCCCGCGGCGCTACTAGCGACATGTCCTTTGCATGCTGGCCGCTGTGAACAGACACGGCCATCTTTGGCAACAAGATCAAATCGTTCGGGAAGAAGTATAGCTCTCCGCCGCGAAGTGTAGCCAGCACCCAGCCATTCATTGGCTGTGGCATCACGCCCCGGTTGATGATGGTGATGTGCTCGCGCAGTCCAGCGTTTTGAATTTCACCGATCTTGAGTTGTACCCCGGCCACTTGACCAGCGCGAGTCGGTCGTGCAGTTCGTTTTCTCATGTCGCAAAACCTCCTGACGGTTTGAAACATAGTGTCCACCAGTATCAATAGATAATCATGCATTAATCGGCTCAACCCCGACACCGGGATCTGGCGATCCCAACACCTTTCCCAAAATGCAAAAACACAGCACGTGCCCAGCAGCAGTGTCGGCATACCCGCTGGTTGAGATCACTCGCCGCCCGGTGAAGGATTCGATCAGCGTCCTCAGCTCCGGCGCGAGAGTAGCCAACAACTGCTCGGCATAGCGCTGGACGAGCGCTTGTCCCTCGTCGCGCCGGGCCGCCACTCGCTCGGCCGGACTGAGCACATTTTTGATTAGCACCGCCAGACTGTCGGCGCCGATGAGGACACACACTGTGCCCACGGGCGCGCCATGCGCGCTTTCCCACAGCCTGCCCACCACCGCCGCCAGTTCAGCCTTGTCTTCGGGGCGCAGGGTTATCTTGTCCATTGGGTGATCACCTTCGAGCCGTCCTGATCCTGTCTCGCTGGAGTCGAAGTTGACGTATCGCTCCTGCGCGGGTGTAGCAGACTCAACCTCAGGTCAACTTGCCGAACCAGCCGCGCCGTTCCATCCACTTCGCCAGTTCCAACACCGGCGAAATCGTGAGAGCGACACCGGCCACAATCACCCAGTCCACCAGCGGCAGGTAGAACGTACCAAACGCGTCATGCAGGAAGGGCACGTACACGATCAGGCCCAGCAACACAATTTCCCATACGATCGCCAGGTTCAACCACTTGTTGGCCAACGGCCGTTGCAGCACCGAGTGCCGGTCGGAGCGGTAGTTATAGGCTTTGAAGAACTGAATCAGCACCAGCGAGACGAACGTCATCGTCATCGCTTCTTCCAGGCTGCGCCCAGAATTCAGCGCCCAGGCAAACAAGCCCAGGTTGACTAGCGCCGACCACAGCCCGCCCACCGTCATCAAGGTGACGACGGGCCGGGTGAAGATGCCCGTGCGTGGGTTGCGGGGCTTTCGGCGCATCAAGTCAGCCTCCGGCGGGTCCACCGCCAGAGCCAGGGCGGGCAGACCGTCGGTAGCGAGGTTGACGTACAGAATCTGCACGGCGGTCAATGGCAGAGGCAGGCCGAGCAGCGTGGCGCCGGCCATCAGGCCGATCTCACCGATGTTCGATGACAGCAGGTACATCAGGTATTTCTTGATGTTGCCAAAGACACCCCGCCCTTCTTCCACGGCCGCGACAATTGAGGCGAAGTTATCGTCAGTGAGCGTCATGGCGGCGGCCTCTTTGGTCACGTCCGTTCCAGTGATGCCCATGGCGATGCCGATGTCGGCCTTCTTGAGCGCCGGCGCATCGTTCACGCCATCGCCAGTCATGGCGACGGAGTGGCCTTTCCTTTGCAGGGCGGTCACCACCCGGAGCTTGTGCGCTGGGGAGACGCGCGCGTAGACCTCGATGTGCTCCACCGCGCGCTCCAATTCGGCGTCGCTCATCGCTTCCAGTTCTGCGCCGGTAACCACCCGGCCTGTCTTGAGCAGACCCAGCTCGCGGGCGATAGCCTGCGCCGTCAGCGGGTGGTCGCCCGTGATCATCACCGGCTTGATGCCGGCCTGTTCACACGTCTGGATGGCGGCCCTGGCTTCCGGCCGCGGCGGGTCAATCATCCCCACCAATCCCAGGAAAGTCAGCTCGTGTTCGGCGTTTTCAATAGTGGCATTCGGTTTGTAGACGACAGCCAGCACCCGTAGCGCCTCACCCGCCATCTGGCGGGCGGTCGCCAGAATCGCTTCCCGGCCCGCCGCGTCAAGCGGGATTTCACCGGCCTGGCTTAACTGCCGGGTGCTGGAATCAAGGATGACTTCGGGCGCGCCTTTGGCGTAAGCCACGACGCCGTCGGGCGTAGTGTGCAGGGTGGTCATGCGCTTGGTTTCGGACGTGAAGGGAATTTCATGTACACGCGGGAATTGCGCATCGAGATCAGGTTTGTGTAGCCCGGCTTTGGCAGCCGCCACCACTAACGCGCCTTCGGTCGGGTCGCCTTTGATGTGCCAGTTGACAGCATCTCCGCTACGCGCCAAATGCGCGTCCGAAGCCAGCGCGGCGGCGCGCAGCATCAGCCTCAACGAGGCGGGCAGCTCCTCAGCCGCGGAACCATCGCGGGAGAAGGCGCCGTGCGGCTCGTAGCCTGCGCCGGAGACATCCCACATTTGCCCAGCGATAAAGATCCGGCGGGCAGTCATCTCGTCTTTGGTCAGTGTGCCGGTTTTATCGGAGCCAATGACGGAAACGCTGCCCAGCGTCTCTACCGCCGGCAGGCGGCGGATCAGTGCGTTGCGTTTGACCATGCGCTGCACGCCGATGGCGAGCGAAATGGTGACCACCGCCGGCAGCGCCTCCGGAACGACTGCGACGGCGAGCGCGATACCGAAGATGAACATCTCCAACAGGGGCTGGCCGCGCAACAGGCCGAGGGCCACGATGATGAGCACCACGACCAAGGCAGCCCGGGCCAGGGCGTGCCCGACTTTATCCAGGTTCTCTTGTAGCGGAGTCTTGCCGCTCTCGACTGTTTGCAGCAACTGGGCGATCCGGCCGAACTCGGTCTTCATCCCGGTGGCGACCACGACGGCGCGTCCCCGGCCATAGGTGGCGGCGGTGCCGCTGTAGACCATGTTCTTGCGATCGCCCACTGTCAACTCGGCGCTCGCAAGCGGCGCAGTATGTTTTTCAACCGGCAGAGATTCGCCGGTGAGCGCGGCCTCTTCGAGTTGAAGATTGACCGCCTCGATCAGCCGGGCGTCAGCGGGGATTTTGTCGCCGGCGCGCAATAGGATGACGTCGCCCGGCGCGAGTTCGCGCGCTGGGATGTCCAGTTCGTCGCCGTCGCGCAACACAGTGGCCGTAGGCGCGGCCATCTGGCGCAGGGCTTCGATGGCGCGCTCGGCGCGGTATTCCTGAACGAAGCCCAACAGGACGGCGAACAGCACGATGACGGCGATGGCGACGGCTTCGACGCCGTGCCCGAGGAAGGCCGACAACCCGGCGGCGACGAGCAATATGAGTACCAGAATGTTCTTGAATTGCTCCAGCAACATCGTCCACGGCGAGACCCGATGGGCGGCTCGCAATTCGTTCGGGCCGTGGTCGAGCAAGCGCCGCCTGGCTTCAGCGCCGGTCAGGCCGGCGGACGCAGATTGCACATGAGAGAAAACAGCCTCGACCGAGAGCGTATGCCACCGCGCGGGTGGCGACTCGGTGGATGGACGCTCAGGGCTGGCAGATCTGGCCGACAGATCTTCGCGCCGAACCGGGGTGGCCTTGAAGACCACACTGTTGAACCAATACAGCAATGCCGCTATGCCGGGAAGCGCCGCTAGTGGCGCATACGCCGCCAATGCCCCTTCTTCCAGCCACAAGGCCGTGGCGACACCACCGCTGCCAAGAGTAAGCGTGGGCCATAGGAGCCAGCGCCAACGCGGTGGCAGGCGAAAGGGTGAACCGAAGTTTTTCATGCAACCTCCGTATCAACTCACAGCGAAACAAAAAAGGCCGACTCTTCTCCCTCGGGAGATGTGTCGGCCTACGTTGCAACCAGTTCCTCTTGAACCTACAGGAACTCTTTGCCCCGTCCGCCAAAGGACTGGGTTCTTGCCGTCGAGTCTAAATCATCCTGGCAAGGCCTGCAAGGATAATTATCACCGAAATATGATGATCAATGTCATCCTGCCAGGAATTCTCACTGGTCGTTCGCGTCATGCCTGCGGCCTCGCTTTTGCTTGTTCCATCCAAACTGGTCTTCCAGGTTATCGCTCAACGTGAACACGATAACGCGTTCGCCAGTTTTGACGCTGATGTCCGTATGCAAGCTAATGACGCGACTGCCAGTGACGCGCTGGAGGATGTCCTCCAGTAGCGGGCGCGAACCTTCCAGGAGTTGTTGCCGGACTCGCTTGATGAGGGTGTGGCCTTCGGGATTTTGCGCCAGTTTCGCCTCGGCGGGCGTCAACACACCACGTAGGCGGATGAGGATCATATCTTCGAGGATGAACACCCGCACCTCCGCTGGGCCGCGACCCAAGTGGTCTTTTTCGAACTGGATGATGGCATTGGCGAGCGAGGCTTCGACCTCGCCGCGAGTAGATTTGGTCATAGGATGTGACTGACAGGTTCTGGGTGAAACAAATGAATAAAAGCTGCCTAACGGTGTGGGGAAAATCTCTATACCCTTCATTCATAGTATATAGCGAAACCCGAAGTTGCCAGCGCCATTTAGCCCATTTTCAAATAAGCCAAATGACGCATACCCCATGCCTCACTGGTTCGGCACACCGCCCAGAATTAGTATCAGCCCGCCCCTGGCTAGAGTCGCCAGCACCACAAGCAGGGTTAAAAGGCGGTGGGCCTCGGTCTTAGATTAGAGCGCATGTGCCCGTGCCGCCCTGCTGGATGATGCCGCTGATCGAGCGCACAGTGAGTGGCTCAAACTTGCCTTCCATCAGCCCGGCGTAGCCCCGGCGCACGCCTAAGACCTCCCACCTCCAATCGAGCGCACAGCGCGTCACGGCGCGGATGGCGGCGTTCATGCCCGGTGCATCTCCGCCGGAGGTGAGTACAGAGATACGTTTCATGGTGTTTACCCTTGACGAAGGACGAACAACGGACGGCGGCAGATAATCATCTGCCGCCGTCCGTTGTCATTGGTCGTCCGTCATCCTACGCGCGGCCCGGCCTCGCGCACATCTGGCGACACGTCCTCCTCAAAGGTCTTAAAATTCTCGATGAACATGCCAGCCAGTTTGTGCGCCTGCGCATCGTAAGCGGCCTTGTCGGCCCAGGTGTTGCGCGGGTTGAGGACTTCGGGCGGCACGTCGGGGCAGGCGGCCGGGACGGCGACACCGAAGATCGGATCAGGCGTCGTTGGTACATCGTTCAACGCACCATTGAGGGCGGCGTGAACTATTGCCCTCGTGTGGGCGATCTTCATGCGTTGCCCTACGCCATACGGCCCGCCGCTCCAGCCGGTGTTCACTAGCCAGACGTTTACTTTGTGCGTGGCGATTTTCTCACCGAGCAAGTTCGCGTACACGGTCGGCGAGAGGACCATGAACGGCGCACCGAAGCAGGTGCTGAAGGTAGCCGTCGGTTCGGTCACGCCTTTCTCTGTCCCGGCCACTTTCGCCGTATAGCCGGAGAGAAAGTGGTACATGGCCTGCGCCGGTGTGAGTTTGGCGATGGGCGGCAAGACGCCAAACGCGTCGGCGGTGAGCATGATGATATTGGTGGGGTGGCCGCCGAGGCCGTCGCGCGCGGCATTGGGGATGTGGCTGATGGGATACGCAGCCCGGGTGTTCTCGGTCAGCGAGTCGTCATCGAGATCGAGGCGGCCGGTTGCGGAGTCGAAGGCCACGTTTTCTAGGATCGTGCCGAAGCGGCGCGTGGTCTCGTAAATTTCGGGTTCAGCAGTGGACGAGAGTTTAATCACTTTGGCATAGCAACCGCCTTCAAAGTTGAAGACACCGCGATCGCTCCAGCCGTGCTCGTCGTCGCCGATGAGGGTGCGATCAGGGTCGGCAGAGAGTGTGGTTTTGCCCGTGCCGGAGAGTCCGAAGAACACGGCCGCATCGCCCTTGGGACCGATGTTGGCGGAGCAGTGCATGGAGAGGACGTGCTGTTGCGGCAGAAGGTAGTTGAGCACGGTGAAGATAGATTTCTTGATCTCGCCCGCATACTGCGTGCCGCCGATAAGCACGGTCTTCTGCGCGAAGTTGAGGGCGATGAAGACCTCTGAGCGTGTGCCATCAATCTCCGGGTCGGCGTGGAAGTTGGGGGCGTTGATGACGATGAATTCGGGCTTGTGCGTCGCCCGCTCTTCGGGCGTGGCCTGAATAAACATATCGCGTGCGAACAGGCTGTGCCAGGCTGTCTCCGTGATGACGCGGATAGGCAGGCGATACTGCGTGTCGGCCCCGGCGAAACAGTCCTGCACGAAAAGGTCTTTGCCTTGAAGGTAGGCCAACATGCGCTTCTTGAGAATTTCAAATTGCTCTGGCGCAATAGCCTTGTTGACTTTGCCCCACCAGACTTTGTCTATGCTGGAGGGTTCTTTGACGATGAACTTGTCGTTGGGTGAGCGACCAGTGTGCTGGCCGGTGCGCACCACGAGCGGGCCGAGGTGGGCGAGCCGCGCTTCGCGGCGGCGGATGGCCTCTTCGTACAGAAGCGGCGTTGAAAGGTTCCAATAGACGGCATTCACGTTTTGGATGCCATGATTCTCTACACCGTACTGACTGTGAACAATGTTTTGTGTCTGCATGGGTTATTCTCCTGATAGTTGTTTCGTTGATTCGTGTGAGTCAGATTTGAGTCCAAGGCGCGGGCCGAAACGGAGTAGCAGAAAGACAAGCAGGGCCGTCGTCAGCGACATGAGCATCATGCCCACGCCCACTGCGAGGCCGATGGCGGCGGTGACCCACAGGCTCGCTGCCATGGTCGGGCCATGCACACTGCCGCGCTGATGCAGGATCGCGCCTGCGCCAAGGAATCCGATGCCGGTGACGATCTGCGCCGCCACGCGGGCTGGATCGCCCACGTGGCCGAATCCGTGCAATGACACGACGGCGAATAAGGCGGCGCCCAGACTCACCATGCCATGCGTCCGCACCCCGGCCGGTTTGCCGGCGCGCTCGCGTTCGTAGCCCACGAGCGCGCCGAGCACTACGGCGATGAGCAGGCGCAAAAACATCTGCGCGTCGAGTTCCAGCGGAATGGCGTTCAGGTCCATCAAGCGGGGCTAACGTTTAACTTGCGCGATTGCAGTTACGCGAGCGAAGGCTGGCGGGTCAGAAACTCGCGCACCAGGCCAAGCGCCGCATCGGTCTTGGCAATGGAAGCCGCGCCATCCGTTTCGATGGCGGTCAACGCGCGGATCGCGTCAATCGTCTCCGGGACTACGATAGCCTGATTATACACTTGGTAGTTGTAGAACAACTCGCTGCCGACGACGGTCAGGCCGTCTTCCCAGAGACCTACTTCCCACATATCGCCGCGCGGGCGGCCCAGATCGGCCATCATCTCCAGCGTGCTGTTGAGGGCGACCACTCCTTCCGACATTTTCAGGAAGGCGATGCGCGGTGCGGCGCGGAAGGCGTCCAATACTTCATCTTTGCTGGCCGGTCGTGTGAGTTCGACGCTCCAGGCGTGCAGGTGGCTGGTGGTGTGCGCGGCCACCATCGCAATCGTCATCACATCGAGATCAGGCAGAACGGTTTGCGCGTCCGGGCCTTGATGCGAAGGGATGCTTTTCTCCGGAACAACCGTGTTCATCACGCCGCCGTGATCGGACTCCCACGGATCGGTGGCGCGGCGCACTAACACGCCTCGCGCTTTCTTGAGCAGACCAGCGTTCTTGATGGCACCCAGCGTGCGGACGATGCTGGTGGTGTTGCACGAGACCACACGCGTAGAATCGCGCCCGATGGCGGTGGCATAGTTGGCCTGCGCTACAAACGAGTGGCCGGTCAGGCTGTGCTTCTCGCCGCCCTGAAAGATGGATTTGATTCCGGCGGCCTTGTACTTCTCGAAGTTGGCCGAAGCAACTTTCTTCGGCGTGGCGTCGGCTACTGCGTCCACGACGCGCAATGCGTCGTCTAAAATTCCGGCCAGCGGGATTCCGGCGGCACGCATCAAGTCGGCAGCCTGGGCTGAAGCCGCGTATATTGGGTAGCCCTTCTCGACGGCGACTTTGATCCGCCAGTCGCTGACCACGTCGGCCACGCCGATCAATTCCATATCGTCTTGCACCGCTACTGCGTCGGCAATACGCTTGCCAATAACGCCGTAACCATTAACCAATACACGAACTTTTTTTACAGACACTTTGCCTCCAGAATACTGAGTGATTGATCGCCCAGGGTATGAACAACTATGAGAGTGGTTGATCTTGCTGTCTGAAAGAAGCGCCAAATGGCGCGCTGGCAGACAGGCAATTTGGCAATCGATTCGAGCGGATCAGTAGATGTCACCCCGCCATCGGTACCACCCCCAGCCTACAAAATAGCCAATGACCGCGCCTATCAGACCGGCTGCCCAATGCCAGGGATGAGGTTGGGCATCGAGGGCTATTCTACCAAAGAAGTAGCCTATGAGGCCGAGTCCGATGATCCAGACGTAGATCACCAGCGGCCAATCTTTCCGAGCGGCCTTGGCAGTGCCCCTAACCGCTTTCGTTTGCTTGCTCATTGTCTTTGTCCCTGGCGATATGAAGAGTCAGCGATTACGTGGGTGATGATCCGTCTTCTTCGCCTTCTGGCCCAGTTCCGGCTTCGCGTAAGTTTTGGGTGAGTGCTCAAACTCCGCCTGACAGTGCGGACAGCACAAGAAGTAATCCACACCTTCATATTCGATAACGATATGCGCCTTGCCCCGGTTGAGGCGTTTGCCGCAAACAGGATCTTTGAGCATCATTGAAATCTCCTTTAGTGGCGTGCATCTGCATAGAGGGAAGACCGCACCTGCTCCCGGCGTTGCGGCCCACCGAGCCAACCGGCCACCATCGCCACGCTTTCCGTGAGCAAATACATCGGCAGACTGCCGGCAATTTGCAGAAAGATCAGTGGGTAATCGGCGCGGTCAGCAAGCATATCTGTAAAGGCCCGGGTGATGAATGGATTGGGCGCGCCAAGCGCGAAGCATAGGCGCGGAAAGTGATAGAAGAACCAAGCCAATCCCAACCCGAAAGTATGGCACAAGCCGATCTCACGATAGATTATGGCCGGATACTGTTTGGGCTGACCGGAGAGAATGGCCTGTGCGGCGAGTCGTCCGCTTTTGATGGCGAGCCGGATGCCCTCGCCGGTGAACGGGTCGGCCAACCCGGCGGCGTCGCCGACGAGCAAGGCCCGATTAGTAGAGATCGGTTCACGGCGGGTGTAGATCGGAATCGGGTGACCGCGCATTTGCACACCTTCCAGCGAGACACCGTAGCGGGTCATTACTTTCGACAGTGTGGCTTACAGTTCGCCGCGCCCTGGGCGCAATGCCGCAATGCCAACCGACAGATGATCGGCTTTCGGAAAAATCCACGCATAGCCAAGATGGATGTCGCCGAAGATGAATAGCAATTCACCACCGTACCGGCTCTGAACTTCTGGCGACACCCGAACTTCGGCTTCGATGGCCGCCGCCATGGTGCGGCCCTGCCGCAAACCCAGATCACGGGCGACGACCGATTTCGCGCCATCCGCGCCGATGAGGTAGCGCGACTCGTACGTTGCGCCGTCACTGGTCTCGACGACCACCCGATCGTTTCTCTGTGTCACTTTACGCACGGCAACGCCCGTTCGCACGTTGGCTTTGGCGTGGGCCAGAATATGCGCGTCGAATTTGTCCCGCATGACGGTGCGCACCTCGTGTTCGGGCGCGGGGATGCTGACGGTGCTTTCACCGAAAGCGTAGGCGACGGTATGCACACAGGTTTCGATCACCGGCTCGAACGAGAACGGGAAAATCTTTTCCAGCATGTGGGCGGAGAGTCCGCCGCCGCAGGCTTTGTAGCGCGGCAGGGTTTCCTTCTCCACCACCAGCACACGCTTCCCGGCCTCGCCGAGGAAGTAGGCCGCTGTTGCCCCGCCGGGGCCAGCTCCCACGATGATGACATCATACAGTTCGCTCATGTTAAAGACCTTCACAAAACTAATGGGGAGGAATTTGGGCGTTAGCCAGTTCATCCCAGGGTTGAGCCCGATACTCGTGCCGACCGTCACCCCCGGCTTGGGCTACGGCATCAATCAGGGCGGGGATGATGGCCAGGTCGGGATTGAAATCCACTTGCGCCATTCCTGCCATATAATCCACACTAGCATCAATCACGCCATTGAGCGCAAGCAGACTGTTGCGGACTCGGGCCGCACAGTTGGGGCAACCCATGCCCCGGACAATCAGCAATATCGTCTGCACCTTCTGTCTCTCTTCGACGGTTGGCGTTTTTTGAACCGGGTCAACGTGACAGTTGTCGTCCATGTTATTCTTCTGTTGGGAACAGGTTTTAGTGGCAACCACCGGAGTGGCCGGCGCGCTCGTCGTTGGATTCGGATGGGGTCTCGCTGGCGGAGCCATCCGCGTTTGCCTTGGCCTCACGGCCCTGGGGCTCGGCGCCATGCCCGCCATGCGAGCCGTGTCCACCGTGCATGAATAAGTGGCTGAGAGCCATCAGGCCAATGAAACCGTAAGAGATCACCGTGCCAACTGCCACTTTGAAAACGAAGATGGCGACGAGCGCGGCAACGAGGCCGGCCACGATTAGCCACACGGCAGGGTGAATGCGAAACGGACGGTCAGGTGTAATCGCGGAAGGGGTATGTTGATGTTCCATGACAGAATCTCCTTTGAAGCCCACTTGGCTTCAAGGATGAGTGTATGCGATTTGCAGTGTTGAGGGGAGCGTGATTCGGCGTGTTTGCAGATGCGCCGTTTGGCGCAAGGATGATTAGGCAGAGATGAGAGAATGCGAACCGCTATATACTGGCGAACGAAGGGTCTTGACCTTCCAGCCGCTGGAAGGTGTAAAGTCAGGAGCAACAATTATGGTTATCCGCGAGTTGGCTCAACGTACCGGCGTCCCCGCCAAGACGATTCGCTACTACGAATCCATTGGCCTGCTTCCGCGCCCTCAGCGGGCGGCGAACAACTACCGCCAGTACACGCCTGCCGATGTGGAGCGGTTACGTTTCATCGCCAGTGCACGCAGTTTGGGGTTTTCGCTCGATGATATTGCAGAAATCCTCGCGGCGCGTGATAACGGCATCGCGCCCTGCCAGCGTGTGCTGGACGCTGTCGCCCAACGGCTCACCGAAATTGACCACCGCATTGCTGATCTGCTGGCCCTGCGCGACATACTCAAACGCCTTCAAAGTGAAGGGGCTGTGCTCCCTCTTGACGATGTGCAAGGCGAGCATTGCGTATGCTATCTACTCAAGACTTACCGCCACGCCGACCAAATCACCATTCAGAAGGGGGAGTTGTTCGATGACTGAAAATTGCTGCTGCCCACCCGAGGCCGGGAACGCCGTCTGCGATTTGCCCGCGCAGAATTTTGAGCGCCCGGCTCGCGCCATCAACGCCTGCCCCGAATGCGGAAAGACAGCCAAGCCAGTGCAGGGGCAAACCGTCAAGGCTCTCTTATCAGTGAGCCTGCGCGATGTGCGCGACGTGGATTATCTCTTTTGCCGGACGCAGACCTGCCCGGTCGTGTATTTCTCGCCCGGCGGCGAGCAAACCTTCACCGTTGATCAGGTTCGCGAGCGAGTCTACCAAAAGGAGTCGGAGGCTGATGAGGTGTGGGTGTGCTACTGCTTCCGGCACACGGTGGGCGACATACGGGCCGCCTCACCGAAGACGCGGGCAGCCATCGTAGACGATATCAACGCGGGCATTAACGCTGGACAGTGCGCCTGTGATTTACGCAATCCACAAGGATCATGCTGTTTAGGCAACGTACGCGGTCTGATCAAGCGGCTGGAACCGTCGGCCACAGCAATGGCACAGTAAGTGATATAACCCGTAACCGAATAAATCGCCTATCAGGGGGCTTCATCACGTATACTGAGCGTGTGCGCTGATTGTGAGCAGCGCTACCCAGGAGACGCGATGCGAACCCCGAAATTGTTTCCGTCTGTCAAACGTCAGTACTTCTGTCCTGAAATCAAACGCTGCCCGTTTTGTCAGCAACCGCTTCAGTTGTTACGCGGGCTGTATCTCAAGAAGACCCTCCAAACTTTGGAGGGTGCGCTGTGGGTCGGTGGCTATGCCTCACACTGCCTC
>Ga0247727_10012163_pt1 | contig 14839 bp, 12 predicted proteins | sample WisWelCaveWW1625_FD_202498 | JGI IMG/M metagenome (GOLD analysis project Ga0247727, IMG submission 202498) | Biofilm microbial communities from Wishing Well Cave, Virginia, United States - WW16-25 | ecosystem: Environmental > Aquatic > Deep subsurface > Groundwater > Cave microbial mat | place... | reverse complement strand
CGTATCCGAAATTAGAGCCGGCGGCGCTGACTCCGGTTCACGGCTCATTTAAGTTTAGCCACATTTTCTGTACCGCAGAGAAACTGGCATTTATTGATTTCGACGGCGCCAACCGGGGCGATCCCTGTTACGATTTGGGCCGGTTCATGGCCGCGGTCTACCGAATGCAAGTCGAGTCCGAGATTGAGGCGGATATGGCCCGGCGTACGGTGGAGAATTTCTGCGCGGCCTATCACCAGGCGGCGAAATCCGCGGCGCCACAGGAACGCGTCAACTGGTTTGCCGGCGCGCACCTGCTCGCCAGCGAAATTTACAAAACCGTGAAAAGCATGATTCCCGGTGAGGTCGAGCAGCTTTTGAAAATCGCCGACGCGATCATTCCATGACTAAATAGAAACCAAATAATTTTTTCATTATGAAAGTAACATTTGTCCGCACCAAGGTTGAGAGCACCGTATTTTCTGAAAATGGCCAGGCGCACGCCGAGCTTGATGAAGCCGCTTTGCAGCGCCTGAAGATTTCCCCCAAAGCCGGCAGCAGCTCGAAAAACATCATCCGCGGCTTGCAGCAAAAGGGAATCGTCACCGGCAGCGAAGAGTGGAAGTTTTGGAGCGGCGCGTTCAGGGAAATTGCGATGCCGGGGCGGTTTTCGGTTAAACTGTTTCCATGCAATGGCCGGCTTACCTCCGAGCAACTGGCGCTCTATCTCCAGACCAATGGGCAGCCGGATATTCTTTGGGTCGAAGGCACGGATTATCCGCCCTACATCGAACAAATTTTCGCGTTGTGCCCGGACAGTTTTAAGCTCGTTTACGCGAAAAATTGGCGGCCCTGGAAAATCGAAAAACTCGAGCAATACGATCTCTGTCTGGTTGACGAAGAATGGCAGATGGCCGAAGTCAACAAACTCTATCCCGCCGTGCAGTGCGCCGTTTGGGATAAGCTGATCGATTACCAAAACGAGCATTATCCGATTCCGGTTGAAAAGATTTACGATATTTGCTATATTGCCCATCTGCGCAAGGGCAAGAATCACGAGCTGCTCTTTCGCGCCATGGCTAAGCTGAACGGCCGCCGCCTCAGGTGTGTGTGCGTCGGCGATGACCGCAAAGGCATTCGCGAGCCGTTGGAGCAACTGGCCGCCGAGTTGAATCTCGACGTGCAATTTACCGGCGAGGTTTCCAAAGCCGAGGTCAATCGCTACGTCAATCAATCCAAAATCGGCGTCATGTGCGCGCAATTCGACGCCGTGCCCCGCGTGATTTTGGAATATATGGCCGCCGGCGTGCCGGTTTTGGCTAATGCGGAATTGCTTGCCGGCAAACGATACATCAACGCCAGGACCGGCTTGATCAAGTCACCGGAAGAATTTCATCTTGGCCTCGCCGAACTGGTGGCGCAGCATCAGAAATATTCACCCCGCGATTATTATCTCGAACATTATTCTTTTGAGAAGGTGATGGAAAAGTTTGTCGGAATTTTGCGGCAGGCACGATGTAAAATCGATAGTAATTTATAGAAAATTTTTCCCAACGGATAGAAACAACACAACGGATGAAAAGTTTTTGTATCTTTTATCAAATCCCGTTAGGGATGAAATGTTTATAGACATGGATTTCTCGTATTTGGTGAAACTCCATTAGGAGTGAAATGTAAAGAACTCTTTGGCGTTTGCTGGCATCGCAATTGGAAGCTTTCACGCAAACATGTCTACGGAGTTTTTGATGTGTTGTACGTGCCCTTGGACTATAAACATTTCACTTGTAACGGAGTTTGCGTTAATACCAGCAACCAGCGACAAGCAACCAGCATCTAGACACATGACCAAAGCAACAATTGACGACAAAAACCTGCCGCATTTGCAACAGGCGCTCGATTCGGCGGCCATGGCCCCAGCGTTTGAAGAATTTTTTCGCCGGGAATATCCAGAGCGCGGTCTGAGCGTCGAGGCCTGTTATATCGGCCGGGTTTATCACAAACCCGGAAAGAATTGTGGCATCCTTTATCACTTGCGATGCCGGGATCGCGACCTCCGGCTTTCGTCGCCGGTGCTGCATGGCAAAATGTTTGCGAATGGCGAGGCCCAGGACAAAATTCTCAAAGCCCAACCCGAGTCATGGCCGGGCTGCGGCTTTTGGAAGCCGGTCCGCTTTTGGCCGGAAATGGAGATGCTCTTGCACACCTTTCCTTATGATCCCAGGTTGCCTTATCTCGGCCAACTCTCTGAAGCTGATTTTGTCAAACGGCAAATCGAGGAAAATCTCGCCGGTTTTGGCCTGTCAAACGAGTGGAAGTGCCGTGACCTTGTCTGGGGCGTGGTCAAATATATGCCCACCAAGCGCTGCATTCTGCGTTATGACCTCGTTTTCACAGATGCCGCAAACAACCTGAGGCCATTCGCTTTTTATAGCAAAACCTACGACAGCCCCAGGAGCCGCTATGTTTACGAGGCGCTGCAAAAAATCTGGGCCAGTCCGGCTTGCCATACCGGCGTGTTGAACATCCCCAGGCCGATTGCGCACCTCGATAGCGCCAATACGCTCTGGCAGCTTGCCTGGGAAGGCAGAGGGTTCACCGAGGTGGTCGGCCCCACCGGCTGGGCGAATCTTCCTCGTTCCGGTTTTGTGCCAAAAATTGCTTCCATGTTGGCGGCGCTGCATCAAATCCCTTCGACCGGCCTGCAACTCCAGTCGGGCGCTTCACCGGCAATCATGCTGAAGGGTGTTGAGGAGGAAGTGGCCAAGCTGCTGCCATTTCTTCCGGAACACGAGGAGATACTCACACGCCTCCTGACCACCATGACCACCGGCGCGCCAAGTTCGGCGGCGCCTATACCTCAGGTGACTCTTCATGGCGCTTTCAAGCTGGCGCAGATTTTGTGCCGCGTCGATCCGGATGGCAATAGCCATCTGGCGCTCGTGGATTTTGACGCCATTGCCTGCGGCGATCCGCATTACGATCTCGCTGAGTTCATCGCTTCGCTGGTGTTTTTGCGCATCAGCAATGGAATTTCAGCGGCACCCTTAGGGGAGAGTGTTGAGTTGTTCTTGAGCGATTATCAAAAGCAAACGCCCTGGGCCTGTAAGCCGCAGCGTTTGGCCTGGTACGTCGTGGCGTTTCTTTTGGGAAAAATCCACTCTTCGCTCAAACGCGGCGAAACGATGGGCGCCGCAAACCTTGCCGCCGCTTTTGATCTGGTTCACGAGTGGCTGGAGAGGGTTGCGAAGTAAATTAAAAAACTGTAAAATCATGGCCCCAATTGAAAAATATATTGGATTTTAACTTCCCAAATGTTAACTTAACCTTTTCAAGTTAAAATGGTCACACAAATATAAGCGAGCTTATTGGATGAAAGCTTCAAAACAGATACTCGGTTTGGCTGGACTCGGGTATTGGGGGAAAAATATTCTGCGCAATCTCAATGAGCTGGGCGTGCTGCACACCGCTTGTGATTATGACGCCAATATCGTGGCGGAAAGAAAGCAGCAGGTGCGCGAGGTCAACTACACCACCTCGTTCGAGGCGATTTTGCAAAACCCCGATATCGCGGCGGTCGTCATCGCCACGCCGGCGGCCACGCATTTTGATTTGGTGAAAAAAGCCTTGCTGGCCGGCAAAGACGTTTTCGTTGAAAAGCCCCTGGCCTTAACCGTGAAAGAAGGGGAAGAACTGGTAGCGCTGGCGGCCCGGCAAAACAAAATATTGATGGTCGGCCACATCCTGCAATATCACCCGGCTTTGATAAAGCTCAAAGAAGTGATCTCCGCGGGCGAGCTGGGAAAAATTCAATATGTCTATTCCAACCGGCTGAACATCGGCAAGTTCAGAACCGAAGAAAATATTCTCTGGAGTTTTGCGCCGCATGATATCTCCGCCATTCTGATGCTGCTCGAGGAGGAGCCGAGCCGCGTGTCCGCTTTTGGCGGCGCTTATCTCAACAGCGGCATTTACGACACGACCCTCACCACCATCGAATTTCAGAACGGCGTCAAGGGACATCTGTTTGTAAGCTGGCTGCACCCTTTTAAAGAGCAGAAGCTGATCGTGGTCGGCTCCAATGCCATGGCGGTTTTTGATGACGTCAGCGAAGAAAAACTGTTTGTCTATCCGCACAAGATCGAATGGCGAGAGGGGAAAATTCCGATTGCGAAAAAGAGCGAATACCGGATCATTCCCGTTGACAAAGAAGAACCGTTGAAGCTGGAATTGCGCCATTTCGTGGAATGTGTGCAGGAAAGAAAAAGGCCGAAAACCGATGGGAGCGAAGGGTTAAGAGTGTTGAAGATTCTCGAAGCCGCGGAAAAAGAGTTTTTAAAAAATAAAGCCGTGAAAGCGGAGCAGCCATCGCATGACTATTTTGTTCATGAAAGCGCCGTCGTCGACGAGGGCGTCAAAATCGGCGCCGGCACAAAGATCTGGCATTTCTCGCATGTGCTCAAGGGATCGGTGATCGGCAAAGGCTGTGTCTTCGGGCAAAATGTTTCCATCGGCCCGGAGGTAACAATCGGCGAGCGCTGCAAAATTCAAAACAATGTCTCCGTCTACAAGGGCGTCACTTTGGAAGATGAGGTTTTCTGCGGCCCCTCGTGCGTGTTCACGAATGTTTATAATCCCCGGGCTTTTGTCGAGCGCAAGCATGAGTTCCGGCCGACGCTGGTTAAACAAGGCAGCTCGATTGGCGCGAATGCGACGATTGTTTGTGGCGCCACGATTGGAAAATTCGCCATCATCGGCGCCGGCGCGGTGGTCAAGACCGATGTGCCGGATTATGCCATTGTTGCCGGCGTTCCGGCCAAACAAAAAGGATGGGCCTGCCGCTGCGGGGTGACTTTGAGATTTAAAGAAAACCAGGCGGTCTGCAGCGATTGCGGCAGTGAGTACGGATTAGAGCACGAACGGCTTGTCGTTGTTGACGAAAAGCCTTTGCTTCCCGGACTTTAGAAAAAAATTCTAAACTCTTTTGGGCCCACACGGATCAAAAACATATGCGGAAAAAGCTTTTCAGTGTGCGTTTTTGATCCGTGTGTTGCCCGATATTTGTCCCCCAATCATTTTGTCTTAAGCGTAACAGTTACATGTTTCATCCGTTGTGTTGTTTCTATCCGTTGGGAAATTTTTTTGCACAATATAATTATGGATTAGATCATGACTGTTCCCTTGCTTGATCTCAAAGCGCAATATAATGTCCTGCGCGCGGAAATGCGCGCTGCGGTGGATCGAGTGCTTGAATCCCAACACTTTATCCTGGGGCCGGAAGTGGAGGCGCTCGAGCGTGAAATCGCGGCCTATTGCCAATGCGAGCACGGGATCGGCGTGTCTTCGGGAACGGATGCGCTGTTGATCGCGCTGATGGCGATTGGCATTAAGCCGGATGATGAAGTGATCACCTCGCCGTACACTTTTTTTGCCACCGCCGGCTCGATTGCGCGTTTGGGCGCGCGCCCGATATTTGTTGACATTGATCCGCTGACGTACAATCTCAATCCTGATGCTATCGACGCGGCCGTCACCAAGCGCACCCGCGCGATTATTCCGATCCATCTTTTTGGCCAAATGGCGGAGATGGATCCGATCATGGAAATCGCTCGTCGTTACAATCTCTATGTGATCGAAGACGCGGCCCAGGCAATCGGCTCTGAGTACAAAGGCCGGCGAGCGAGTTCCATCGGTCATCTGGGTTGTTTCAGTTTTTTCCCCTCTAAGAATTTGGGAGGGATCGGCGACGGCGGCATGGTGACCACCAACGATGCGGACTTGGCGCGTCAAGTGCGGCTTCTGCGTAACCATGGCCATCAGCCCAAGTATTACAACAAAGTGATTGGCGGCAACTTTCGTTTGGACGCCATCCAGGCTGCGGTGCTGCGCGTCAAGCTGAAATATTTGGATGAGTGGACCGCCGCGCGCCAGCGCAATGCCGCAACCTATCGGCGTTTGTTTGCTGAAGCCGGACTGAGTCTGAAGGCCGCAATCGGCGGCGATTTGGCCACAGCTCAGAGCGTCGTGCTGCCGTATGAAACCGACAATTGCCGGCATATCTACAACCAGTTTGTGATTCGCAGCGGGAGACGGGAGGCGCTGATGGCCCATCTGAAAGAGCGAAAGATCGGCACGGAAATCTACTATCCGGTTCCGATGCACCTGCAGGAGTGTTTCACGGGTCTCGGCCACAAAGCCGGCGATTTTCCGGACAGTGAGCGCGCCGCGGCAGAGAGTTTGGCCGTGCCGATTTATCCGGAATTGACGGAAGCGATGCAAGATGCCGTTGTAAAAGCCATCGCTGATTTCTACAATATGGCCTAACCCGGACGAGCCGAAACCAAATTTACCACGAAGGCACAAAGACACGAAGTTTAATAAGTTCTTGGTGTCTTCGTGTCTTGGTGGTTAAAAATCTTTGCTTTTTTAGCACAGATTTGACTTTAAAGTGACATAATTTGCATTGGCATTTGCGATTTATTTGTGATTTGGTTTTTGATGTTTGGTTATTATGATTTCTCTTGAGACGGCTAAATTCTTGCGATTTTTATAAGTGAGACCCAGATGATTGAAGTAACCGTCGCCTTGCCGATGTTGCAATCCAGGCACATCGGTTGGATTGCGTTTGAGTCTTTGTGCCGGCAGGAAAATTTGCGCGCGGTTGAATGGGAATTGCTGGTCGCCGAGGAAATCGGCGAAGCGCACGGACCTTTTGGCAAAGAAAATGTTTTGTCTTACGAAGAGCGATTGCGAAAAGTCAATTGCCGGCGCATTGAATATTTTGGATTGAACCAATGGATGCCGTTGAGCCGCAAGTGGAAATTTTTGGCGGAGCAGGCTGCGGCGACTTCCCGAATGTTTTTGTTGCAGGCGGCGGATTGTTATAGCCAACCGTATAGAATTGCTGAAACGCAGCAATTGTTTGTAGATGGAACGGACTGGGTGCAAAGCCCCAAAGGTATTTTTTATAATATTTCCGATGAAAAGACTATTTTGCACAATCATGAAAATTATCCGCATCCGCCTCATCCATGTGCATTGAATATGGCTATCAGTATGTCGTTGGCCAAGAAGCTTCCTGATGAAGATGTTGCTAGATCAGTAGATGGGTGGTTGTTTAGGATGTGTACGGCGATAAAAGAAAGCGAGTTAAAAGTTGGTTGGAATCAAAATGACACCTGGAAGTTGGGAGTTGATACGAATGGCTTGAATAACATCACCAAAAGAATCGATTGGTTTACTCGGCCTAGAGTTCCTTACGAAAAGTGTAATATTGATATTGCTGATTGTTTGCCAGATGATATTTTGAGCCGGTTGCGGCTGTGTAAAAGTTTTTGTGCAAATATGCTCGGCCCAGAAGCGTTCCCAACTCTTGGATTCAACGAATTGAAGGTGGGGCACGCAGTGAAGATAAAAGGGGTGTCGGGCCAGGATGACATCGTTGAGGCGCTGGAGATCAATTTAAAGGCCCCGGCGGATCAGGTGGTGATCGAAGGGTTGATTCAAGAGGTTGACTATAAAAATGGCTTACTAAAGCTCGCCCATCGCAAATTTGTATTACCGGATGGAATTGCAATCGAAGATGTGCGACGGAATAGCATAGGTCTAAAAGACTTAAAGACCGGGATGAGGGCGAAACTGAAAGGAATATATTCTGAACTCACAGATTTTGTTCCGGAGAAAATCAAAAAGAAGAAACTTAAAAGCTTCAATCTCGAGGAATTGCAAGGTGCCATCGACAAAATCGACCGGGAAAACCGCACGTTCGATCTGCTGGGCTTCAAGGTGAGGGTGAATGAGCGAACGGTGATTTTTTAGTGTGCTTCGCTTATGAGGTATTTTATCAGGAGTGCTTCATGGTGTAGCCGGCGACGCACAATTCGTAAAATCAAGACTTATTTTATTAATCAGGAAAACATATTTTTATGAAAGGTGAGCTACAAATGATTGATTCAAACTTTGGGCTTGGTGGCCTTAAAGTCGGGAAAAGAGTCAAGGTGAAAGGTAGTCCAAATGAGGACGGTACGTTTCAGGCGATAGAAATCAACCTCAAGACCGACACGAAAGCGTCGGTGGACGAGATAAGCATCGAGGGCTTGATCCAGAGCATTGATCACGAAAAAAAGACTTTGCGTTTGCTAAATCGTGAAGTCACGTTACCAGATGGAATTGAGGTCAAAGATTCACAAAGCAATACCATCGATTTGAAAGACTTGAAGGCTGGGGACACGGCTAAGTTGAAGGGAAAATATTCTGAGGACGCAGGATTTATGCCGGAAAAAATCAAAAAGAAGGAAATCAAGGGTTTCAATATCGAGGAATTACAAGGCATTATCAACAAAATTGATTCAGAGAAGAAAACATTTGAACTGGCTGGCATCACAGTTCGTGAGGCATTAGTCTCGGAGAAAAGTGAGGTTTTTTACAATCGAGTTTATAGCACAGGCGGTTCCAATAAAGAATACTTTAAAGAACCAGAAGATTCGATTTATTATCCGGTTTGGTCAAAAATAATAGATTGGATAAGAAAAGATGCGATCGTGGCAGATTTTGGTTGTGGACCTGGTCAATTTGCAAAACTCGCATTTAAGAAAAACATCAATTATGTTTTAGGCGTTGACTTTAGTGATGAAGCCATTGAAATGGCCCAAGAATTGAATCCGGAACATAAGAATGTTTTTATTGTAGGAAATCTTTATAATAAAGACATTTTTTGTAAAGCAAATTTTGACACGGCCATTTTTAGCGAGGTGCTGGAGCATATCGAAGATGATCTGGGAGTGCTCTCATCGATAAAAAGAGGAACGCACATCATTATAACTCTGCCTTCTTTTGCATCTGAGGGTCATGTTAGATATTTTGTAGAAGAAAATGCCATTCTTGACCGCTATAAAACAGTTATTGATATAAAAGAAATATTTGCTCATTTGTTGAAAGCAGAAAAATCCGCCAAAATCTATTTAATGCACGGATTTAGAAAATGACGATCGAAACTCGATTTAACACTTCGCCATGAAGATTCTGACTATTCTCGGCGCGCGGCCACAATTTGTGAAGGCGGCAATGGTATCTCGAGCAATTGCAGCGCTTAACAGTGAGCATCAAAAAGCGCTGAATCAAGAAATCATCGTTCACACAGGTCAGCATTATGATACTAACATGTCAGCGGTTTTCTTTGAACAAATGTGTATTCCGGAGCCGCATTACCATCTTGGTATAAGTGGGTGTTCACATGGTGCCATGACAGGCCGGATGTTAGAACAAATCGAAAATGTCCTTTTAAAGGAAAAGCCGGAAGTCGTACTGGTATATGGCGATACAAACTCAACCCTCGCCGGCGCGTTGGCAGCGGCCAAACTGAACATTCCTGTTGCCCATGTGGAGGCAGGGTTGCGCTCATACAACAGGAATATGCCGGAGGAAATGAATCGTATTCTAGCAGATCATGTATCGCATTGGCTATTTTGTCCAACCCAAACGGCGGTTAATAACTTGGCTAAAGAAGGCGTTGTTAATAACTCACCGTCATCAACTAAAGTACCGGCCGTTTTGAACGTCGGTGATGTGATGTATGATGCGGCTCTATTTTACAGGCGGATTGCCAAACCGACTGATGCGATAAGGCGGTTAATTATAGAACTGGAGCAAGGCTTTTATCTTGCAACGATGCATAGAGCGGAGAACACCGATAATCTCGAACGGTTGCATGATATTCTTGAAGCCCTCAATGTGATTTCAAAAGTCACTCCGGTTGTTTTGCCTTTGCATCCGCGCACGCGGAAGCTAACTGCTGAACATCAAATCTGTTTGGATAGCGTAAAAAGCATTGATCCGGTTGGATATTTTGACATGTTGACATTACTGGAAAACTGTAAAGCGGTGTTCACTGACAGTGGGGGGGTGCAAAAAGAGGCATATTTCTTTCAAAAACCTTGCATCACATTGCGTGATGAAACTGAATGGGTTGAGTTAGTCGAAAATGGTTTCAATAAAGTGGTTGGCGCAAAACGAGATCATATTATTGATGCAGAGAAGAATATTACTACAATGATAAAGAATGACTATTTGATAACTTTATATGGAACAGGTGATGCAGCGCACAAAATTGTTCAAGCTTTAAACGGTTTTTAAATGAATTGAAAGGAGGTTAATTTTGATAGATAAGAAAATAAAAACGGCAATATCCGAAATAAAATTTCCTGAAACGGATATTTATCACGAAAAAAATAGCGCAGATGGTTATGCATTTTTAGGGTGCGCTAAAGAAAAAGTGGAATTGGACTCAACAGATTGTTACGAGCTGGTAAAATCAAGCAATTTTTGTTTGAATAAATCTCAAAAAATAAGGGGGGGTGAAGTTCCTGCAAATACAATGTATGTTTATACGATGTGGCCTTGCATTGAGTTTTTAAATCTTCGGAAGGACCAAAAAAACGTTTCAATGCTCATGGATACATTGGACAAAATAGGAAGGTACCCGAATGGGATGATGAGATACTGCACTACTGAAATTAATTATATAGTTCCCAACGTTACCAGTTGTGCTGCTCTTTTGTATGCTCTCGATGGTCAAATCGAAAAAACAAAGGATTTGGTTTCTGTGCTTTTAAAAGAACAGAAAGATGGAAATTGGAGATATTATGATGCCCTTACCGGAGAACCGCTCAGATGGGAAGATTCATTCCACCTTGCTATGATTGTTTATCATTTGCGAGAAATACAAAACAAAATTCAAATAGACACGCAAAACATTATAGCAAGATCATTGGAAAAGTTAAAAGCGGTTAACAGAAAATCGTTAGACCCTGGGTCAATCGGATGGGGGATCCCTATGCTCTATGCAGCAACAAAAAATTTAGACTCAGATCTTTCGGAAAGAGCCTTTGTGAGAACATTGGAGGAATCTTTGGTTCACGAAAACTTTAGAGTTAGGGCTTACGCTGCATGGGCTTTAACAAAGGAGTTTTGAAAAAGGAAAAGTATTTTCATTCAAAGTGAGGCAGAAATGATTGAAGTAACTGTGGCTTTGCCGATGCTACGAGCTAAGCATATCGGCTGGTTGGCGCTCGAGTCTTTGTGTAGACAGGAAAATTTGCGTGACAGGGTTGAATGGGAATTACTCATTGCGGAAGAAACTAGTCCAGAGCATGAACCTTTTGGCAAAGAAAACCTTTTCTTTTACGAAGATAGATTGAAGAAGGTTAATTGTCAACGTGTAGAGTATTTGGGTTTAAACGAATGGATACCGTTAAGCAGGAAATGGATGCTTCTGGCGGAAAGAGCGTCTGATACTTCCAAAATATTTCTTTTGCAGGCGGCGGATTGTTATAGCCAGCCTTATAGAATTTATGAAACGTATCAATTATGTGAAGAAGGTGCAGATTGGGTGCAAAGCCCAAAGGGGATTTTTTATAATATTCCCGATGAAAAGGTTATTTTATTTAATTATGAAATTATTAAGTATCCACCCCATCCATGTGCTTTGAATATGGCGGTCAGCATGTTGCTGGCTAAGAAACTTCCAAACGATGATGTTATTAGATCTGTGGACAAGTGGATGTTTGGAAAGTGTGCGGAAATCAAGGGCGGCGCGTTAAGCGTTGGGTGGAATCGAAAAGACACTTGGAGGCTTGGCATCGACACCAATGGTGTGAATAACATTAGCGCAAGACTCAATAATTTCATATCGCCTAAAGCTCCTTTTGAAATGTATGATGGTAAGGTTTCTGATAGTTTGCCGCTGGAAGTTTTGCAAAGATTAAGGGAGTGTAAGAGTTTTTGTCCAGGTACTCCCAACACTTATGTGATAAGCCAAATGGGAACCTATGGGAATGCCAGAAATAAATTCGATGCCCTCCAACCCGGAAGCCGAATAAAGATAAAAGGGAAACCGAGTGAGAACGATACGTTTGCGGCTGTGATGATCGACTTGGATACCAGCATGAACGCCTCGGAGGACAAAGCAGTCATCGATGGCTTGATCCAGGACATTAATTATCAAAAGCATACTCTTCGCCTCCTCAATCGCGAATTCGCCTTGCCGGACGGCATTGAGATTAAAGATTTGCAACGTCATATCATCGGCTTTAAAGAACTTAAGATTGGCGACCGAGTGAAGCTTACGGGAAAGTATTCAAAGGTCGAGGGTTTTATGCCAAAAAAAGTCAGTATAAAGGAGAAAATAGGATCTAACCTTGAGAAATTGGAAGGCATCATTAACGAAATTGATCAGAAGAAGAAAATTTTTGATGTAATTGGTTTCACGGTGAGAGTCAATTAAAAGGGCAAGATTTTTTCAAAGATAAATTTATATGAAATTTCTGCAAATCCACACCTTTTACCGCCGATACCAGAATGAATTTTATCGCCGTAAACAGCACTTGGCGCAGGCGCCATTTCACGAACAGACCAAAGCGTTGGTAGAGAATGGCTTTGGCGCCGGCCATTTATTTTCTCCATATATGCGTGAGCTGGGCTACGACGCGCAGTTCATTGTTGCCAATTGCCCGCAGGCACAGGCGCAATGGGCGCGCGAACACAATATTTCCACGGTAACACCCCAGAACTGGACCCTGGAAATTGCGCGCCATCAGGTTGAAGCCTTGAAGCCGGATATTCTCTTCCTGAGAAACCCGCTCACTTTTGACAGCCATTTTTTGCGATCGTTAGTGTGGAAGCCAGCGGTGATCATCGGTTGGCAGGCGGCCGCCATCCCCTCCAACACCGATATCCAATTCATTATTTGTGGTCGAAGGAGCACAAAGCCCATGCCCGGTTTTTTGCTGAAGCGCAGGAGATGTCCTGGCGTCTGGCCGATGCTATCCAGGATTATCGAATCGCGTTCGAAGAAATCAAATTGTTAGAGGATTCAAACGAATCTATCAAAAAGCTCAAAGATAAACCTTCTGAAATTGAGACGCTCAGCAGGAATGTGACAGAAGCGCTGGACGTGATGCGCAACGAATATGGATTCGCCTTAACATAAGAGAAGAGTGAGATGACCGATCAAGCGAGTACTCAGATAAAACCAATAGCTTGGTTGTTTAATATCCTGAGAGTCGGACAAAGGTTATGGGTGAAAGGAGAACCGGATGAAACAGGTGTGTTTTTAGCGCGAGAGATCAGCACGAAAGGCCAGGGGGAGCATGTTGTCATAGAGGGCTTGATCCAAAATATCGACCATCAGAAAAATACGATCAGCCTTCTCGGTCGCCAATTCGTCTTGCCCGAATTTTGCCTGCAGGGTCTGAAAGCCGGACTCAGGATCAAGCTCAAGGGGAAGTATTCGGAGAATACTGGATTCGCATTCAAGAAGATTAAATCAAGTGACACACAGGAAGCAAACTACCAGGAATTGAAGGGCAATATTGACAAAATTGACGCGCAAAGTAAGACGCTGGAGCTGGCTGGGTTCATGGTTCAACTCGATGAGAATACCAAACTGGCAAAGGGCATTTCTCCTGCCGGATACATGGAAGCGACGCAAGCGGTACGCGAGGCATTAAGAGCTAGTCCGCATACGAAAGAAAGTCAAGATGAAAATCCAGCCGGTGCGAAGTTTCGTATTCTTTCACTCATGCATTATGAGGATCACAAGGCGCGCTATAATTACCAGGTAAATTTTGGTGTCATCGATGAAATAAAAAGAAAAGAAGATGTACTTCTAAGAACTTTTGATTTAGTCGTCTTTGAAAGGCTGCCCGCTTCTACGATAGATCGGCTCCTGTCAAAAGATAAAATAAATATGATATTTGCTCCGCTTCACAATAGGTGGAGCGATTATGCTTCGCTTCAATACCTGAAAAAAATCGGAGTTCCCGTCATACTTTTCGACAATGACAGTAATTATTATTCGTGGGACGAGGAATTTTATTCATATTTCGCACATATTTTTTATCGTATTTGCGATAAGCACGGTGGCTATCCGGGAAACGGCACCTTCCATCCCTGGTCGGTTGATACTGAATTGTTCACCCCGGTCTTTGGTGGAGGGCGAATTACAATGCATTGCACTATTTCATCATCTTCATATCCTGATCGCATTAAGATCAAGGAAAAATATCATCCTGACCTAATTGACTGCTCAAAGCTAACAGGTATGGAATATATTAGGAGTCTTCAAAACAGTCTCGCAGCGATTACCACGGGTGGAGGAACATATAGCGTGACTCGAGCGAAAGTGCTTGAGTATGCGGCAACCGGCACAGCTATAATTACCATAGATACTGGAAATCTCGAAACGTATTTTCCGAGAGAGCTCTATTACATTTTTGAGCAACCGGAACAACTGCCCGACTTGATAGATGATCTTTGCCGAAATAAGGACGAAGTTATTGAACGCCAAAAAGAATTACGCAAGATCTGTGAACAAAAGCATAGCCATAAAGTCCGGTCGCAGGAAATCATGAAAGTGCTCATTCAGTTTATTTAGAATTTCTAGGCAGGAAGCTATGAGGAATTGCAGGGCGACATCGACAAAATTGATCGGGACAAGAAAGCTTTGGAGGTGATTGGTTTCACCGTGATGGTTGATGAAAAGACCATATTCTTGTAAAAATTCAGCCGTCTGAGGAAATCATAATAACCAAATATCTACGAACGCAGTCTCAAATTCCAATCATCAACGGCCCAACCCGGACGAGCCGGAACCTTACAGGCGCAGCCAAAATTTACCACGAAGACACGAAGACACGAAGTTAATTAAGTTCTTGGTGTCTTCGTGTCTTGGTGGTTAAAAATCTTTGCCTGCGGCCGTAGGCTTTTTTTGCACACATTTTACTTGTTAGAGAAATTTGAAATTTGGATTATTGCTGATTGAGATTTATTTGGAATTTGTTGTTTGCGCTTTGGAATTTCATTGACG
>Ga0247727_10012162_pt1 | contig 14840 bp, 14 predicted proteins | sample WisWelCaveWW1625_FD_202498 | JGI IMG/M metagenome (GOLD analysis project Ga0247727, IMG submission 202498) | Biofilm microbial communities from Wishing Well Cave, Virginia, United States - WW16-25 | ecosystem: Environmental > Aquatic > Deep subsurface > Groundwater > Cave microbial mat | place... | reverse complement strand
CGAAGATGAATTTCACATGGGCGGGCGGCTCCTCCAGCGTCTTGAGCAGCGCGTTCTGCGCCCGCTCGTTGAGCGCATCGGCGGGCGAGAGGATGGCCACCTTGCGCCTTCCCAGGGCCGCGGCCAGGGAGAGCCGGCGCGCGAGCTGCCGCACCTCGTCGACGCGGATGTCCCGCGACGGCGCCCCGTCGAGGTCGGCCTTGGCCACCTGCCCCCGCGCCACCCAGTCGGCGAGCGGCCGCAACCAGAGCACGTCCGGGTGCGTCCCGCGCGCGACCAGGGCGCAGGCGGAGCAGCGGCCGCACGGCGTCGCCGCGCCCTCGCAGTTCGCCGCCTGGGCGAAGAGCCGGGCCAACAGCTCCTTGCCCACGCCCGGCGGCCCGACCAGCAGCAGCGCGTGGTGCGGTTGCCCGCGCTCCAGCGCGCGGCGGAGGTGCCGCACGGCGCGCTCCTGTCCGGCGATCTCGTCCCAGGGCATGGCGCTCGTGTCTACAGGCGCGCCGGCCTTGAATCAACGTTTGACAGCGCCGTCATGGGAAGAGAAGGTCTGGAGGTGGGCGTGTCTCGTTTCCTGGCGGCGGGGGCGGCGGCGGCCGCCGCGGTTTCGTGCGGCAATCCGGACAACCAGATCTTCCTGGTCAGCGGCCTGATCCCGAACTCCTTCATCACCTCGGTCGGGAGCGCGGTCTCGGCGGTGGTCGACATCAAGGACAGCCAGGGCAACACGCGCCCGGTCTCCGTCTTCGTGCTCACGAATCGCGCCGACCTCTGCAAGTCGCTGGGGAACCGGCCCGACTACTTCCAGAACCCGCCCGAGGCGTACGTCGCGTACGTCCTCGCCACCGTCGCCGATCGCCTCGGCAACTTCGCCATCGGCGCCACCAACGGGGCGAGCGCGTCGCTCCTGATCACGGCGGGGCCCGGCAACCCGGTCCGCGTCTACGGCGGCGTGGGCGGGCAAGTGAGCGTGCGCGAGTTCAACCAGAACCCCGGCGGCGAAGGGGTGGGGACGTTCGACGTCATCTTCGCCGACGGCTCGGACGTCGCCGAATACTTCGGCCGCTTCAAGACGCAGACCTGCACCGCCCTCAAGCAAGTCCAGTTCTGAGGCGAGATTGACAGCGCCAGCGAGCCGCTCTATCGAGACGGCTCCATGGAGACCCTGGCCGACGGCGCAGCTCCTCCCGACGCGCGCAGCGTCGCGGGGCGTTTCCTGGCCGGGCGGCTGGGCTCGCTCCTCGCCATCGTGCCGCTCGGCGTCTGGACCCTGAACCACATCTGGAACAACCTGGCCGCCTTCGACGGGCCCGAGGCGTGGCAAGAGGCCGTCACGCACCACCCGAGCGGGGCCTCGCGCTGGATCACCGCCGGCGTCGTGCTCCTCCCGCTGGCCCTGCACGCCGTCTGGGGCACCGCGCGCATCTTCCGCACGCGCGTGAGCCCGGGCGTGGGCACGTTCTCCAACCTGCGGTACATCCTGCAACGGCTGTCGGCGCTGGGGCTCATCGCCTTCCTCGGGGCGCACCTGTGGCTGGCCTGGGCCCAGCCGCGCTTCGTCATGGGGCGCGCCGAGCCGTTCGCCGACATCGCGCGCGAGATGCGCCACCACCTCCCGACGCTCGCGGTCTACCTGCTCGGCGTGCTCGCCGTCGCGTACCACCTGGCGAACGGCATCTGGTCGTTCGCGATGGGCTGGGGGATCACCACCGGCAAGGCGGCGCTCGACTGGATGGAGCGGATCGCGCTCTTCCTCTTCGTCGTCTTCCTCGGGCTGGGCTGGGCCGCGATCTACGCGCTGTGGAGGGCGGGGGCGTAGCGCTATCGCCCTCGCCTCGCCCGGACCAGCTCGGCGATCTTCTCCACCAGCTCCGGCAACCCGCCGTCCGCGGCCCCATCGACCCGCAGCCCCGCGGCGCTCGCCGCTTGGGCGCACCATCGACCCATGCAGACCACGGCGGCCGGCGCGGCCAGCGCCGGGGCCCCGGCGCCGAACAGCCCCACGAAACCGCGCGCCGCGCTCCCGCTGGCGAACGCGATGGCGTCGATGCCGCCCGCGCGCAGGAGCGCCGCGGCGGCCGGGTCGGCGGCGGCGGCCGGGACGGTCCGATAGAGCGGAACGGCCTGGACGCGCCCGCCCAGTTCGCCGATGAGCGAGGGAAGCTCGGGGTTGCCTTCCTCGGCGCGCGGCAGCAGCACCGAGCGGCCGCGGGCCAGTGGCGCGAGCCCGGCCGCCAGGGATTGCGCACCGGCGCCGCTCTCCGGCACCAGCGCCACCTCGAAGCCGAACGCGGCGAGGGCGGCGGCGGTGGCGGGCCCCACCGCGGCGAAGCGCAGGCCGCGCGCATCGACGCCTCGCAGCTCGTCCGCGAACCTGCGCGCCGCGTGGGGCGAGGCGATGACGACGAGGTCGGGCCGTTCGCCCCGCCCCAGCGCCCGCACCGCCTCGTCGAGCGGCCCGCGATCCGAGGGCGGCGCGAAGGCGATGCAGGGGAGCGACACCGGCGTGGCGCCGCGCGCGGCGAGCAGCGCCGAGAGTGCCGCCTGGTCCTCGGCGGCCCGGGTGACGAGGACGCGCTCCCCGTTCATGGACGCGAGAGGCCCGGCGCCCGCACCGCCTCGAGGAGGGGGCCGGCGCCCGCTTCGAGCAGCGCCGCCGCCACCTCGGCGCCCAGCGTCTCCGGATCGCTCCCGCGGCGTTCGGCGCGCACGACGCGGCTCCCGTCGGGAGCGCCGACCAGGGCGCGCAGCCACAGCCCGGCTCCGTCCACCACCGCGTGCGCCGCGATCGGGACCGTGCAGCTCCCGAGCAGCTTCGCCAGCACGACGCGCTCGGCGCGCACGCAGCGAGAGGTGTCGGCATGGTCGAGCGGGCGCGACGCCCCCTCGCCGCGCGTGCCCGGACGCGCCTCGATGGCCATCGCGCCCTGCCCGGCGGCGGGCAGCGACAGCTCGACCGGCAGGACCTCGGTGACCTGGTCCTCGAGCCCCAGGCGCCGCACGCCGGCCAGCGCCAGCACCACCGCGTCCAGCTCGGCGGCGCGCGCGAGCCGGGTCTGCACGTTCCCGCGCACCGGCACGATGACGAGGTCGGGCCGCGCCGCCAAGAGCTGCATCCCGCGGCGCAGCGAGCTGGTGCCGACGCGGGCGCCGCGCGGCAGGTCGGCGAAGCGGCGCGCCCGCGGCGCCACCAGCGCGTCGCGCGGATCCTCGCGCGCCAGAAAAGCGCAGATGCCGAAGCCCTCCGGCAAGGCGTACGGGACGTCCTTGGCGCTGTGCACGGCCAGATCGGCGCGCCCGTCCGCCAGCGCCTCCTCCAGCTCCTTGACGAAGAGGCCCTTGCCGCCCACCTGGGCCAGCGGCCGGTCGAGGACGCGATCGCCGGTGGTGGTGATGCGCACCAGCTCGGCGGCCAGGCCGCGTTCGCCCAGGAGCGACCGGACGCGCTCCGCCTGCCAGAGGGCCAGCGGGCTCTTGCGCGTGCCGATGCGCAGCGGGGTCATCCGGTCCCCTCGCGGTCGTCGGGGGCGGGCAGCGCGAAGAGATCGGAAGCAGCCTGTCCCAGGGGGCCGCCGCCCTCGTCCCGCAGCTTCTGCGTGGGCGCGTGCAAGAGCTTGTTGACGATGGCCGACGCCATCGCGCGGAGGCTGTTCTGCTGCCGCTCGCTCAGCGGCCCCATCGCCTGCAGGGTGCGCTCGGCCTCGGCGGCGGCGATGTCCTGCGCGTGCGCGTGCAACCGCGCCAGCACCGGGACCTGGGCGCGCTCGCGGCGCGCGGCGAGGAAGGCGCGCAGCTCCTCCTCGACGATGGCCTCGGCGGCGCCGACGTCGGCGGCGCGCAGCTCGCGGTTTTTCGCCGCCACGCTCTCCAGATCGTCGAGGTCCCAGACGTACGCGTTCTCGACGCCGTTGGCGGCGGGCTCGACGTTCCTGGGCACCGCCAGGTCGACGAGGAAGATGGGCCGGTAGCGGCGCACCTTGACGGCGCGGGCCAGCAGCTCGCGCGACACCAACGGCTTCTTGGCGGCGCTGCTGGTGAGGACGACGTCGGCGCGCTCGAGCAGGGCCGGTAGCTCGCCCAGGCCCACGGCCACGCCGCCGATCCGGGCGGCCAACTCCTCGGCGTGCGCGGCGCTGCGGTTGGCCACCAAAAGCTCGCCCGCGCCCGCGCTGCGCAGCTCGCCGGCCGCGAGCTGGGCCATCTCGCCGGCGCCGACCAGCAGCACGGTACGCCCCGAGAGATCGCCGAGCACCTTGCGGATCAGATCGACCGCCACGCTCGACAGCGACACCGCCCCGCGGGCGATCCCGGTCTCGGTCCGCACCCGCTTGGCGGCGCCCAGCGCCCGCATCACCGCCGTGCCCAGCCCCGCCGCGCACGCGCCCGCCGCCTGCGCCTGGGCCGCGGCCTCCTTCACCTGCCCGAGGATCTGCGCCTCGCCCACCACCATCGAGTCGAGGCTGGCGGCGACGCGGAACAGGTGCCGCAGGGCTTCGTCCTCGACGCGCGCGACCAGGTGGGGCGCCGCCGCCGGGCCCAACTCGGCTGCCAGGTCGGCGGCGGCCTCGGCGCGCTCGGCCAGCGCGAAGACCTCCACGCGATTGCAGGTGGAGAGCAGCATCGCCTCGCTCACGCCGGGGACGGCCTTGAGCCGCGCGAGCCGCGCCGGCACTTCGTCGGCATCGACCGCGACCTGCTCGCGCAGCGCGATGGGCGCCTGCTTGTGCGAAAGGCCGACGGCGACGAATACCGTCATGCGGCCCTCGGGGTGCGGCGCAGGGCGGACGGGAAGAGGGCGCGTTCCCGGAAAGGAAGCCCTTTCCGCAGCGCTCCTTGCGTCAGCGCGTTCTTCCTCTCGGACGCGGCGCCGCTGGGAGCCGATGCCAGCAAGGCCACGTAGCTCCCGGCCAGGAGCACGAAGCCGGCCACCACCAGGAGCGCCACGCGCCGCCCGCGCCATCCCGCCACCAGCCGCGCCTGGACCAGCGTGGCCAACAGCCCCCAGGCGAGCACGGCGAAGCCTTCCTTGGGCGCGAAGATGAAAACCGCCCCGGTGGCCTCGCGCGAGACCAGGGATCCGGTGCCGATGGCGACGGAGAGGCCGATGAACCCCCAGACCACCAGCCGCCAGCCCACGCGATCGACCAGTTCCAGCGAGGGCAGCCGGGCGAAGAGGCGCCCCGGCTGCTTCGCCTTGAGCTGCCTCTCGCCGGCCAGGTAGACGAGCGCGAGCCCGAAGGCCAGCGCCAGCGCCGCCGTCCCCAGGGCCGCGGCCACGACGTGCGCGGCCAGGGCGGCCGAGTGCGCCAGCCCGGGGTTGATGGCCCGCGCCCCGGACTGGACGATGTGCGCCGGCACCATCACCGCCACCGTCAGCGGCGCCACGAAGGCCCCCGCGACCGGAAGGCGGTAGCGCAGGTCGAGCGCCAGGTAGCCCGCGACCGTCGCCGCCGCCAGCAGGCTGAAGAGCTGGCCCCCCCTCCACGCCAGCGACCCGAAGCCCGCCCTGGCCAACCCCGCAGCGCTGGGCGAGCCCCCGACCTGCGCCAGCGCGACGCCGAACGATGCCAGGTGCGCGAGCAGCCCGGCGGCCAGGAGCGCCCGTCCCCACGAAGGCAGCCGATCGCGGGGGCGCGCCAGCCACACCAGGAAGATCACCGCCGCGCCCGCATAGGCGAGCAGAGCGATGTGCACGAGGAGCGTGGCCATGGCCTACGACAGGTTCTCGAGCAGGAACTGGGCGAGCAGATCCTGCTCCTTCCCCTCCGCCGCCGCCGCCGCCGCCGGGGTGGGCTTGGCGGCCGCGGTCGGGGCCGCGGCAACCGGGGCCGCCGCCGCCGCCGCCCGCAGCGCGTTGGCCTCGGCGATGAAGCCCTGCTGCACCTGGTAGGCGCTGTCGCCCAGGACCACCGAGTCCATGTAGTGGTCGGCGCCCATCTGCTTGAGGGCGTCCACCGTCTTCACCTTCTGCAGGAGCTTGGACACGTCCTCGCCCGCTTCCATCTTCAGGAAGCGGACGGCGGTGGTGAGCTGGAACGACTTCCCCTCGGCGAGCAGCGTCAGCACGTGGCCATCGACCGCCACCTTGCCCTGCTCGGACCACTTGTCGAGCACGGATTGGGGAACGAAGAGATAGTCGGCCATCTGCCCGGGTGCATCGGCCGCGCTCGGCCGGCATCTTTGGTGGATACCAGCCGTGGGCGGGCGGCGCAACGTCCTGGCCAGGGCGGTTGCGCGGCCGTCCCGCGTTGGGCAGATTGCGGAGCCGAGAGGCGAAGCAGCGATCCAGGAGGACGAACACGTGGCGAGCCCGAATCTCCAGGTCTTCACCGATGCGAACTTCCAGTCTGAGGTGCTCGGCTCGACGGAGCCCGTGCTCGTCGATTTCTGGGCCGCCTGGTGCGGGCCCTGCCGCGCCATCGCCCCGGCGGTGGAGGAACTGGCCGCGCAGTACAAGGGCAAGGTGAAGGTGGGCAAGTTCGACATCGACGCGCATCCCGACGTGCCGCAGAAGTACGGGATCATGAGCATCCCCACGGTGATCCTGTTCAAGGGAGGCAAGCCGGCGGCGCAGGTGATCGGGGCGGTGCCGAAGAGCAAGATCGAGGGGATGATCAAGTCGAATCTGTAGGGCTGGCTGGATGCGACGCCGCCGCATCAGGCGCGGCGGTACTGGCTCGATCGCAGGGGCGGGACGCCGCGGCCGCCGGTGGGGGCCTCCTCCGAGGGTCGGGCCGCCTCGTCGCTTGGTGAGATGAACTACCGGTAACAGCGGCGGCCCTCTCAACTCCGGAGGCCCCCACCGCCGTCCGCGGCTATCACTCCTGGACTCGGCCGAATGCCGGCTCGATTTCACGAGCCGCAATCCGTCGCTCGACTCGCCAATGGGTGATCCGGCTGCGCGTCGGCCGGACCGATTGCGGCCTCCCCTGCGCTGGCATCGCAGATCCACCAACCGTAGGATTCCCGCCTCGGGGCTGGCCCAAGAAGGACCACTCCTTTGATCTGGGAAGTTCCACGCCGAAGCTGTCGGCTCTGTGCGTTCGACCTTAAGGTGGCAAAGCACGTCGATGTCGATCCGGCAGTCAGATCATCCTGCTGGGAGTCGGCCTCTCGATAGGCCCGGGCGCGGAGACCCTCTGCGGGACCCCTCGCATAGCGGCGCGCGATTCACTTTGTGGCGTCGCGGCCGACGAGGAGGCATAGCCGCGGGCGGGGGTGGGGGCCTCCGCAGTTGAGAGGGGCGCCGCAGTTACCGGCAGTTCATTTCACCAAGCGAGGAGGCGGCCCGACCCTCGGAGGAGGCCCCCACCCCCGCCCGCGGCGTCCCACCGCGCGGCATCAGCCGGCAGCACGGCGTCAACTCAACATGAACCTCCGCATGCTCACGTTGAGCAGTATCCCCACCGCCACCAGATTCACCACCACGCTCGTCCCCCCCGAGCTGAAGAGCGGCAGCGGCACGCCGACCACCGGGAGGATCCCCGTCACCATCCCCATGTTGATGAACGCGTGCCAGAAGAAGAGCGCGGCCACGCCGATGCAGAGGAAGGAGCCGAACTTGTCGCGCGCGTTGGCGGCGATGTCGAGCGCCGTCAGGATCAGGAACGTGTAGATGGCGATGAGCCCGAGGCAGCCGAGGAAGCCGCGCTCTTCCGCCCAGACGGAGAAGATGAAGTCGGTGTGCTGCTCGGGGAGGAACGCCAGCGCGTTCTGCGTGCCCTCGCCCCATCCCTTGCCGGTGCCCTGCCCGCTGCCCACCGCGATCACCGACTGCATGGCGTGATAGCCGGCGCCCCGCGCGTCGCCTTCGGGATTCAGGAAGGTATAGACGCGCTGCTTTTGATAAGGCTTCAACAACCGCATCCAGGCGAAGACCGCGCCGCCCACGCCCCCCACCAAGAGCACCGCCAGCGAGCGCAGCCGCACCTTGGCGAAGAAGACCATGGTCATGGCGATGGCGAAGGTGACGAGCGCCGTGCCCAGGTCGGGCTGCTTCATCACCAGCGCCACCGGCAAGAGGATGAGCAGGAACGGCCGCCACAGCTCGCGCAGGCCGTAGTCGCCCCGGCGCGCCAGCTCCTCGTCGCGCGCGAACCAGCGGGCCAGAAAAACGATCAGGGCCAGCTTGACCAGCTCGGAGGGCTGGGCCTGGAAGCGGCCGATCTGCAGCCAGCGGCGCGCGCCCAGCACCTTCTTTCCCGCGAAGGCCGTGGTCGCCAGGAGCGCGATGGCCATCAGATACCCGGGCCAGGCCAGCGTCGACAACCATCGATAATCGATGAAGAGCAGCACCAGGACGGCGAAGACGCCCACCGCCAGCCACATGGCCTGGAGCTGCCAGACGTTGTGGAGCGCACCGCGAGAGGCCGAGGCCAGGTTCCAGATCCCCAGGCCGCAGATGAGCGCGGTGGAGAGGATGAGCGGCCAGTGCAGATCGAGGAGCCGCCGGCCCGCCGATTCCGTGGTCAGGGTGGCCATCACTGCACCGTCCTGACCGGCGCCGCCAGGACGGGCTGCGCCGGCTTGTTCGCCTCGGCCTCGGCCGCGTCGGCCTGCCGGAGGTCGGCCCAGGCGCGGATGATGCGCGAGGCCGCCGGCGCCGCCGCCTCGGCTCCCCAGCCGCCGTGTTCGTTCAGGACCACGACCACCACCTCGGGCTTGTCGGCCGGGGCGAAGGCGGCGAACCAGGCGTGGTCGCGGCTCCAGTACCGCACCGTCTCGGTCTTGAGCTGCTGCCGCGCGCCCAGCTTCACCACCTGCGCGGTGCCGGTCTTCCCCGCGAACTGCACGTCGGGAAGCCGCGATCGATAACCCGTGCCCCCCACCTGGTTGACGACCAGGGTCAAGGCCTCGCGCAACAGGGCCAGGTTCTCCGGCTTGACGGAGAGCTTGCGCACCAGCTCGGGGGCGAACTCCCTCACGGGCCGCCCGTCGGCCGTCTCGATGCGCTGGACGATCTGCGGGCGGTAGACGCTCCCGCCGTTGGCGACCGCCGCGTAGGCCACCGCCTGCTGCAGGGGCGTGACGTCGACGCCGCCCTGACCGATCGAGGCGTTGATGGCGTGGCCCTTGGTGTAGGCGCCGTAGACCTTCTTCACCCACTCGGCGGTGGGGATGTTGCCCTCGATCTCGCGGCCCAGATCGAGGCCGGTGGCCTGTCCGTAGCCGAGCTGGCGCGCGATCCCGGCCAGGCCGTCGACGCCCACCATGTCGCCGATTCGATAATAGAAGACGTCGCACGAGACCTGCAGGGCGCGCCGCACGTCGATGAAGCCGTGGCCCGCCGGCTTGTCGCATCTCCACACGTGGCGGCCGAGGGTGAAGCGGCCGCCGCAGCCCAAGGTGCTGGTGGGCCCGATGGCGCCCTTCTCCAGCCCCGCCAGCGAAGTGACGATCTTGAAGGTCGAGCCCGGATGGTAGTTCTCGGTCATCACCCGGTTGAGCATCGGCTTCAGCGGGCTCTCGACCAGGTCGCGAAGCTCGGCCCGGCTGATGCGCCCCGACATCTTGTTGGGATCGAACGAGGGCCGCGAGAGCATGGCCAGGACGAAGCCGGTGTTCGCCTCCATCACCACCACCGCGCCGGCGCGCCCGGGGAAGGCCTTGTCGACCGCTTCCTGCAACCTCGCGTCGAGGGAGAGCACGAGGCCGTTGCCGGGCCGGGCCGCGATCGACCGCTGCTCGGGCGGGATGAGCAGCTCGTTCATGGCGTCGGAGAGGCGGCGCCCCTTGGCGTCGACCACCACGTTGTCGCGCCCGTCCTCGCCGCGCAGCTCCTGCTCCCAACGGCGCTCGAGGCCGCGGCGGCCGAGGGTCTGGCCGCGCCGGTATCCGGCGGGGTCGTCGTCCAGCTCCTGCTGCGACACCTCGCTCATGTATCCGAGCACGTGTCCCAGCCCGGGCGCCACCCTGGGGTTGTAGTTGCGGTGGGGCGCGGTGAGGAGGTCGACGCAGCTCATCTCGTGGCGGTGGGCCTCGATGACGTCGACCTGATCGCGCGGCACGTCGAGCTGGACGAGGTAGGGCCGGAACCGCTCGAGCTTGTCCTTGGCGACCAGCGCGCGGTCGTAGTCGCGGTGCATCCGGTCGATGTCATCCTGCGAGAACTTCAGATACTGGGCGAGGCGGCTCATCGCCTCGATCTTCTCCTTGCCCTTGCAGAAGGCGGGGGTGAGGAAGACGTCGAAGGAGGGCCGGTTGTCGACCAGGATGGTGCCGCGCCGGTCTTTGATCACGCCGCGGTCGGCGGGCACCGGGACCGACTTCTTGTAGTTGTTGATCGACTGGAAGGCGTACTCCTCGCCGCGGACGATCTGCAGCTGGTAGAGCCGCACCACCAGCACCACCATGCAGCAGAGGATGACCACCGCGCCCCGGGCCAGGCGCGGCCGGATCTCGCGCATGTCGTCGGCGTCGCGGCGGACCAGCATCAGCGCCTTCCGCCCGGCAGGGGCTCGCCGCCACCGACGGGGATGAAGTGCGCGTCGATGCGGCGGAGGACACCGAAGATCACGGGCGCCGCGGCGCCGGTCATGAGCGCGGAGAGCAGCGCCGCCGCCGGGCCCCAGCTCAGCTCCGCGGGCGCGGGCGCGACGAGGAAGAAGAGGCCTGCGGCCAGGAGCGAGTGGACCAGGCTGGCGCCGAAGGCGATGGCGGCCGAGAGCGGCCCGCCGTCGGAGCGCAGGCCGCGCGCCGTCAGCCGCACCACCACCCAGGTGAGCATCGCGAGCAGCGTGTACAGCCCGGTGGGCGTGGCCGAGCTGAGCTCGCCCAGATACCCGGCGGCCGCCGACAGCCCCGCGCTGGAGATGGCCTGGTCGTTGAGCGCCAGGTAGAGGACCACGGAAAGCAGCAGGTCGGCGCGGGCGCGGGTGAGGCCGAAGAGGAACGGGAACACCGACTCGACCACGGTGGCCACCAGGCACACGAGCAGGACCAGCGCCACCCGCAGGGTCACGGCTTGCCTCGCTCCACCGCCGCCCGGGGCAAGGCCTGCGGGATCTGCGGCTCGGGAGGCGCCAGCACCACCAGCACCTCGTCGAGCCGGGAGAAGTCGACGGCGGGGATGACCCGCGCCTGCTGGAAGAGGCCGTAGGGCTTCTTGACGATCTCGGTGACGCGCCCCAGGCGCAGCCCCTTGGGGAAGTGGCCGGCGCCGCCGGCGGTGACGAGCACGTCGGACTCCAGGATCTCGTCGGTGCGCAGCGCGTACTCCAGCTTGCAGCGGGTGACGTCGCCGGTGCCCTTGACCGTGCTGCGCCCGCGCGTCCGCTGGTTCAGGGCGGAGATGGCCGAGAAGGGGCTGGTCACGAGCTGCACGTCGGCGTAGCCGTCGGCGAGTTGGGCGATGGTCCCGACCACCCCCTCGGCGGAGATGACCGGGGCGCCGCGGACCAGGCCGTCGCGCAGCCCGCGGGCGATGCGCAGCGAGTGGCTGAGCGGCGAGGCGCCCACCGCCACCACCTGCGCCGGCATGGTCGGCACCGGCCCCAGCGAATCGCGCAGGGCGAGGAGCTTCCTCAGCCGCTCGTTCTCCAGCCGGATCTCGTGGGCCGAATCGACCTCGCTCCGCTGCCGCACCACCGTCCGGCGCAGCTCGAGGTTCTCGAAGCGCACCTTGCGCAGCCAGACGTATCCCTGGAAGACGTCGACCATCGCGCCCGCCACGCCCACGATCATCCGCTCGACCGGAGCGGTGAGCTGGATGATGGCGCGGTCGAGCAGGTTCAGCCGCGCCGGCTTGCGGCCGCGCACCATGTACACGGCGAGCGGGGCCGCGAGCAGGGCGGCGACGAAGACCAACTCGCGGTAGCGCTGGAGAAGGGCGCGCACGGCAACCGTGGAAGGCGCGGAGGGGCCCGCCCATTCCCAGTCGTTTCCCCTTGCATCTGTGCCCCGGCTTCCCTAGGGTGTCAAGCCTTCAAGCGGCCGTCGGAACAGGTGAAACCATGCTCGACGCGATGCGGTCCAACGCCAGATCGTCCCTCATCATCATCCTCTTCGGGGCGATCATCGTGACCTTCATCTTCTCCTTCGGGCGCGGTTCGTCGGGGTTCCGCACGCGCACGCCGGAGACCTGGGCCGCCAAGGTCAACGGCGAGACCATCCCCTTCAACGACCTGCAGCAGGCCTACGCCCGCCGCTTCAAGCAGATGGGCGAAACGCGCGGCGGCAAATACACCGTCGAGCAGGCCAAGGCCGACAACCTCAAGAAGGACGCGCTCAAGTCGCTCATCGATCAGGAGTTGCTCGCCCAGCAGGGCGACGAGCTGGGCATCCGCGTCTCCGACGACGAAGTGGCCGACGCCGTCACCAGGTCGCCCCAGTTCCAGCAGGAGGGCAAGTTCGACTTCGACTACTACCAGCGCCTGGTCCAGAACGGCTACGGCATGAGCGTGCCCCGGTTCGAGGAGGGCCTGCGCAAGGACCTGATCCGCGGCAAGGTGGTCGAGTCGATCATCAACGCCGCCGTCGTCTCCGACGAGGAGGTCAAGGCCTTCTACGTCGCGCAGAACGAGTCGGCGAAGATCACCTTCGTCAAGTTCACCGGCTTCATGTTCCGCGACCAGGCCAAGGCCACCGACGCCGAGGCCGAGGGGTACGCCAGGTCGCACGCCAAGGAGATCGCGGAGCAGTACGAGAAGGAGAAGAAGACGCGCTTCACGCAGGGACAGGCGGTGCGCGTCCGGGCCATCACCGCGCTGCTCAAGCCGGGCGCCGACGAGAAGGCGGCGCGGGCGCGCATCGACGCCGCGCTGGCCGAGGTGAAGGCGGGCAAGGACTTCGCCGCCGTGGCCAAGGAGAAGAGCGAGGACTCGACCACCAAGGACAAGGGCGGCGACCTGGGCTTCGTCTCGCTCGGCGGCTCGGCGTACGGGAAGTCGCTGGAGGAGCAGGCGCTCAAGCTCAAGATCGGGGAGACCTCGGCGGTCTTCAAGGACCGCACCGGTTTCCACGTCCTCAGGGCCGAGGAGTCCCGCCCCGAGCGCGTGCAGGCGCTGGCCGAGGTGCAGAAGCAGATCGCGCAGGAGAAGATGGCCAGCCAGAAGGCGCTGGAGCTGGCGCGCAAGAAGGCGCAGGAGACCATCGCCCAGCTCCAGGGGGGCAAGGAGTTGAAGGAGTTGTTCCCGGTGAAGAAGCAGGAGCCAGGAAAGTTCGACTTCTCCTCGTTCATGAAGCCGCAGGCCACCGAGGCGGAGAAGTTCCACCCCATGGGCGGGTACGTGCCGGGCGTGGGCCTGGCGCCCAAGCTTTCGGCCGCCGTCTTCGCCGTCCAGGAAGCGGGCGGCGTTTCCGCGGCCCCCGTCGAGGAGGGCGATGCGGTCTACGTCTTCAAGGTCGCCGAGCGGGCGCGCGCCGACCTGGCGAAGCTGACGGCCGACGAGACCGGAAAAGTCCGCGACCGCCTCGAGAACCAGCGCAAGAACGAGCTGTACGCCTCGTACGTCGAGCGGCTGCGCAAGCGTTCGCGCATCGTCGAGAACGACCGCGCCCTCAGCTACGAGACGGTGGCGTACGAGTCGTACAACCCGGCGGACGATTTCTAGAGAGAGTCAGGTAGTCGGCCCCATGGCCCTCTTCAATTTGACGGTCAGCGTACGCGTGATCCCAATATCCTCGCCGAAGGACCACTTGAAGATGTATTCACCGGGTTCCGAGAATACGACAGGGAACCACTTCACGAGATGCTGAGATACGAATGGCGGCGGTTCGCTGATCGCGGTGGCGATAATCGCGGAAGTCGCGATTGCTTGACCGCGTGGGCCGGCGAACTGGACGATGATGTTGGTGAACTGCTCACTCGGGTTTCCGATGAACACCACGCTGCATAGCGTGGGCAAGACGGCCGGAAACCCCTCGAACTCAAGGGAGTAGCCGATCACCTTGATGAGGGATAGGTGACCGCTCTGTTCAGTGCGCACGTCCTCACAGAGCAGGGAATACGCGTAGTCGGCCTTAGGTGGGCGCATGCCACTCCTGAATCGGCAACTGCCTGTCCACCCACAACGCGTGCTGCAAGGAGCTCGGTTCCGATCGCATGACCGGCGTGTCAGTCTTCGCGATCGGCAGAGGCACGACGGTTGCGACCCTTCTGCTGCCTTCCAGCAACTCAAACGGACTCAAGAGTAGCCAATCTGGACCGTCCGGAATGAGCAGGCGGACTTCACAATCGCACGGTTCCCAGGTTGGAACACGATCGAAATCTAGCACTACGCTCCACTGATCCCCGGTGCGAAAGCGAGCGACGGTACTGTACCGTAGTGACTGCGGCGGATTGTTCCGCCCGCCAGCATCGCGCCGGAGGAATGTCACTCGGGTTCGCATAGAGACGCTCTCCAGAGGATCGGCTTCAGTGTAGGCACAAGCGGCAGCGGAACCATCCAAGCGATCCCTATTCTATCGAGGTTCGGCGTCGAATGGGACAAGCTGCCAAGCAGCCGAACAGGAAACCGCACTGGAACGATTCGGATTGGCCTTCCAGGGTGCAGGAGCCGCCCCCACTGCTTCGCTTCCGTCCGCGACACCGCAACGTACTTCCCCTCGTTTCCGCCCTCAGGGCAGATGAATCGGCGAATCTTGAGGAGAGAGTCCCATTCGCTCTCGTCCACGGCTCGGTAGAAGAGAACGCTCCCGGTCACCAAGGGCAGGAGGCGTGAAGCAAATGCGGTAGCTGGGCAGCGTCGCCCCTCGCGGCGGCAGTCACTGCAACCTACATCCAGGCTCCACCGTAGCACCGAGCCTGTATACCCTCGCATGACGGCCCTGATGTCGCCGGCAGGTCAGGCGGCGACCGCAGGAAGTGGCTCAACATGGGCAGTGAGCAGGCGCGAGGGGCGACG
>Ga0247727_10012161_pt1 | contig 14840 bp, 13 predicted proteins | sample WisWelCaveWW1625_FD_202498 | JGI IMG/M metagenome (GOLD analysis project Ga0247727, IMG submission 202498) | Biofilm microbial communities from Wishing Well Cave, Virginia, United States - WW16-25 | ecosystem: Environmental > Aquatic > Deep subsurface > Groundwater > Cave microbial mat | place... | reverse complement strand
GGGATGGGATCGGGTCACGGAGGCGTGGTTCTCCGCCGCGCTCGACTTCCCCTTGCTGCTGTTGAGCGCAAGTGAAGTGACCGCGTTTGACAAGTGAACTGACCGCTTGGTCAGGCGGCCGCTTCGGAGGTGAGACGGGCGGCGGTTTCCAGGCGCCGGCCACGAGCATCGTAACGACCCAACAGGCGCTTGCCCCAGAGCACGCTGTGGGTGCCGTCGAGATGACGGCGCAGGGTGACGGTGAGCCCGGCGCAAGTGGCCCGACCGGGTTGCTTGTCGATCTGCATGCGCACGCTCTCGAGCTGGACGGTGTTGTCGCGCGTCACGCAGCGCTCTTCCTCATGGCACAGGATGGTCTCGAGGGCCACCGAACCGAGCGCCACGAAGGCCAACTGGGCTTCGGCCGCCGGGCGCCCGAACTCGGCGTCATAGGCGGGCAGGAAGCGCTCGATCAGATAGCGGTTAGCGGTTTCAATCGAGCGCACGCCGGCGACGCGCAACTCGTTCACCAGGCGCCCCTGGAGGGTGCGATTGACGCGCTCGCTGCGCCCGCGGGCCTGCGGCGAGTAGGCCAGGATGTGCTCGACCCCCAGGCGCTTGAGCGCGCGCCCGACCTGGGTCAGGCGCGTCTTGTCCACCGGCTCGCCGGCCTTGCGCGTGACCGCGGCCCAGCTGGCGCGATCGGTGTAGAGCGCCTGCGGGATCCCGTGCTGCTTGAGGACCGCGTCCAGGGCCACGAATACCGCCTGGGTGCTCTCGTGCTCCGCCAGCTGGGCATAGAGGATCCGGCGGGTGGCGTCATCCACGATCACCATCAGCGACTGGTAGTCCTCGGGCCGTAGCGCCAGCCAGCGGTGTCGACTGCCGTCCAGATGGAGCAGCTCGCCAAAACAGCCGCGCGGTTCGCGGCGCCGGAAGTGTCGACCGCGGGGACGATGGCGACGGACCAGGCCCGCCGCCTGCAACGCTTCGCGAATCAGGGTGTACGACCAACTCAGGCCGTGCTCGCGCCGGCAGGTCGACCAGAAGTGCCGCGCGTTGTAACCCCGATAGCGGGTCCGATAGAGCTTCAGCCAGCGCGCCAGCTCTCCGGGCTTGATCGCTTTGCCCGAGGGGCTCAGCATCCGCCGGTCCGTGAGGCCTTCAATCCCGTAGCGCTCCATCCGGGCACGCCAGCGCCGCACCGTGCGCGCCGACAGCCCCATCACCGCGGCGGCCTCCAACCACGTCAGCTTGCCTGCAATCGCCTGCACGATAACCTCGTGTCGCTTCATGGCCCGCTCCCATGCGGCGGGTGAGTAGTTCGACATCGCTCCCTCCCTGGTCGGAAGAAGCCTGCCGTCTACCACCCCCGCGGGGGGCGGTCACTTCACCTGCTATAACCGGACAGATCATCTGTTCTCTACACGCTGATCGGCGTGACGTTGCGCCGCGCGAGGCGAACGCGCACACTCCCCGGCTTGCGACCCCGAGCCCGAACCCGACGGGCCGCCCGCCCTCGAGGCGTCACGAACCGAAGGAGAGATCCATGCCGGCCAAGCCGAATCGGAACGCCAAGCTGATCGCCGCGCTCAACAAGTCGCTGGGCTGGGAGCTGCGCGCCCAGGCGATGTACGCGCACTACGCCGCCCACGTGAAGGGACTCGAGTCGCTGACCCTGGCCGGGCACTTCGAGGAGGAGGTCACCGAGTCGCTCGGTCATGCGAGGAAGGTGCGGGAGATCATCGCCACGCTCGGTGGCGAGGCGGTGACGACGCGCGACCCGGCGCCGATCGTCCATACCGGGGACACGCGCCTGATGCTGGAAGAGGCGCTCAAGACCGAGACGCGGGCCGCCGAGGCCTATAAGAAGATGATCCCGATGGTGAAGGATCATCCGGTTTTCTATCACGCCATCTTCCACATCCTCAAAGACGAGATGAGCGCGGTGATCGAGGTCGAGACCCTGCTGGGGCGGTAGCCGCTGCGCGCGCCCTGCGCCGCCGGGATCGACTTCGATGCCGGCGGATTTCTGCTTCCCATCCGGCGACGCGGGACTACAATTGGCGCGGCCGTCGAGCCCGGGACTGCACCGGGACCATCCTTCAGTGGGGAGGTCCGACCATGAGATCCATCCTTGGCTTCGCCGCCGCGGCGGCGTTCATCACCCTGCTGACCGCACCGGCCGGCGCGACCTTCCACTTCATGCAGATCGAGCAGGTGATCGGCGGCGTGGACGGCAACACCGGCGTGCAGGCGATCCAGCTGCGGATGCGTGATATCTACCAGGACCAGATGCAAAACGCGGCGCTCGTGGTTCGCAACGCCAGCGGGGGGAGCCCGGTGGTGCTGATCGCTTTCAACACTTTCGTCCCCAATCAGGGCACCGGCGTGCATGTGCTGGCGGCGACCTCGAACTTCTCGAGCTTCACCAATCCCGCCCTCACGCCCGACTACGTGCTCACGAACCCCATCCCCGCCTCCTATCTGGCGGCGGGCTCGCTCACGTTCGAAGACAACTACTTGTACCCGGGCACCATCTACTGGCGGCTGAGCTGGGGCGGAGCAGACTACACGGGGAACGGGGCCGGTGACCTCTACACCAATGATGACGACGGCGACTTCAACCCGCCCTTCGGCGGTCCGCTGCCCTCCACCAACACCCAGGCGTTGCTGTTCCAGGGCGCCGCCAGCGCGCTGAGCACCAACAACGCTGCCGACTACGCGCTCACCGCGGGCGCGGCGACTTTCACCAACAACGCGTCCGCCAGCGGTCCTGTGGTCGGTGTGGGCGATGGCCCCGGGGGCGCGGTGGCGCTCGGGTTGCCGGCCCCCAACCCGGTGCGCGGCGCGATGACCTACACCATCACGTTGCCGCGCAGCGCGGCGGCACGTGTGAGAGTCTTCGACCCGAGCGGGCGTCTCCTCCGCACGTTGCTCGACGAGGAGCTGGCGGCGGGACGGCACGCCTTCTCGTGGGAGACGGCGGACGGCGGGGACGCCCTGGCGAGCGGGATCTACCTGCTGGCGATGGAAGCAGGTGGGGAGCGGCGCGTCCGGCGGTTCGCGGTGGTGAGGTGAGCCCTGGGGCGGCGCCGGCGCCCGGCCGGGTCCGATCGCGTACGAGGTCGTGGCGCACCCGTGCGGTCCGGTCAGGGCTTCCCGAGCACCTCATCCGGGGGTGACCGCAGCGCCCGCGCTGCGGGGTGCAGGTTCTGCTCCGGGTCGCCCCACGCCGAGCGGCGGAAGAAGAAGTCGACCCGCGCGAAGGGGTCCTTCGCGAATGTGGAGTCGGCCGCGACGCGGGCCCGGAAAGACTTCGCCAGCTCGGGATCCTCGGCCATCATGCGGCGCGCGAGCGGCTCCATCACGTAGTCCTCGGCGTATTCCTTGGTCTCGAACACGGTGTCGAAGGCGTTCCAGTACATGAGGCCGTCGGGAGCCTGCGCCTCGAGCAGGTGGACCGCCACCAGCGCCGAGCGCTGATCCAGCGGCACCCACAGATCCCCGGGGCCGAACGAGCGCAGGCGCCGCTCGAGGGCCACGCGCCGGACCGAGATCGGGCGATGGCCCTCGAACGACTGAGGGGCCGCCTGCCATTCGAGGATGCGCTGCACCTCGACGGTGTCGGACCACGCCCGGCGCAGGCGGTGGAATCGCACGCCATGGAGCGCGAGCCGCTCCGCCACGACGGTCCATTCGCGCGGCACCAGGTAGCCCACGGGCTGGGTGATCTCGAGGCCGGGCGCGAGCGCGCGGTAGAGCGGCAGCATCGTGTCCCACGGGGCCGAGGTGTAGCGCGGCACCGACGTTCCCGTGATGTCGCTCCACTCCTGACCCGCCGCCACGCCGCGGTAGGTGAACGGAACGCTCCGGTCGGTGAGCTGGCTCGTGAGCGCGACACGGCGCCGCGCGGGAACCGCCTCACGGCCGCGAGCGAGGGCCTCGGCCTCGGCGTCCGCCACCGCGGCGATCAGCTCCTTCGGGTGCGCGCTCAGCTCCTCGAGCAGCGCCACCATCAGGTCGTAGGTGGCCTGCACGCGGGCGCCGTAGGGCTTCAGCATGTGCGTCTCGACCAGGATCGCGGGGCGTCCGTGAAGCGGTGGATAGGCGGTCGAGAAGCGCGGCGGCGCGGAGCTGAAATCGATGCCCTTGCGCGGGTCGCCCTCGTGGAACCAGACGTAGGGGCCGGTGACATGCCCCATCGCAGCGGTGCGGGGAACGATGCGGCCCTCGAACGCGCCGGTGAGCCAGCGCTCCACCGCCGCCGGCGTGCCGGGGCCGTGGTTGAAGCCATAGGTGAGGTCGTACTGGTAGTCGGCGCCGTCGGTCGTGTGGTTGTCCACGAGCAGGTGCGGCCACCAGCGCGTGAAGAGGTTTCCGAGCAGCGCGCGCATCTCGACCGTCTCGGCCTTGAGGTAGTCGCGGTTGAGGTTGAGCCCGACGGGGTTGAAGCGCCAGCCCATCTCCTCGGGTCCATTCTGGTTGATGCGGTTGTAGCGGCTGCGGCGCTCGTGGGCGTCGGCCGACAAGATCGGGACCACCAGCAGCGTTGCGTGGTCGAGCAGCGCGGCGCGCTCCCGGGTGATGGCGATGTCGCGCATCAGCGCCAGGCTGGCGTCCTTGCCCTCGATCTCCCCGGCGTGGATGCCGTTCTGGATCAGCACCACCGGCTTGCCGGCGGCGCGGGCCTTCTCGGGCGTGAAGGCGCGGTCCTTCGACAGGATGACGAAGACCAGGTCGCGGCCCTGGCCGCTCACGCCGAAGCTCCCGACCCTGACCCAGGGTGAGGCCCTCTCGAGTCGGCGGCAGAACTCCACCGTCTCGTCGTAGGTGGCGGTCTCGCGGTAGCCGGTGCGCTCGGCGCGCGTCTGCCACGCCTCGGGGACGGCGGCGGACGCGGGCAGGAGCCCTAACGTGAGGCCCAGCACGGTGAAGCAGGGCCGCAGTCCAGAGGCGCGATCGCGGTGCGTCCGAGGAGCGAGCGGACCCAGGGATGGCAGAGCCGCGACTGGATGCAGCGAGCCGGAGGCCGGATGCCGGAGGCGAGCGTGCCGCGAACGCGCCCCCGGACGAAAGCCCATGGCAAGCCGTGCTGAGTCGCAGCTCACGGGCGGACGGTGACTCGCTTTTCTTTGGTCTTGCCGCTCTGGGAGAGGCGCACGAAGTAGATGCCCGGCTTCAGCTCGACTCCCGGGTTCAGCGTCTCTAGGTGAGAGCGGCCCGCGCCCAGGGCGCCCACGTCGATCCGGAGGATCTCGCGCCCCGCGATGTCATAGAGCGCCAGCGTGGCCGGATCGTTGGACTCGAGATAGAACCGCACGTTGACGTCGTCGGGCGTGGGATTCGGGTGCACGCTCTCGATCGCGAGCTCCGGACCCGGCACCACGACCGAGGTCTCGCCCGCGAACTGCTCACAGAAGCCCGGCACGCCGAGCCGGTAGCCGTACGTGAATCCCGGCGCCACCGCCGCGTCCACGTAGACGATCTCGTTCAGCGCGTTGGCGACCACCGGACCCATGTCCACGTAGGGGCCAGAACCGACGCGACGGAACAGCGTGGCCGGGGTGCCGTCGGGGGCCGACCAGGTCACCGTGACGGTGTCGCGTCCGGCGCTCACGTTCGAGCCCAGAACCACAATCGACGCCGCTTGGCACGGGATGAAGACCGACGTCTCGCCCGCAAACGCCTCGCAGAAACCGGTGACGCCGAGGCGATAGCCATACGTCTGACGAGGCGTGACGGCCTCGTCCACGTAGACGATCTCGTTCAGCGCGTTGGCGACCACCGGACCCATGTCCACGTAGGGGCCGGAACCGACGCGACGGAACAGCGGGGCCGGGGTGCCGTCGGGGGCCGACCAGGTCACCGTGACGGTGTCGCGTCCGGCGCTCACGGTCGAGCCCAGCAAGACGATCGGCGCCGCCTGGCAGTTGAGCGTGGTCGAGGTCATGTACGCGTCGGGGTCGCCGTTTCGCCCGTCGCCCCACGCCACGTAAACGGTGGAGTCGCGGGCGAACAGGCCGATGTAGTCACCCTGGTTGGGAATCAGCGTGCTGTAGGTGTCGTTCCAGTTGGTGGTCACATCCGACATCGGTCCCCCACGCACCCAGCTCGCGCCGCCGTTGTCCGAGCGATAGAGGTAGACGTTGGAGCCCCCGCCGCAGATCAAGGGAGAGTCGCGCCAATCGTAGTAGCCCACGAACACGCGCCCGAATCCGTCCACGGTCACCTCGGGCAGGAAGTCGTCGAAGTGGCCGGGATCGTCGTTCACGCGGGTCGTGGGGTTCCAGGTGAAGCCGTTGTCCGAGGACTTCACCAGGATGTCGCGGTGATCGCGGGCGCGATCGTCGCCGCGCGGTTGATGGCTGGTCGTCAGCACCCGGTACTTCCCGGTCCGGAGACCGCCGTACGACGCCACGCGCAGGTAGTACGCATCGGTCGTGGGCGCGGTAAAGACCAGCAGCTCGGCGCCGCCAAAGCCATTCTGGTTGAACGCGAGATTGGTGTTGCCGTCGCTACAGAAGATACGGAAGGAGGCGTCGAGGCTGATGTCGAGCGAGTCAAGGTAAAAGAAGTAGGTCGTGCCCTGGGTCGCGTTCCACTTCCAGTAATCGAGGTCACCGGGGTTCCCGGTCAACGAGATCGTTCCTCTCAGGAAGCTGCCGATGTCGAACGCGTCCGCGACTGCGGGGCCATTGTTGCTCTCGCTTTCCACCACGACCGCGCCCGGCTCGAAATCGGGATTGGGAAGCGAATTGACGTCCGCGAAGAAGTTCAGAGACTCGTTCCAGGTCAGGTAGACGCGTCCGCGGTTGGGCCCGCTGCTGCGGTCCACCGCGATGCCCGGGAAGGTGATGCCGATCCCGCGGTTGAAGCCCGGGCCGCCGCTCGGGAAGTTTGAGAAGATGCTGTCGGCGGTCACCTGGGGCGCGAACGAGGCGCCCTGGTCCAGCGATTTGCGGATCCGCAGGAAGTCGCGGCCGAAAGCGCTGTTGGCATCCTGGCCGATGGCGTGCCACACCACGTACAGCTCACCGCCGGGGCCCACCGCCGGACGCGAGCCCTGCACGTACCCGTCGTCCACGCCGGCGGAGATCTTCACCGGGCCGCTCCACGTCTGCCCGTCGTTGATCGAACGCAGGAAGCGGATGTCGTCCGAGACGAAGTTGCCGCCCAGGATCGAGAAGTGGGAGTAGCTGACGTACAGGTTGCCGCTCAGCGAGTCCACCGCCATCCATTCCTTGTCGACCAGCGCCATTCTGTTGTCGAACGAGGCCGCCAGCACCGGCGTCCCCCACGAGAAGATGCCGCCGCTGAAGAGGCCCTTCACCACGCCGATGCCGTTGGTGCCGGCGAGCTGGTCGGTGAGGGCGGAGAAGTAGAAGGCGCCGGTCTTCTCGTTCACCACCACCACCGGGTCGCTGCTCCAGATGCCGACGTTGGTGTTGGGCAGTGCGCCGCCGTCGGTCCAGGTGAGTCCGCCGTCGGTCGAGTAGGCGTAACCCTGGTAGTCGCCTCCGTTGAAGACTCCGATGCCGTCGTTCCAGGTGGCCACGACGTTGTCGCCGTAGGCCGCGATCGAGACCTCGGATTGGCAGGAGCCGTCGGGCTCGCCCGTCGTGTCGCTGGCCAGTCGGTTGGGCGGTGCGGTGATGGCCTTCAGCGCCGCCGGCAGGGCCTTGCCGAAGTACTCGAAGCGCCGCGCCCGTGAAAGGTCGCTGGGGCCTTCCTGGCGCCCGCGCGCCCGCGTTCCGGTCTTTCGCCCCCGAGCCATCTCCTTGCGCCACTTCCTGATTCGCTCCAGCTTCTCCACCTTCTCGGCCGGCTCGCGCAGCAGCAGCTGCTGCTGAAGGGCCTTGAGACGGTGAAGATGGTCTTCCGCAAGGGAGGCGCCCAACGGGGAGGAGGCGCCGAGGAGCAGGATCGTCAGGAGCGGCGCTGCCAAACGGTCGAGCCGACGGGGCATGAAACAGTTCCTTTCTGCTCTGGAAATACGCGGGCCTGGAACGCTCGAGGTCGCGCCGGGCGAGGCACTGGCGAGCGCGCGTCCGATCTCCGCGACGAAATGAGACACCCGGGAGGGCCAGAGCGAGCCGCCGGCCCAGTCTCGCATCAGCCCCCCCCACATGCCAAGGGGCAACGCGACGCCCAACACGTACTTACCCCACTCGAAGGGCGTGAGGTCCGTGCCCGGCAGGAATCGCGGCGCCCGAAAGCGGCAAACGCCAGCGCCGGCAACATCAAACGCGCCCACCGGTTGGCAAGGAGATACGGCCCCGGAACCGGCGTCAGCTCCGCCAACGGAAGACCATCAGCGCGAGCAGCGTCAGGTAGAGGAGGCTGAGCAGCGCGTTGCCGAAGCGCCAGCGCCTAAGCGCGGCTTCGTAGCCCTCGGCGGAGCCCCCGCCCGCCGCGGCGCTGGTGACGGACTCCAGCCGGCGGGCCCCGGGCAGACAGACGAAGAACATCACCAGCACCGCGCCCAGCCACAGACCGTTCGCCCAGCGCAGCCACGCGTCGGTCGCCATGCGGTAGCCGAGATCCACCGACAGCAGGTTGCCGAAGACACCCGAAAGCAGCAGCGAGCCGGCCCCCGCGATGCGCGAAGCCCGGGAGATGATCCCGAACAGCGCGGCGCGCTGGCCCCAGTCCTGGGAAGCACGGGCGGCGCGGCTGTTCCAGTCGGCCACCACCAGGGTGCCGACGAAGCCGAACGAGAAGAACAGATGGAGAAGCGCCCAGACCCTGTCGAAGGTCATTCGACCTCCCGCGCTTGACGTACCGCGGCGAACAGGCGTGGACCACGGCCTGCGAACGGCAGGCAGTCTACCGACGGGCGTCCCGCCGGTCCACCCTCGTCGCGAGGCCGTGCGCCTGCGGCATCACGATGGCGCCCCATGAGCGCCGAGGCTGTCGGGGAAGAACACCGCCCGCGCCGCACCCCGCAGCTCGACCCGCAGCGAGTCGGCGTGCGGGAGCTGCTCGGGGGCCAGCCAACCCTTGGCGATCATGGCGCGCCCGATGAAGTGCATCTGCGCACGCACGAACGGCCGCAGCGTCGCATCGGCGTCGAAGCGGTAGCGCCATTTGATCGGCGCGGGGACGACGGTGACGAGGAACAGCGCCTCGTCCACGCTGAGGGCGCCGGGATCGCGGTCGAAGTAGTAGCGCGCGGCTTCGCCCGCGCCGTGGATGCCCGGCCCCCACTCGATGATGTTGAGATAGATCTCCAAGAGTCGTTCCTTGGGTGTTCCGGTGAGGTGCTCGAGGATCCACGCCAGCACCACCTCGCGCGCCTTGCGCGAGAGCGTGCGCTCGTGGCCCAGGTAGAGGTTGCGCGCCAGCTGCATCGTGATCGTGCCCGCGCCGCGCCGGAACCCGCCGGCCTTCAGGTTCTCGGCGATCGCATCCTTCACCGCTTCGGTGTTGAAGCCGCGGTGGCGGAAGAACCCGCCGTCCTCGTTGGTGACCACCGCGTGGACCAGGGCGGGCGCGATGGCCGGGAGGGGGCGGAAGTTCGGATTGGCGGGCGAGAGGTCGCGCAGCACGACACGATCGCGCGGCAGGCGGATCGACGCGGTGAAAGGTTCCGACAGACCCAGGAGGCGCAGGCGGGTGCGGGCCGGATCGAGCGCGAGGCCGTGGGGAATGACGTCGGCAGTGAAGGTCACGCTGTCGGGCCGCCCCATGTCGAGGTCGAACCCGAGCCGATAGTCCCATCGGCCCCGCACGCCGACGTCGAGCAACGGCCCCAACACCGCGGCCGGCAGGCTCCTCTTCACCATTCCTTCGCTGAACCCATCGCCCCGCACCGCCACCTGCACGCGCGGGCCGCGCCGCTCGAGCCGGGCGCCCAGCGTGAGCGGCAGCTCCCCGATCCGGACCCGCGTCGTGTCGTGCACCGTCACGACTCCGGCACGGCGGTCCTGCACGACGGCGCCGTCCACACTCACGGTCAGCGGGCTCGCGCGTCCACCGTCGTCCTCGGGAATCCACACCCGCCCGCCACCCGTGAGGCGGTCGTTCTTCGCGTACGACACCGCGGCTTCGAAGGGGAGATCGCGCTCGCCCTGGAGGGACCCCGAGGCCGCGAGCCGCACGCCGCGCGACGTGGGCTCGACCACGAGCCACGCGAGACGAGCGCCCGACCACAGCGCCTCGCCTCCGCGCGGCGCCGAGATCGCGACGTCTCGAAGCGAGAAGCGCGGCAGCCGGCGAGCGGGCGCGGCCAGGAGCCGGACCAGGGATTCCGCGGAGCGGCGCACGCGGTCGGCGCGCGCCGGGTTTTCGGATTCGCGGCGCGGCGTTTCGGGCTGGAGGGAGTCGGCGTGCGCGGCCCCGCGCGCCGGAAGGCGAACCGCTGCGTGCGAGAGGCCGGCCGAGGCCACGCGCGGGCGAAGAGTCAGGAGCGACCAGGGATCGAACGCAACACCCAGCGACTCGGCGCGAACCACGGTATCGCCGCTCGCGATCTGTATGGCCGTGAGGTCGCGGAAACTGAAGCGGGCGGGGAGACGGGTCTGGAGCCGGCTCCAGCTCACCCGCATCCCGCGGGCCTCGGCCGCGCCGCGGATCCGGCCGGCCACAACCCGCGCCATGAGCGCGGGGAGCAGCAGGACCAGCAGCCCCGCGACGGCCAGAGCCGTGAGAACCGCTGGCCTGCGAGGGATCCGCATGCGCGGGACTCTACTTCAGTTTCAGGCCGGATACTCTCGATGAACCCGCGCGGGAGAAAAAGAGAATCGGCCATCTCTCACGAAGTGGCCGACGCCTTCCTGGATCGCGGGCGCTGGGGGCCTGTCGTCAGCCCACCGTGGCCTTCTCGCCCGCGAGCCAGTCGCGGTGGAGGTCTTCCACCTCCGCCACGAAGTTCGCATGCCGCGGCACCCAGCCGAGCGCCCGCCGGGCCCGGGCCGCGGTCACGCGCTGGTCGAGCAGCAGGGCCGCCCCGTAGAGACCGAGCTTCTCCAGCGCCTGCTCGCGATCCCACGGCCGCGCTTCGGCGCCGGTCGCGCGCGCCACCGCCTCCGCCATCTCGCGCACGGTGAAGCGCGTTTCGTCGGCGAAGATGTAGCGCTGGGCACCGCGCGCATGCTCTAGCGCCAGCCGGTAGCCCTCGGCGACGTCGTCGCGGTGGACCATGTTCCAGTGCTGGGAGCCGTCGCCGACGTAGGTGACGGTCTTCTTCTCTCGCGCCTCGCGGAACCAGTCGCCGAAGATGCCACCGGTGCCGCCGTAGACCATCGCCGGCCGGAGCACGGCCACGTGGACTTCATGCTCGACCAAGTCGAGCGCCGCGTCTTCGTGGGCGGGACGCCACGCCACGATCTCGGCGGGCTGCGGCTCGGCCGACTCGTCCTCGACGCGGTCACCGGTGTTGCCGTGCACCCATACGCCGCTGGTGTAGATCACGTGACGCACCCGCCCGTCCACCACGCTCGCCTTGATGGCCTCGAGCGCGATCTGGTCGCAGCGCGCCGGGTTGGCGCCCGGCTCGAGCGCCACGTGCACCACGGCGTCGCAGTTCTTGAGATCCGAAAGGAAGCTCTCGAGCTCATTGAGGTCGCCCACGAGGGGCCGGACGCCGAAGGCGGACAGCGCGTCGGCACGCTCCTTCCGGCGGGTCAGCCCGTGAACCTCGTAACCGGTCTTCACCAGGCGCGCGGCGATCGCGGCACCCAGGTATCCGGTGGCCCCGGTGAGGAAGACTCTCATTCCCATCGAGCGCACCCTCCCCTGACGTTCTCTCCATCGGCGCGTCGCCGACGCTTCCTTAGATACATGAGGCCGGGGCGCGATGCAGAACGCCGCGCGCGCGCGTCCCGGCGCTCAATCTGAAACGGAAATGTCCGGCCGGAATCAACCGGTCTCCCGGATACGGGGCAGCGCATCCCTCAGTCGCCACGATAGCTACAGCGCGCCGTACAGGTCTCGAACACGGTTACGGCCGTCAGTCCGGGCAGGTGCGGGGAGAACCGTTTCCAGAGCCACAGGCTCAGCATCTCGGAGGTGGCGTTCTCGAGTCCCGGCACGTCGTTGAGAGTCCGGTGATCCAGCTCGTTCATCAGGATCGGCTCGACGATCGCGCGGATGTCGGCGAAGTCCACCAGCCATCCCATCGCTTCGTCGACTTCGCCCGCGACGCTCACCTCGATCTCGAACGAGTGGCCGTGGAGGCGATAGCACTTGTGGACGGCGGGCACTTTCGGCAGCCGGTGGGCGGCCTCGAACCTGAACTTCCTGCTGAGCTCGACGCGCATGCTCTCCTTCAGGGTTGCGGGGACGCGTAGCGGGTGGGATCCGGGACGCCGGCCGCGTGGAAGCCCTTCTTCCGCAGCAGGCAGGCATCGCACGCCCCGCACGCCCCTCCGTCGGACGCGGGATCGTAGCAGGAATGGGTAATCGCGTAGTCGACGCCCAGCGAGATCCCGAGGCGGATGATCCCGGCCTTGTCGAGCGCGATGAGCGGGGTGTGGATGCGCAGCGCGGCCCCCTCGACGCCCGCCTTGGTCCCCAGGCGCGCCACGACTTCGAAGGCGCGCACGAATTCGGGGCGGCAGTCCGGGTAACCGGAGTAGTCGAGCGCGTTCATTCCGGCCACCAGGTCGGCGACGCCGAGCGTCTCGGCGTAGCCCAGGGCGAGCGCCAGCAGTACCGTGTTTCGCGCCGGCACGTAGGTGATGGGAATGTCGCGGCCCAGGGCGTCATCGGGGCGGTACTTGGGCACCGCGATGTCGGCGGTGAGCGCCGAACCCCCCAGGGCGCGCAGGTCCACCGCCACCTCGCGATGCTCGACCGCGCCGAGTGTGCGCGCGACTTCGCGCGCCGCCGCCAGCTCCACCCGGTGACGCTGGCCGTAGTCCACCGCGAGCGTGTGGCAGGCGAAACCTTCCTGCCGCGCCCAGGCGAGGCAGGTGGCTGAATCGAGGCCGCCCGACAGCAGCAGGACGGCGCGCTTCTCGCTCATGGAATCGCTCCCGCGGTCTGGGTCGCTTCGGGGCTCGAGGAACGGAGAAGTCTCATCGGCCGCGCTTCGCCCCCCACATCCAGATGTGGAGCCGCGGACTCAGTCGCCAGCCCTCGCGCTTGCAGAGATCGGCCAGCCACGCGGCGCGACGCCGGAGGACATCGTCGGTGAGCCCCTCGGGCATCAGCATGATCCGTTGGCGCGGGATCGCGTGCTCGCGGATGAGGCGGCACGCGTCGTCGGGGTCGGGTGGATCGCCCACCACGATCTTGAAGGTCGCGCGCGGCTCGGCGACCCAGGCGGCGACGTGGCGCCAGGTCTCCGCCCAGCGCGTCGTCACCGACGGCAGTTTGGGCGAGACGTTGTAGAAGAGCCGCTCGTGCGAGCGTGGCGGTGGGCCGATCCCGCTGGTCTCGACCTCGACACGGAGCCAGCGCCCCAGCGCGCCGTCGAGCAGAAGCGCCAGGTCTGGATTTTGGAGCGGCTCTCCTCCGGTCACGACCAGGAGCTCCGCTTCGCCCAGGGTGCGTGCGGTCGCCCACACGTCGTCCTCGCGGATCGCCTCGCCGCCGGCCGCCTCCCAGGAATACTTCGTGTCGCACCAGTGGCAGCCGACGTCGCAACCCTGGAGTCGCAGGAAGTGAGCGGGCGTCCCCGCCGAGGGTCCTTCGCCCTGGATGGACAGAAAGATCTCGCTGACGCGAGGCGTGAGAGACATGGCGAGGCCGTGGTCTCAGCGGGCGCGGAACGTGGCGGCGGGGAACTCGCTCACCGTCTCGATCTCGCGCGTGTAGATGGTGCGGGGGCCGTTGCGATGAATGGTGGGGAACCAAAGCCCGGCGTGCTCTTCCCAGCCTTCCCAGGTCCACATCTCGGTCGGCGGCTGGCTGTCCTGGAGGAGGTGCTCCCAGCGCTCCACGCGGTGGTTCGCGCGGTTCACGTAGACCCAGTAGCGGTCGCCCGGCGTGTCGCCGACTCTCTCGAACGAAAGCGCGATCCGGTCCCAGAGGACCTCGCCCTCGCGCGCGACGCCGTCGTACTTGAGGCGCACGCCGGGGTCGCGGAGCTTGTAGGGCATCAGCATCCAGTAGGTGTCGTTGATCCAGATTGACCTGGCGCGGCGGGTGAGCTTGCGTAGCGAGTCGCCCTCGATGGCGGCGCCGTCCATCCACGCCATGCCCGCGCCGGTGTCGAGCTGGTCGATGAAGCAGAACTCCTGCCCCTGGCGAGTCTTGCCTTCGACCCGGTGCCAGCCGGTGCGCTTCTCCCACGCGTGCCGCCGACCGGGGCGGAGCGTGTCGCCGGTGGCAGACTGGAAAGTCCAGCGCAGGCCGCCGAGCGCCTCCCATTTCGCCTTGCCGCCCAGCGCTTCCATGACCTGGTCGGCAATGGCGACCGCCGTGGAATCGGAATCCGGCGTCTCCGCCCATGCGGGCGAGGCGGCGAGGATCAGCAGGGGAATCAGTCTCGGCAGGCGCATCGGGGCGCGGCTCAGTGCCCGCCGTCGCGGGTGAGATCGAACTCTTTGTGGCAGTTGAAGCACTTCCAATGAAAGACGGGCTGTCCCGCGGCCCAGCTCACCCAGTCGTTGCGCCCGCAACCGGGGCACGAGATCCGCACGCGCTCGACGGCTCCGGGCTTCGAGGAGGTCTGGGGTCTGGCGGTTTCGTGTGACATGTGCTCTCACCGGTTGGAAGGTTCGGATCGGAAGCCGCGCCAGTCTAGCAACGAAGGTCAGGACGCGGTAGGTGATGCCCCCCGCAGTGCCTTTGCGACACGATTCTGACCTCCCCTAACTGCAACGTGAAAATGTCCCCCCATGGGACCCATCACGATGAGCAGCAAGGAGGCTCTGCGGCCGGGCCTGGTTAGGGCCGCGATCGAAGGGAAG
>Ga0247727_10012160_pt1 | contig 14841 bp, 18 predicted proteins | sample WisWelCaveWW1625_FD_202498 | JGI IMG/M metagenome (GOLD analysis project Ga0247727, IMG submission 202498) | Biofilm microbial communities from Wishing Well Cave, Virginia, United States - WW16-25 | ecosystem: Environmental > Aquatic > Deep subsurface > Groundwater > Cave microbial mat | place... | reverse complement strand
CTATGGCTTGAGTTTCGATTTGCCGCTTATAGGCCTCGAGGTGGGCGTAGTAAGCTTCGGGCTCATCAATGCCCCATATCCGGACTGTATCGGGATGAGTGACGGCGTAATATTCCACCCCGGAAAACAGCGCTTCTTCCAAAAACACGCGCGCTACCTTGGCAGCAGCGCCTGAGGCTGAGCGCGAAAGCAAGGTGTAAGGCGTAAAGTCCGCCCAACCGCTGGCGCCCTCGGCACTGACAAACGACAAGCCAAGCTCATCATGCATTTGGCCGATGACTTGGCTGATGTGTTCTTGCGCTTGAGGGTGGGTGTGAACGTCTTGGATGTGAATGATAACGCCGTCCGGCGGGCCATCTTCCGGCTGCCAGGTTTCCAGGACGCGACCGATCTTCTCAGGAACACTCAGTGCATCTAGACGCAGGCGGGAAAAATCAGAAAACCCGGTGCGTAAATCTGGAAGGACTGGCTGGGGTGCCGCGGCCCAAGCTTGGGGAGTAAAAGGCGTGCTCGTCACCGTCACAATAAATGCGACGAGTGACGCGATCGCTCGCTTCCAGTTGGGGGCAGGCCGCAATGGGTTCAAGGCGCGCTCGATCCGTTCAATGAAATATTACTATTCTATTAAGAATTGCTAAAGTTAGTATAAGTATATCAGAACCCCATTGCTCTATACAAATAGGAAGAGCGTTAAGTGGCGGTTTAAGCGCCTTAGCGCTACCACCACCATCTCAGGCGTCAGGAGGGATCGATCTTGCCACAGGCGCGAGCGGGTTCACCCAACTTTTAGCAGTCCGCACGCTCCCTATCGCTTTACATCATAAAAACGCGCATAATCGACAATCATTTGCTGTGGCAGCTCAGTCGCATCCGTGGGGCTGCCCCATGGCCGGTCGCCGCCAACAGCGATGTTCATCACGAGAAAATGCTTATACTTGCTGAATAGCCATTCTCCGCCAAACCAATCCGGCCGCGCGCGGCGATACAGCTTGCCATCGACGTAGAAATGCATCTCCTCCGGGCGGTCATCCGGCGAAAACCGATACTCGTGGCGATAGACATGCCAGCCTGTCACATCCTCTCCTTCCGGAAACACGTAAGACTCCGACTGCGCGATGACAGCGCGCTTGTTTTCCTTTGAAGCGCCCATAAGGGTTGAGACAATGCGGGTGGTATCGGCGCCGAAAACTTCAAGGATATCCCGCTCGCCGCAGAGCGGCCACGGTACGCCTTTGCCGAACCCGCCGGTCCAGATAGCCGCCCCCAAGCCATCGCCAGACGGTAATTTGGCGCGCACTTCGATGGCTCCGTAGTGAAACTCCAACTTGCCTCGGGTGTGGATGCGCGCTGAGGTGTAGGCCCCGTAATCTTCGCGGCGCACGGTAATAACGAGATTACCTTGCCCGTCGAGGCTTATGTTGTCAGGGCTATCGGTGTAAGTCTGCAGCTCTTGGGCTCCAAAACCATGGTCACCTGTTTCTAGTGTCCAATTTCGCGCATCCGGCGCGCTTGCCGCCGGGCCGTTAAATTCATCGGCCCAGCTCAGCATCCACGCCTGATCGTCAAACTCAGGATCCGCGGCGATGGCAGCGCGGCAACAAAAAACAAAAAACACCGCTGTCACGCAAGAGAATAACCGAGAAGCGCTACTCATCTTCGCTGCGCACGTCAATGCTCGATTGGCCGTCAGCGCTGGCGCGAATCCGCAGATGAATGGGTTTGCAGCACACCTGGCAATCCTCGATATACTCCTGGCTACCCGCTGAAGTGTCGATAGTGATCTCGACCGACTCACCACAGTAGGGGCAATCAATATGCGCGGATTCTGAAGAATACATACTGCGTGCAGAGTAATGGGGAGACAATAGAGACCATGGCTGCCTGAAACGAAGTACGCATGAGGTGCATTCTACCAAAAAACAGGACGGAGGATTATTTGAACCATCCCCCGTCCAGCTTTCTATTTCCTATTATACGGCAGAGCTCACCAAGTTATACGGCAGCGATCACCAGGATCGACGGCCCCGATACTCCTGCCGCTGGCGATGCTCGCGCCGCTGAGGGCTTTGGCTGCTGTTGCGTTGGTTGCTGTTTCTGCGTTGGCGAAAGTCGGATGACGCCCCCGCTTGCCAGCGCTCGGCCGGAAACTCAGGGTGGGTTGAGAGCGTAATCGATGTCTTAATAAGCCGCTCGATGCTGCGCACGTCGCTTGCCTGCTCGGGCATGGCCAGCGAAATCGCGTGGCCCTCGCGTCCGGCGCGCCCTGTACGGCCGATCCGGTGGACATAATTTTCAGGGTCGTCCGGCAAATCATAGTTGATCACCAGCTCGATGCCGTGAACGTCGATGCCGCGCGCGGCAATGTCGGTGGCCACAAGAACGCGGTATCGACCGGTCTTAAACCCGTCAAGCGCTTCCTTGCGCTGCCCCAAACTGCGGTTCGAGTGAATCTCCGCCGTCGCGTGGCGAGATGCCCGCAATAACTGCGTCACTTGCTTAGCGCCGCGCTTGGTGCGGGTAAAAAGCAAAATAGAGCCGGTGTATTGCGCAAGCAGCTTCACCAGGAGCTTGTCTTTAACGTTCTTCTTGACAACGAAAATCTCCTGAGAAATGCGGTCCGCCGCGGTTCCAGCCGGTGCGACCTCGATACGCAACGGCAATTGCATGTGCGAGGCCGCCATGTTGACGATGCCGGCGGGCATAGTCGCCGAAAACAGCATTGTGTGGCGATTCTTCGGAATTAATTTCAGGATGCGCGTGATGTCGGGCAAAAAACCCATATCGAGCATCCGGTCGGCTTCATCGAGGATAAGCACTTGCACATCATCCAAACGCACGTGGCGCTGCTGAATATGATCCAGCAACCGTCCGGGAGTCGCGACGATGACCCTGCACTTTCTGCTCAGGGCGGTAATTTGAGCCCGCATGGATTCTCCGCCGATCAACACCGCGGAGGCAATCTGAAGCGCTTGCGAAAAAGGTTTAAGCGCCGCATTCACCTGAATCGCCAGCTCCCGCGTAGGAACCAGCACAAGCCCCCGGCCTTTTTCCTTGGCGAGGCGTTGAAGCATGGGCAGGCCGAATGCCAGCGTCTTTCCTGTGCCGGTCTGCGCGATCCCGATAACATCTTTACCTTCCATGGCAATGGGGATGGCTTTCATTTGAATGGGGGTGGGAACGCTGAATTTCAGCGTCTCAAGCGTTTCAAGCAGCTGTGGCGCGAGGCCCAGCCCGTAAAATCCCTGTAAAGCGGTATCCATTTTTCTGTTCCTTTAATCCTTTAAGTAAATGCGTGTTGCACAACTAAAAAACTCACAAAGACACGCTGGAAGAAGTCTAGCTGGGCAATTGTTGGGCGGACAATAGTAGCGAAGACTTTTTGCAGTTCCCTAAATTATAGCGGTGCAAACAGTTAAAGTATAGAAAAAAATCTTTCTAATCGTCAATGCGCTGATCGAGCTGGTACAACAACCCCGCTGCGAAACGAGGCTTGGGGATCAGGTACTTGCGCGCGCTCAGCGTGACCTTCGTGACGCGGCCCGAAAGCCGCTCGACCGCCACCCGCACGCGGTGTCCCTGAACGATCGCTTCCAGCGTGCCGTTCTTTTTATCGGCGTTCTTGAGAGAGCCGGATTCGCGCAGGAAAGCCTGAATTTCATCGAACAGATGAGCGGAATCGACCAAAAAAGTTTGTGAAGCGGAATTCTTCGCGACGGCTACGGCCAGAACCCCTACAGGAAGCAGCCCCACGCCGGAAAGTATGGCAGCGCCGGCGATAGCGGTCGATTTTATCGCTGTAGGGCCGATCGCTTGGCTTAGCACCGCCAGAGCCAACTGGCGCACGCTTGTCACGTTCTCGAACGTCTTCTCTTTTACAACTTGGTCGAAGACTTCTACTTTTGGACGCGAATTTTTGATCTTCGTGTAGTCGGTGTAAACAACGCGCTCAACACTTAAAACGGCGCGATCGATCTGAAAACGCGGCAGCTCCGCTGGGGTATTGCCGGGCTTTTCGCTTGGTTTCTTGGCATCCTCCATGATCTTTAGAGCATCCACATTCAATTGCTTTTGGGCGTTGCGGATCACGTGTACTTCCTGAAACTTCAAAACCAGCTCAGGCACATGGATTTGCCCGCGCATCAGCGCCGCCACATCGAGCCGCACATAGAGATCGCGCAGGCGCATCAGCTTCCCATCGGTGAACTTGCCGGGCTGCGCCACCTCAAGGCGATGAATGCTGATGCCGGGCTTGAGCACGTGTATGGAAGCTGAGCGCGCAGAAACCTGCGCCCCAAGAAGGCTGGTGAGCGCCGAGGTAAGCGCAACACGAAAAACGAGATCTTTTAGAATGGCAACGCCGGCAAACAAGAGAACCGGCCATCGCAAATGCCGCCACCACGCCTTCGCTCGCGGTAAAACCAGCTGCCACAAGCGGCCGGCGGCTGCAGTTGCAGAGGCGCTCATATCCATGCCAAGGCGAGGCATCTTAGTTCAGCTCTTGCTGGCCGGTAGGCGCGTGAGCTCCAGATTTCTGATCATAACAGCCCTTTTTTGCATATCGCCCAACGTAAGATTGCGCTTTTGGAGCGTGGGTTATCAAAACATTCCTTAGGCATCGGCCGTATCGGCTCGCGGCAAATATCAGAATAGATCCCCGATTCTAATCCTTCCCGGAAAGACTTAGTCACCCTATTATCCTCACCGGAATGAAAGGTCAAAATAGCCACCCGGCCATTTGTTTTAAGGCATATCGGCAAATTTCTTAAAAACTGCTCCAACGCCGAAAACTCGTCATTAACCTCAATGCGTAAAGCCTGAAAGGTCCGACGAATCGACGTGGTAACTTCCCCCCGGGAGTCACCAGGCGCTATAAAAGCTAACGCTTTTTTTACGGTATCCGCGAGCGCTTTAGTTGTAGATATTTTATGACGGTTTTTATGGATAGCTCCGGCAATCGTTTCCGCATAGGGTTCATCGGAATTAACAAAAAGTATATCTTCCAGAGCTTTTTCAGAAATCGCCTTGATCAAGGCCGAGGCCGGTTGGTCGCGTTGGGGATTAAATCTTAAATCAAGCGGCCCCTCCCATTTAAAGGTAAAGCCCCGCTCCGGATTATCTAATTGCATTGACGAAACGCCCAAATCCGCCAGAATAAAATCAAACCCACCGCCTGCGTCAGCAAGCATTTTAGGAATTCCGGCAAAATTAATCTGCCGTAAAATAAGTTCTTTATCAGTAAAATCCAAGGCTCTGAGGCGCGCCTCGGTACGTGTTAACTCGATCGGATCAACATCGATACCAAAAAGACGTCCGCCGGGCATAATGCGCCGAAGAAGTTCCTGTGCGTGTCCTCCGAACCCCAAAGTAGCGTCTAAACCTGTCTGGCCGGGCTTAGGGTCAAGAACTTCTAATATTTCTTTAACGCAAATCGACCGATGCATCCCGGCTGGAGTTTTCCCGCTCTTGGTAATCTTCTCAATATCATCCGCATATTTTACCGGATTGAGTTCCTTGTACTTTTCGTCAAAACGTCTAGGATGCGTGCCCTTATAGCGCACGCGCCGTTTTCTTTTCGAAGTTTCATCTGTCCCTGAAGAAAGGCTCATAATTTATTATACTTTGCGTGTTTGCCTTTAGCTGTTTCTGTATGATGATATTTTATTCTTTTTGGAATCGGAGGATACAAAACTTAATTCACAGAAATCAGTCATGTGCCTCCGCAATCCACTTAACAGTAGGTGGTGCGGGACTTGTTAGTATGGACGAAAAGAGAGATACGCCGTATTGATGCAACCTTCTGTGAAGGAATGGCTGCCCGAACCCAACGCTGACAGAACCCGGCTCGCGCATCAATTTTTCATTCTCCCTCAGATTCCTCCACTCAACCTATTGGCAAATTCCGGTATCACTCGGGCTTTTCGATACGTTCGATCAATTCTCTCCGAAAGGCGGCCTTGCCCGATGGCCAACCGATAACCACCTCCTCGGGCGACTCTTCGATCAGCGTTCCGGCAACGGTGCCGCCTCTGGTCAAGTGCAAAATAATCTCCGGCCCACTCGGCAGCGATCGCGCGGACGGCTCAGCGACGGTTTGCGTCGCGGAGACATCCTGGATAGAGAACGGTGAGCCTGTTTTCATCGAACGCAAGAGCCTAAGAACGTGTGTAACCGAAGCGGTGGGAATCGAGTGCCCTGTGCCTTTGGCATTGTAAGTGATCACCGCATAGCCGGCCGCCTTCAGCAATTCAGCCTCCGACCGCAGCTGCTGCGGGTAGACCCCTTCTTCGCTTCCGACACAGAGATAGTATCGCGATGGGTTAGCCACCGAAGCCTTGTCCGGCGGCGGGAAATCCCCCGAATTTAAAACAGCAACCGTGTGCGCAAAATCCGGATGCGCCATGGAGAAGCGATACGCGAATCGCCCGCCGTAAGAAAAGCCGCTTAACAGGACGCGCCTTCGATCGATGGAATGCCGGCTCTCGACTTCATCAACGATCTTGAGCAGCCGCTCGTCTTCACCCTGGGCCATTTGATCGTAGCGGCCTTTAAAATGTGGAGCAAGGAGGATGAACCCTTCACGATCGGCATACATCTTCCACATCGTAAAATCGCCGGAGCCCGATGACATGCCGCCATGAACAAAGATAAAGAGCGGACAAGCGCTGCCGCAGGCTTCGGCGGGGGGAACATAGAGAAAGTATTCTTGATCACTGTCAAATGCGGCGTGTTGAAGAAAGGCCTCGGGCGCAGCCTCATCGGCCAGGACCGGATCAGCTGCCGATAACGCAGCTAAAAGCGCAATTCCCGCAAGCAGCGCCCCACGCCTCAACTCTACCTCCAGAGCAGCTTTCACCTGAAGTGGGTCGAAGTGGATGAACTTCAACCTGTTTTCAGCCCTTCTGCGATGAATTGCTTGATAAGCGATTGGTACGGAACATGCCGTTCATTGGCCCGCTCCTTCAAGCGCAGAATCATCGGCTCCGGCAGCCGCAAAGAGATCGCTCGGGAAGAAGGTTTCAGATTCGGAAATGACACCGCTTGAAAATCCTTTGTTTCAAAGTAGCTCGCCAAATCAATCTTGTCCCAGAATTCCCGCTCGCGATCCTCGGTCTTTAATTTGGGAAACTTAAGTGGCTTCTTCATAGAGTCCTCGCTCCCGCTTGTTCAGAGCCCGCGCTGAGATAATCCGAACCGTATGCTCTCGAACCGTAAAAATGACAAAAAGAAGCAAATAGACAATTTTACGTTACGGTGCGCGCTGTCCAGGGGTGCCGCCTTAGCAGCAAGACTATCGCCAGCGATAGCGCATACAAGGTAAGGTCAAGGCCAATGTCCCAGACAACGGGATGGACAGCATCTTGAAAACGCAGCATCCGCCCCAAGACCAGCTGATGCACAAGATACACGCCGATCGTCATTCGGCCTAACTGCGGCAGGAGGGTTCCCCTTCCACAGCGCGGGTGCATCAGTGCCAGAAAGAAGGCCCCAAGCCCAAGAGGAATAGTGCTGAGGTAAAAACGCGTAGATGTGGTGAATTGATAAGCATATTTCAGCAGCCCTATCTCAAATACCATGAGAACCACTCCTAGCACCAGCAGCAAGCCCCTTCCAAGCCACGCCGGGTACCGTTCTCGTTTTGCAATCTGGTAGCCTATTACAGGAAACACAAGCGAGAACACCGGGCTTTCGCGCAACGCGCTGATGTCTTGGATCACCGGCGGCAAACCGATAGGCGTAGTCTTATAGGTGACCATTAATAGTCCATAAAGATAGAGGAGGCCTGCTGCCCCGGCAGCAAGTAAGGTTCCGTTTTTGTCTTGATGGCGGCCGTCAACGCCGCCAGCGAGATAATAAGGGACATCACGAACCAAAGATGCGGCACTGTCCCCTCAAAGAGCAATTGAATGGGATGCAGCGACACCCACTCCCATAGCGAGAGAGCGCGATGCGACAAAGCAGCCATCAGCCCTTGCCCGCTCACATCCTCGACTAAATTCGGCACCACCACATAGGCCACTGACCAGAAGAAAAACATGAATAGCAACCGGCCGGCTGTGCGGCCCAACCGCTGACCGGGATCGCTTCCCCGCTGGAGCGATTTTCCGAAGAAATAACCCGAAGTAATCAGAAAGAACGGCACTGAAAACTGGCTGAGTTGCTCTAAGAAAACGTAAATAGCGGATAGGATCGTTTGCGGGCACAGATCAGGGAGCTGTTTATGCGTGTACGTATGGCTGAAGACAACCGCGAGCATGGCGAAGAATCGAAACGAATCAATGCCGTCCAACCGTTCGGCCTGTCCTATCGAAGGAGTAAGAACAGGAGGACGTGCGGCTGCTCTTGCTTCTTCCTGGAGTACGGCTGTATCGCTCATAATTTAAGGATGCATTCTAGCGGAAAAATGAGCGGGTTTGGGATTGAGATTGGCGTGCAACAAGAATAAATTATCTATCAGCCCGAAAATAAACGCCGCAGGTAAGCTTCAAGCTCCCTGTTGTATTTTCCCAGCATTCCGAAGAACGCAACAGCCAACAGAGGAACGGCAATAGACCAAGCGATTTTGGCGCGATTTGAAAACAGTTCGCTCTGCCACAGCAATGGAAGCGCGCTGAATCCTGTCATCAGCAACATCAGCACGATGTACCACCGCGCGTTCCAATCGATAGTTTGCCTTCCTGCGATAATCTGACAGACCTGCAGCGCCGCAGGCACCCCCGCTGCAAAGTAAATGAGCCCCATCAGCGAGCGGATCAGGTAGGAACCGGTCAGAAGCGCCGTCAAAACGGCCGCAACAGAAATGCAAAGTAATGCCAAGCCTTTCTTGACGTCCCCAAGCCGCAGATGAGCCGCACCGGGAAGGATTGAAAGTAGAAAAAACAAGACAAGACTTCGCTTGTTTTGCGGGGATTCTTGATCGACCATGGCAGCTCATGTTACCCCGCTTGCTCTCGGCTGGCAATTGCGTGAATTAGGGTCGCTTGCGTGGCATCGGTACAAACACCTGCCCGAACTGGACAATACAAAGAAGTTTCAGGCTAACTGTAATTATCGAGGATGCGTTACTTTAGGACTTGAGGATAGCCTGTAACTGCTCTATATAGTTCTTATCCATTTATGCTTGAACTATAGTATAAACTATATATAGCGTCCAGGCGCAGACTAGCATGATATTTCAACATTTTATATCGTTTTTTCATGGTATACTCTCATTGCCATGGAAATCCTCCGCACCAAAGAACTCGATCAGCTCACGAAGCGGCTTAAGGAAGCACCCGTGGTGGCCATCCTAGGACCGCGACAATGCGGCAAAACCACTCTGGCACAACAGTTTGCCAAGCGCGAGGAAGTTGATCCGGTCCACCGCTTCGATTTGGAAGACCCCCGCGACCTGGCCAAGCTGGATCAGCCGATGCTGGCGCTTGAAGAGCTCCAAGGCCTGGTTGTGATCGATGAGATCCAGCGCCGCCCGGAACTCTTCCCCGTTCTGCGCGTGTTGGTCGATAAGCAGCCCAAGACCAAATACCTCATCCTTGGAAGTGCTTCTCGAGATTTGCTGGCGCAAAGCTCCGAATCCTTAGCCGGACGCATCAGCTACATGGAGCTTGGAGGATTTTCACTCGATATCTTGCCAGAGGATAGCGCTCAGAAGTTATGGATTCGCGGCGGGTTTCCCAAGTCATACCTCGCGGGCAATAACGAAGCTTCTTCCCAATGGCGGGAAGATTTTATTACAACTTTCCTTGAACGGGACATCCCGAACCTGGGGTTACGTATTCCAGCCAACACCCTGCGCAGGTTCTGGATGATGCTGGCACACCATCACGGCCAGATCTTCAGCGCCTCGGAGATCGGCCGCAGTTTGTCGTTCTCAGAAGCCACAGCTAAACGGTATTTAGACATCCTGACCGGGACTTTCCTGATCCGGCAAGTGCAGCCTTGGTTCTACAACACGCAGAAACGCCTGGTGAAGCGCCCTAAAGTCTACTTCAGGGATTCCGGCTTGCTGCATTCCCTACTCTCTCTGAAAGAGCGTGATGATGTCCTTGGACATCCGCAGCTTGGGGCTTCCTGGGAAGGATTTGCGCTGGAACAAGCCATCCAGCATCTTGGCTTGCGCGAGCAAGACGTGTTCTTCTGGGCCGTTCACACGGGTGCTGAGATTGATCTGGTCTTTCAGCACAAAGGTAAGCTCTGGGGTATCGAAGCCAAATACGGGGATGCGCCGACGATGACCCGGTCCATGCATGCGGCCTTCGAAGAACTGTCCCTAGCGCACCTGTGGGTCGTGTATCCGGGATCGAAACCTTACGCGCTCGACAAACAGTCTTCCGTCGTGCCGATCCAACAGCTCAACCGGATCAAGCTGTAAGGGGAGCGATCACACAAATGGCCAAATCGAATCCCAGAAAAACCTCGCCGCTACCTCAATGAGCGGAGCTCGCTCTCCAAATCCTCAATCGAATAGCTGGACTTATACCCCTGCTCTACGAGGTAGCGCTCCATTTCCCAGAGGGTCAGACCGGCCTGACGCGCTGCTTGGGAGAGCGTAGTTTTCCCTGCGCGGTATTTTTCAGACGCCTTTTCCTTTACCAAGTCCAGGTATCCCATTTTCCTGATCGCCTTCAAGACTCCCAGCATTTGATTCCCTATACACTTCTTTTTTTTGCACAATCGACTTAATTTGCTGGTTCAGGAAAATCAATTGTAGGGTATCCGATAACAGCTTGATAGAACGGGCTATGCAGCCACCCGGTGAAGCATCTCAGAGATAAGCGTCTGGTAGCCGATCCCCAGCTTCTTCGCCTTGCCTTTGATCTGCTTCAAGTCTTCGGAGTTCACCCGGATGCTGATTACCGCATCCTTTCGCCGCCGCGCGACGGCCGCTGCGATCTGGGCAAACGCGGCCTTGCCTACATTGATGTATTCCCCGCTGACCAAAGCGCCTTCAATCGCTCGTTCCGACTGAGTCAGTTTCGCTTGACGCATCAGAGCGCTCCTTTCCTGTAGAGACTGGTGTACTTTCGGCTTGGAAACAGTGTCTTTAAGAAAATCGCCTCTTCTGTCTCCACAAACGGCGCCACCCAAATGTATCCCTTGTAGTCGAATAGCATGATGTGTTGATGCGAGCGACCCGGGTGCTGCTTAACGCTAACCAACCGGGCTTGTATCAACTCCTCAAAGGACACACCACGAGTCCTTTTGAGCCGTTCACTCTTGACCAAGCTCCAAAGGAGTTCTTTCATCGCTACAAGCCTACCACATTACAATTGTATATACAATATGTTCGCACGGTCTTCAACTGTCTTTTTAGGAGCGGATGCTGATTTTTTACTTAGCATCAGTGACTTCTCGAACACCCTTCAAATAAAGGCAATAATCGCACTCTTTCCCTGGGCCAGGCAGCATCGCTGCCGAAAGACACTTATGCGCTTCAATGATTTTTGGCTCAACCCAGCTGTCATCCCCGTCATAAGGGATAACTTTCAGGTCAAATTCAAGCTTTCCATCAAAAGCTTGTTTATCAGCTTTGCCGTTGCAGTAAACAAAATAACCCGTCTTTGAAACTTTGAATCCGTTCATGCGAAACAGCCACTGGTATATTTCCATCTGCCATTTGTAGGAGATCTGCCAATCCGCATCAAGATTGACCTCTCCCGTTTTGGAAGTGGCCTTGTAATCGACAATATGAAGCTCGCCGCTTGGGCTTACCCACACATCATCAATGCCGCCGGCAATGATCAGATTTGTGGGTTTGTGATGATACGTAATGCCCCGCCTTAATGCATCACGCCATTCGTCCATTTTCTCATGCTCAAACGGCACCGCATCAATGCCATAGGCCTTCATCAAGGGGTGTGTTGTGTTCTTGGAACGGTGAATATCGAATTCTTTCTTAAGAAGGGTATCCACCGCTGAATTGAGGCTAAAGGGAAATCCCGGCGGGCGATCCACCCCAAGGCGCCTGTCGACATAAAAACACCTTGGGCATCGCAAAAAGAGTTCTAACCGTGTACGGCTTAACTTAAAGGGCTCTTTGGCGCTGGGATCGTAGATATTTTTGGAGCGTTTACCGGAGTAGTATTGAGACATTTTAAAGTGCTAACCTTTCGGTATTGTCCCTCGATTGGCTATTGAGAAAGCCGGTAGCGCACAGGGCGGCCGCTTGATTTAAGCAGCAACCGGCGCCGCACGAGCGGCTGCAATATACGATAGACCTGAACGCGCTCCACTTCCAGAATTCGCTGAAGATCCGCTATCGTCGCTTGCCCACGAGAGCGCAGCTCCATCAGCAGGCGTTCCTGCTGGCGCGTCAATGACACACCCTCCGCGCTTACCGGAAGAGCCAATTGTTCTATCCTTCGATAAGTGCGGTGCAGCGTATCCAAAACAGCCAGCGCGACGTACTCAAGCCAAGTCGTTAGGTCCTCATCCTGCTCACGCACTCGCTGAAGCGCCTCGTAGTAACCTTCGTGGTCTTCCTTGAAGTATTGATCCACAGCGAAAAGGTGCTCTGTGTCGAACCCGCGCTGATAGAGCACCCACGTCGCCAGCGCCCGCGCAACACGCCCGTTGCCGTCGCGGAACGGGTGCAGCCGGGCTATTTCGTAATGAGCGCAAGCCGAAGCCACTATCGGGTGCGTGGACCGCCCGGCGTCTTCGAGCCACGCAGCTAGCGCTCGGGTGCCGGGCTTGGCCAAGGCCGGTCCCGGCGGCCGGTAAACCACCCTCCCGGCCGACATGATCACGTTCGCGAAAGACTTGTATGCGCCTATCTGGCTCGAGGGCAGAAGACCCGCCAATAGAATGCGGTGCAGCTTCAGTACGGCCGATTCCGCCACAGGAACGCCTGCCGGCTGTTTGGCAATCCAGCGAAGGGCCGCGAGATAGTTCAATACTTCCCGCTTGCTTTGGTCCTTCACGTCCACGCGCTTTGCGCCGGCAAGCGCTTCGACCTCCGGAAGCGTTAAGGGATTGCCTTCAATCGCCGTGGAAAAGTGGGCGCGGCGAACCAGCGCGTCCAGACGGATGCTCTCAAGCCAGTCCACCTGAAAATGAGCCGAAGCGATTTTCGCGCGAAGCATCTCTGCTTCGCTGATTCGCGCTAGGAGGATTTCGGTGATGTCGTAGTGGGGCCGGTACATGCTATTACTTTACCCATTCTTGATGGGGCGGTCAACTTCTAGTGTATCTTTAGTGTATCTTTAGTGTTGCGGGGTTACGGGATCTACCAAGGTTGAAATAATGATGGGCCGAACCTGATCGTCGCGTCAATTGACCCGATGCTACCCGTTTAGGATCCGAACTGACCTCTCCATGTCTGTGCTAACAACCTCTCAGTTCAAAGCTGACTCCCGAACTCGCTCATTTGGGCTTATGAGCACCCTGGCCAGCGTTAGAGAGGCCTTTTTAGTGATATATTCGGTCATGTCGGTAGGCTCGAACTGTAAATTAATGCGGCGGGTTTATTTCTCATTTGGCGGGGTCTTCTTACCATCTGCCTTGTTCGCTTTCTCCTCCTTCCTGCTCTGCACAACAATATTAACAATAAAGAACGCCACACCACCGACGAGCAAGAACACCACTAGGTTCTCCCACATAGTTTCTCCCTCCTATGCTGATTTCTGAAAACCGACTTTCGGCTGGATCTTTGTCTTGTCGGAAGCAAGCAGCTTCTGAACGATGAGGATAAAGACTCCTGTCAGCAACAGATTCAACGCCAAGCTTAATCCGGCTACGGTCAACGGCAAACCCGATAAACCATAGCCCATAGCGACCAGCAGCACCCCTCCGCCGACCTCACCGCGCGGAAACATCGCCACGCTCAAAGCCAGGCGCTCCCGAAGCGTCGCCTCCTTGCGGTAGCACAGCGCGGGGAAACACTTACCCAGATTGGATAGAACCGTGGCAACCAAGACATGGAACACCAATACCCCGGGACTGACGCTTCCCCATTCCAGCTTCGGCAATGAGCAGCCAACCAGAAACATGAAGAGGGCCTTGACGATCTGGTCCAGCACCAAGGGCCACCCGCGCTCAGGCTCAAGATGCGACCTTTCGTGCGGGTGCACTTCCACGCGCTCAGCATCATGCGGATTGAATAGAATCGCCCCCATAACAAAAGCCGGCAGCAGAACTTCCAGATGGATGTGCGTGACGTGTTCAACCCAACGGCACAACGCAACAACGCCCAGCCCATACCCCAGCAGCCAAGCTTTTCCGACCGGCAATCGGATAGCATGCAGCCATCGGTAGGCGATGAAAAGCAGCGCAAATATGATTCCGGTCACTGCGATCAACTGCGGCTTGAATCCGATGAACAGCATCTGCAAAGGGATCATGAAAAGCACCGTATCCAGATCATCGAAGATAGCCAGCACTCTAGCCTTCTTAAAGACCCATGTCGTCGCAAGTCCGGCGGCGGCCAGCATGGCAAAGAGCACGCCCGCTGACGTTGGTGAGGTAAAACGTGCTATAAGGAATGCTTCCTTCCAGTCCGATTGGAAGAACCACATGAACTGCAGCGCGCAGAGTATCCAGGGAAAGGCTGCGGCCGTTGCGGCCACGAGGTAATCGAAGCCGTAGCTTCGCCAGCGCGTTTTATCGATGCTGAATTCAAGACCCACCTCGATCATGATATAAGAAAGGCAGGCAAAGGTGAGCAGCGTCAGGTGCTCCCTGCCCGCGCTTAAGTCCAGCAATTGAGACGCGGCTAATCCTGCAATAAGCAACCCACTGTAGAACAAGACTCGTCCCATGCGTCTCCTTTGGCAGCGCCAACAAAAAGAAAAACGCCACCTAGCTTGTGCTAGATGGCGGCCCGACCACTAGATAGACCCTCCA
>Ga0247727_10012159_pt1 | contig 14841 bp, 13 predicted proteins | sample WisWelCaveWW1625_FD_202498 | JGI IMG/M metagenome (GOLD analysis project Ga0247727, IMG submission 202498) | Biofilm microbial communities from Wishing Well Cave, Virginia, United States - WW16-25 | ecosystem: Environmental > Aquatic > Deep subsurface > Groundwater > Cave microbial mat | place... | reverse complement strand
AGAACGGATCCTGAGATCGCCCATGGTCGCGTGGAGCGCCATGGGTGTCCTGGCGTCGGCAACGGTCATCCTGGCGTGGCGGACGGCAACGGCTTTGGTGGTCCAGGGGGCGTTGATATTTGTTTCAACGGCGATGCTGATAGGACCGGGTGGGCAGGTCGCTTTCGAGGCCTGGTCGCTTGACCAGGAGCCATTGGAGATCCAACCAACGACTCTAGGTCGGGTCCATCCCGACCTCGTGGTCGTGGTGACCGACACTATGGGATCGATGCCGGTCCTCGTCGATCAGTTCGGTTTCGACGCGGGGGATTTCACAGCGACCCTCGGCCGGAATGGGTTCGTCGTCAAGGGAGAGGCGCCCACCAATTACCCGTGGACGTACCTATCGCTAGCCAGCTTCCTGTCACTTGACTATCCGAAGATGGGCGGCGAGAAGGTGGAACCGGCCGACGTCCGCCGTATGTACCATGTGATCGGCGGGGACAACCTTCTCGCTGCTTCACTGAAGAACGCCGGCTACCGCTACGTGCACGTAGAAGGCGGTTGGAGCGGCAGTCGTTGCGGTTGGATGGTTGACATTTGTGTGCGGGCGCCATTCGTCGACGACACCCTTTGGCCGCTGATCGACAACTCGATATTCCGTACCTCGGCGATAAGTGCTATCGGCCATGCGTACACAGGTGCTGTCCGTAGGCAATTCGAACTCGTCCCGGAGATTCTGGCGACCGCCAGAACCGACGGACGACCCACCTATGTGTTCGTCCACATGATGCTTCCCCATCCTCCGCTCTATTTCAGAGAGAGTTGCGAGTTCAAACCCGACTCACGCCTAGGCTTCGTGCCTTCCTTCAACGAAGGAGAAGTCGACTACGAGGACCGGTTGGCAGCCTACGGCGCTCAGGTTCGGTGCCTCCAACATTTTCTGGAGTCGTTGTTCAGCGGTTGGCCTCTCACCGATCCCACCCTGGTGCTGGTGACGGGCGACCACGGTGTCCACCGTGGGGAAGCCACCCTGGCTGCAAAAGATTGGCGCCTGTCAAATACACTGCAGGTGTTGACCACTACCCGTCTTGTCAGGGGGAGCTGCCACGCACTCGAAGACGGTGGTTCGCTGGTAAACGAGGGAAGGCGGATTCTTCGCTGCCTCGGAGCAGAGCTGCCCGATGTGGTCGACCGCTACTTTGCTGTCGATCCCGGTCCGTATCCGCGACAGGTTCGTCAACTACCGGACACCGAGCTACCCCCTGGATGGACTTGAGGTCGGATCTCAGACAGATCGAACGGAATGATCATGCAGGCCAGCGTCCAACACGCCAATAACAAAACTCCGACCAGGCTCGTGCTTGAGGTGCATCCTGGTTTCGCCGTTCTCTCCGCCACACGCCCCGCCCCCGACGGCGGGTCGGAAGAGCCTTCGTTGTATGGCTGCTGCTAGGCCTCCTGTTAGGGCTAGACGTCAATCGTGTCGGCGTCGCCCTGTGTGCGGTTCTGGCCCATCCGGTGATCTCGAGCAACGAGGGCCTTTTCTCCAACCGCTGGACGGTTCAGCGCCCTGTTCTGGACCGGCCTCGATTCCGGATTTGTGACGCTCATGAGCGCTACGTGGGTTGCCGAAGAGAACTGATGTACCGAGGTCTAAGGATTGTTGCGATGGCGCCCGTGCTCAACGAGGAGGCCAAGATCGGGGAGGTCTTTCGCCGCGTTCCTGATCTGGTCGACGAGAAGGTCATGATCGACGACGGCTCCACCGATGACTCGGCCCGAGTGGCTGCTGCCCAGGGAGCGACGATTCTCGACATGGGCGCCACCGTCGGCGTCGGCGCAGCCATCAGACTTGGGTATCGATATGCGATCGAGCGTGGTTACGACGTCGCAGTGATCATGGCCGGCAACAACAAAGATTCCCCCGAACAGATACCGAGGCTGGTGGATCCCATCGCCGATGATCAGGCAGATCTCGTCCAGGGCTCGCGGTATCTCGCAACCCAGGGCAAATACGGACCTATGCCGGGCTATCGCAAGTTGGCCACTAAGGCACATCCGTTGCTCTTCAGCATGGTGGCGGGCCGGCGTGTCACGGACTCAACCAACGGGTTTCGGGCGGCCCGCACCAGACTCTTGGCCGATGAACGCCTGCACCTCGATCAGGTGTGGCTCAACGAGTACGAGCTCGAACCGTACCTCCTCTACAAAGCCATCAAGCTGGGTTACCGCTTGGTCGAAGTTCCCGTGACCAAGATTTACCCTCCGAAGAGTCTGGGACAGACCAAGATGAAACCCATCACCGGGTGGTGGTCGATCCTACGACCGCTCGTGTTGTTGGGTCTCCGCATCAAGCGATAGGACTGCTCATGATGACCGGCATTGCGGTAGTTGGGGCCGGGCACTGGGGCCCCCATCTGATACGCAATTTCAGCGATCATCCGCAGAGCGAGGTGTTGTGGGTGATTGATCGCTCGCCTGAACGGCTCAAGCAGGTCGGCCAGCGCTTTCGGTCGGTGTCGCTCAGTGGACAACTCGACGACGCACTCAACGACGATCGAGTCGACGCGGTCATCGTCGCCACTCCCACCGCCACTCATCATGACGTGGTGCTGACCGCACTCGATGCGGGCAAACACGTGCTGGTGGAGAAACCCATCGCTACCTCGGTCGCCCACGCCCGTGCGATGGTCGAGTTGGCCGAGGGGAGACGTCTGACCTTGATGGTCGGTCATGTGTTCCTTTTTAACCCGGCCATCCTGGCCGCCAAGGAGATCATCCGCTCCGGAGAAGCCGGCGCCGTCTATTACCTCTCGATGACCCGGACCAACCTCGGTCCAGTGCGAACCGATGTGAACGCCGCCTGGGATCTCGCCAGCCACGACATCAGCATCGCCAACGACTGGCTGGACTCGGTGCCCGTTAAGGTCAGCGCCACCGGCGGCAGCTGGCTGAACAAAGGCGTCGAGGACGCGGTATTCGCCACCTTGCGATATCAAAGCGGGGTGGTGGTGCAGGTGCACGCTTCGTGGCTCAACCCTCGCAAATCTCGGATGATCACCGTCGTTGGATCCAAGAAGATGTTGACAGTCGACGACATGGACCTGAACGAGCCGTTGCGTCTCTACGACAAAGGTGTTGAGGAGGCGGGCGACTTCACCGACACCTTTGCCGCTTTCCGAGCCAGCATCAGGGAAGGAACCATCACCATTCCCCGCATCGGCGTAGGTGAGCCGCTCCGTGCCGAATGTGAGTCCTTTCTGACCCGATTGCGAGGTGACACGCAATCGACCTCGGACGGTAGGGCGGGTCTGGGTGTCGTGTGCGTGCTTGAGGCCATCGACGCTTCGTTGGCGACGGGTGGCGGCGAGATCGAGGTAGCTCAACCGTGAAGGTCCCACTCGTCGATCTGGTCAGACAGCACCAACAGGTGAAGGCCGATATCGAGGAAGGCTGGCGTCGCCTGCTCGAGCACTCCGGATTCATCCTCGGACCCGAAGTCGGCGAATTTGAAAGGGCATTTGCCGACTTTTCAGGCGTCGAACACTGCGTAGGCGTCGCGAGCGGAACCGACGCTTTGGAGCTGGCAATCCGAGCGATCGGTGTCAAACCCGGCAATCGGATCGTGGTCCCGGCCAACACCTTCATCGCTACCGCGCTGGCCGTGTTGCGGGCGGGTGCTAAGCCGGTCTTGGTGGACGTCGATGAGGAGTTTCAGCTGATCGATGTGAAACAAGCCGTCGACGTGGAAGAAGCCAAGGCCTTCATACCGGTCCACCTCTTCGGTCAAATGGCGCCGATGGAGGACCTGCTAGCGGGAGTGGGCCACTTGCCGATTATCGAAGATGCCGCCCAATGTCAGGGTGCCTCGCAAGGGGGACGGCCCGCCGGCACCTGGGGTCCGCTGGCGGGGACGAGCTTCTATCCGGGCAAGAACATCGGAGCCTATGGAGATGCCGGGGCGGTCCTGACCGGCGATTCCGAGCTGGCCGAGGCTGTCCGGCGGCTCCGAAACTGGGGGAGCGACCGCAAGTACCACCATCCCGTTGCGGGATTCAACTCCCGGCTCGACTCTATGCAGGCTGTTGTCCTGTCTGCCAAGCTCAAACACCTTCCTGAGTGGAACCAGCAACGACGGCGCGCCGCCGGGTTTTACGGCGAATTGCTGCAGGATCTCGACATGGTGGTTCAACCAGCGGTCTTGCCCGGCAACGTCCATGTCTATCACCTCTACGTGATCAAGGTTCCTCAGCGAGATGCAGTGATGGAAAGAATGCTGGCCGCGGGTATCGGCGTAGGTGTTCACTACCCGGTTCCGATACATCTCCAGGGGGCCTTGGCCGAGCTTGGTTATGGTCCCGGAGACTTCCCGGTTGCCGAACGTCTGGCCGGTGAGATCTTGTCTCTGCCGATATTTCCCGGGATTACTCCGTCCGAGCAAGAGATAGTCGTGGCCGCCCTCAAGTCAGCACTGCCATGACAGCCTTCGTCCATCCCCAGGCTCTGGTGGAGACCGACCAGATCGGAGATGAATCACGGGTCTGGGCCTTTGCCCATATCATGGCTGGTGCCGTGGTGGGTGCCGGGTGCAACATCGGCGACCACGCCTTCATCGAATCGGGAGCGGTAGTGGGCAACCGCGTCACGATCAAGAATGCGGTGCTCATTTGGGATGGGGTGACTCTGGAGGACGAGGTCTTTGTCGGTCCCAACGCGGTTTTCACCAACGTGCCGGCACCCCGCGTCGCCTTCAAACCCGAGAGATCCGATTTCGTGCCGACGCTCGTGAAGACGGGTGCCTCGATCGGAGCCAACACCACCGTCGTGTGTGGAGTCACGATCGGCCGCTACGCCATGATCGGAGCCGGAGCCGTCGTGAACACAGACGTTCTCGATCATGCGCTGTTGGTGGGAAACCCCGCCCGGCAAATCGGGTGGGCCTGCACTTGTGGGGCAACGATCCCTGAGAGCCTCTTGTGCGACGCATGTGGTCGAAGATTCGAGCGTCTGACCTATGGTCTGGCCGAGGTCGATGCGGCTTCCTAGTCCTCTCCCCGCTTGGTTTGGACTGGCCGGCCTGGTGTTTGCGCTGATTCAAACGCTGCGAGTGCTGGCGACAGCTGGTGGCGACCCTTCGATCTTCATCCAGGCCGGCGAAGAGAGACAGTGGGCCGTTGACTACACCAGCGAACGTTTGGGTGCCATCGAGGTGGCACCGTCAGTCGGTCACGACGGTGCGCTCTTCTTCATCCAGGCGAACGACCCTTGGTACTTGGCGCCGGAGGAGAACGGAAATCTATTGGATCGGCCGACATACCGGGCTCAGCGCATGCTTTATCCGGTTCTGGCCTCCGGGCTCGGCGCGTTACCACCTACCGGGGTGGCATGGGGTTTGGTGGTGGTCAACATCCTGGCGATCGGTGTGGGGACCTGGGCCACCGCCTCGGTGGCGGAATCGATGGGTCTCAATCGCTGGTGGGGGTTCACCTTTGCCTTGAACCCGGGGGCGATCCACGAACTACGAATCGACGGTGGAGGAGCGGTGGCATTGGCGTTGTCGGTGGTAGCGATAGCCGCCATGTATCGAGGTCGGCCTGGCTGGGCGGCGGTGGCCTTGACCGGGGCGGTGCTGGCGCGGGAGACCATGATCATCACCGCCCTGGGCCTGCTGGTGGTCGAGACAGTCCTCAATCGGAAGTGGCGTTGGTGGCTGGTGGTGCTACCGGCGGCCGGGGCGCTGCTGTGGGCCGGCTACCTTCGCACGAGACTTACTGATCCTCAGGTGGGTCACGACCTCACGGCCCTTGATTTCCCGCTGCGCGGCCTTTACATCGCCATCACAGAGTGGATCGGAATTCCCGGCTCTCATTTGGCGATGGGTCTGCTGATCGTCCTGCTTGGTACTCACCTCGCATACAAATGCTGGCGGAATCCCACCTACCTGGGCTGGGGTTCAGTGGGTTTTGCTTTGCTGGCGGTGTTCATATCCGAACCGGTCTGGCGCTTCTCCTACGACAGCAGCCGGGCGGTCGCCCCCATCTTCATCGCCTGGCCACTCTTGGTGGCGCCCGACCTCCTGCGCCGTCGGCGCCCCAAAATCGAGGTTGCAACGCACCAGAACGCCTGAACCCGCTTTCCGAGGTGGAAACTACACTCGTGTAGCTCTGTCCACCGAAACCATCCTCATCCGGGGTGCCAGGGAGCACAACCTCAAGAACCTGACCCTTGAACTACCCCGAAACAAGCTGATCGTCTTCACCGGCCTCTCCGGCTCCGGTAAGTCCTCGCTGGCATTCGACACCATCTACGCCGAGGGCCAACGCCGCTACGTCGAGTCGCTTTCTGCCTACGCTCGCCAGTTTCTCGGCCAGATGGAGAAGCCCAACGTCGATTTCATCGAGGGGCTCTCTCCGGCCATCTCGATCGATCAGAAGACCGCCAGCCGGAACCCCCGCTCCACCGTCGGGACGGTCACCGAGGTGCACGACTATCTCCGGCTCCTCTTCGCCCGCATCGGCGTTGCCCACTGCCCCAACGACGGGACCCCGGTAGCGAGGCAGACTCCCCAGCAGATCGTCGATCGGGTGCTGGCGCTGCCGGCCGGAACCCGATTTCAGGTGCTGGCTCCGGTCGTGCGCGGCCGGAAGGGGGAATACGAATCGCTCCTGAAGGACCTCGCCCGCCAGGGGTTCAGCCGTGCTCGGGTGGACGGCGAAGTCCGCGACCTGACCGAGGACATTCGCCTCGACCGGTACTTCCAGCACACCATCGAAGTCGTCATCGACCGTCTGGTGTCCAAGGAGGGAATCGAGCAGCGGCTCACCGACTCACTCGAGACCGCCTTGCGGCTTGCCGACGGTGTCGCCGACATAGACGTGGAAGACGGGTCGACCCTCACCTTCAGCCAGCATATGGCCTGTCCCCAATGCGGGCTTTCCTTCGAAGAACTGCAACCTCGCAACTTCTCGTTCAACAGCCCTTATGGCGCCTGCCAGGTCTGTTCAGGGATCGGAACTCGCTTTCAGGTTGATCCCGATCTGGCGGTTCCCGACCCCGATCTCTCGATCAGCGATGGAGCTATTTCGCCTTGGGCCCGGAGTTCAGGTCACTACTACACCCGTCTTCTCGCGGCGCTGGCCTCCCACACCGGTGTCGACCTCGATATGCCGTTTGGCAAATTGGGCAAGAAGATGAGGGACGCCGTCCTCTACGGCATAGGGCACGAACAGATCCAGGTCTCCTACACGAATCGCTTCGGACGCAAACGAACCTATTTCACCACCTACGAGGCCGTCATCCCCTGGTTGAAGAGGCGTCACGACTCGGCCGAATCGGATGGCGCCCGCCAGTGGTACCAGGAGTTCATGGCCGAGGTCCCCTGCGATGCCTGTGGTGGTGGCCGGCTCAACCCCGTATCGCTGGCCGTCACCGTCGGCGGGGCCAACATCCACCGCGTCTCTGCGATGTCGCTGCGGTCGACGTTCGAGTTTCTCGACGAGTTGAAACTCGGTGATCGGGATGCTCAGATCGCCGAGCGAGTTCTCAAGGAGGTCAAAGCTCGTCTCACCTTCCTTCTCGACGTGGGGCTTGACTACCTGACGTTGGCCCGTTCGGCCGCCACCTTGGCCGGGGGAGAGGCACAACGCATCAGGTTGGCGACCCAAATCGGCTCCGGTCTGGTCGGGGTGCTCTATATCCTCGACGAGCCTTCCATCGGCCTTCACCAGAGAGACAACCAGCGGCTGATCGAGACGCTGGTGAGGTTGCGCGACATGGGCAACACCCTGATCGTGGTCGAACATGACGAGGACACGATCCGCACCGCCGATCACATCGTCGACATCGGACCAGGTGCCGGTGAACACGGCGGTTACATCGTGGCCCAGGGCAAGGTGGGAGACATCACCGCCGAAACCACCTCTATCACCGGCGATTACCTGGCCGGCCGGCGGGCCATCGGTCTGCCTCTCATTCGCAGGACCGGCAGCGGCAAGGCGATCAAGGTGGTCGGCGCCAGCGAGCACAACCTCAAGGCGATCGACGTCGCTTTCCCGCTGGGTGTACTGACTGCAATCACCGGTGTCTCCGGTTCGGGGAAGTCGACACTGGTGGAAGAGATCCTCTCGAAAAGCCTCCACCACAAGGTCTACCGGTCGAGGGTTGTACCCGGAGCACACAAGAAGGTGCTCGGCGCCGCTGAGATCGACAAGGTGATCAACATCGATCAATCTCCGATCGGACGGACACCTCGATCAAATCCCGCCACCTACACCGGGCTCTTCGACCACATCCGCACTCTGTTCGCCTCAATCCCCGAAGCCAGGGCCCGTGGCTACCTGCCGGGTCGGTTCTCCTTCAACGTCAAAGGCGGCCGCTGCGAGTCATGTGCCGGAGACGGCACGATCAAGATCGAGATGCATTTCCTCCCCGACGTCTACGTTCCCTGTGAAGTCTGCGGTGGCAAGCGCTACAACCGGGAAACCCTGCAAATCCTTTGGAAGGGGCACAACATCTCCGAGATTCTCGAGATGTCGGTGGAGGAGGCGCTCGAGTTTTTCGCCGCTCAACCCAAACTGGCACGGATTCTTCAGACGCTCTTCGACGTCGGTCTGGGATATGTCCGTCTCGGACAACCGGCCACCACCCTTTCGGGAGGAGAGGCTCAGCGCATCAAGCTGTCATCCGAACTCGGGAAGCGCTCGACCGGCCGCACCTTCTACATCCTCGACGAACCCACCACCGGTCTCCACTTTGAAGATATTCGCAAGCTGCTGCAGGTCCTGGTCAGGCTGGTCGACGCCGGTAACACGGTGGTCGTGATCGAACACAACCTCGACGTGATCAAGTCGGCCGACTATGTGATCGACCTCGGACCGGAGGGGGGCGACGGTGGCGGTTGGGTGGTGGCGGCGGGCACGCCCGAGGAGGTCTCCGAGGTGCCCGACTCATACACCGGCAAGTTCTTGCGAGAGACGCTTGCCCGTTGAGGATCCGGTGTGGAGCCGGTGGTGGTTGCAAGAGCTCTCCGATCCAACCTACTCCGACGAGGTTCTGCCACTGCTGATGTCGGTGCTCCAACCGGAGATGGGTCGTATGTACCTCGACGTCGGTTGCGGCGAGGGTCGGGTGATGAGGGCGGTGAGCGACACCGGGGCCACAGTGGTCGGTTGCGACTCCAACGTCGAGCTGCTGACAGTTGCTCGAAGTCGCGGCCCGGTGTTGCAGGTCTCGCTGCCGAGCCTCGCCCCCTTCACCGGTGGCTCCTTCGCCGGCGCCTACCTGTGCCTCGTCCTCGAACATCTGGAAGACGAACGCCCTATGTTCAATGAAGCGGCCCGAGTAGTGGCACCCGGAGGAGTGCTAGCGCTGGTCGTCAATCATCCGATGATCACCTCACCCGATTCCGTCCCCATCCTCGATCCCGCCGATGGGGAGGTCTTGTGGCGTTTCGGCCGCTATCAGGATGAAGGTGGTTTCACCATCGAACCGGCGGGCGCCGGGGTCCTCAGCTTTTATCACCGCTCGCTCGGTCGTTTGCTCACGTCGGCCAGCGAAGCCGGTTGGGACCTTGAACGTCTGGTCGAACAAACCCCGGGCCAAGAACATGTGGCGAGAGTGCCAGCCCTCGAAGGACAACAGGACATTCCCAGGTTGTTGGGTGTCAGGTGGCGCCGGCGACCCGACATCGGGCATGGACGAACGGGTTAGGGGCGCTAGCGTGAATGGTGGTAGGGGCAACAGGGGGTGTTCGTGGGAACCAACAAGATGGCTTCAGTTTGGCCATCCGGTAACAACTGGGGACAGAGATTGAGCTCCGAATTCGCAGGCAAACACGCAGTTGTGTTGGGAGGGGCAGGGTTTCTCGGCTCACACATGTGTACCCGCTTGATCGAGGCCGATGCCGACGTCACCTGCATCGACAACCTCATCACCGGCCATGGTGACAACGTCGCCCACCTCGTCGGAAACCACTCCTTCCGCTTGGTCAATTACGACGTAACCGACTTTCTGCATGTATCGGGGAGCGTCGACTACGTGCTCAACTTCGCCTCGCCGGCGTCACCACTCGACTACCTGCGGTGGCCGATCCACACCCTCAAGGTCGGTGCGATGGGAACTCACAAGGGGTTGGGGCTGGCCCTTGCCAAGGGCGCCATTTTCTTCCTGGCTTCCACCAGTGAGGTCTACGGCGACCCGCTGGTGAACCCCCAACCAGAAACCTATTGGGGCAACGTCAATCCCACCGGCCCGCGAGGCGTCTATGACGAAGCCAAGCGGTACGCCGAAGCTCTGACACTGGCCTACGCCCGCCAGCATGGCCTCCCCGTGCGGATCGCCCGCATCTTCAACACTTACGGCCCCCGCATGCGACCCGACGACGGGCGGGCGGTACCCGCCTTCATGACAAGCGCTCTCCTCGACAGGCCGCTACCCATCCACGGCGACGGTTCCCAGACCCGGTCGCTTTGCTACGTCGACGACCTGATAGAGGGAATCGCTCGATTGGTGACATCCGACCACGGTCTGCCGGTCAACATCGGCAATCCCGAGGAGGTGTCGATGCTGGCACTGGCCGAAGCCGTCCAAGACGCGGTCGGCAACCATACCGGTATCGAATTCCACGATCGGCCGGTGGACGATCCGAGGGTGCGACGACCAGACACCGCCTTGGCCGAAGAAGTTCTGGGTTGGAAGGCGCAAGTCCCTTTGCGGGAGGGTCTCGAACGGACGGTGCCCTGGTTCCGACAGGTGCTGGCAGAGCGGGGTCTGCTCTGACGATCCTTGCGAAAGGGCCCGTTAACCCGTAGACCGACGGCCCGGTAGCCTCGACAGGTGCTCCGACCAGCCGCCGGCGAGATCCCCGACTCCCCGGGCGCCTACATGTTCCGGGATGACCTAGGAAGGGTCATCTACGCCGGCAAGGCCACCTCGCTGCGAAAACGCATCGCCCAATACTTCGCACGCGACCTGGCTCCTCGCACCAAGGCGATGGTCGACACCGCGCAAACGGTCGACTGGATAATGACCGATGGCGAGGTAGCGGCGTTGATGCTCGAGTACTCGCTCATCAAGGAGCATCGTCCCCGCTACAACATCAGGCTGCGGGACGACAAGTCGTACCCGTATCTCGCCATCACCCGATCCGACGTGTGGCCCCGGGCCCGGGTGATGCGTGGCGCCAAACGCAAAGGCACCGAGTACTTCGGACCATTCGCCCACACCTATGCCATTCGCAAAACCCTTGATCTTTTGTTGCGTACCTTCCCGGTGCGCACTTGCAGCGACTCGCTGTTCAAGCGGCAAGCCGCTCAAGGCCGCCCCTGTCTGCTCTATCACATCGAGAAATGCACCGGTCCCTGCATCGGAGCGGTGGAACCAGTCGCCTATCAAGAGCTGGTCGATGGTTTGGCCAACTTCCTGCGAGGTGACACCGACGGGGTGGTCAAGGATCTGCGGAACCGGATGCTGGGAGCCTCCGACCGCCAGGAATTCGAACAGGCGGCCCGCTACCGCGACCGGTTATTCGATGTCGAACGGGCCATAGAGCGGCAGGAGTTGGTCACCGATCGCAACGAGAACTTCGATCTGGTGGCGCTGCATGGCGATGACCTGGAGGCAGCCCTCCAGGTGCTCAACGTGCGTAAAGGGAGAGTCGTCGGACAGTTGTCAACGGTCGTCGATCGGGTGGAAGAAGTCACCGAGGGTGAGCTGGTGGCCGCCCTGCTGAGGGAACTCTACGGGGACGATTCACCTCCCAAACAGGTCCTGGTGATGTTCGAACCACCCGAGCGGGAGCTCTGGGAGCAGTGGCTGAGCCACCGGAGGGGAAGTCGGGTGACGATCGGAGTGCCTCAGCGGGGGGCGAAGAGACGGCTGCTGGAGACAGCGGTCGTCAATGCTCGGGAGGCCTTCGCCCGCCACCGTCTGCGTCGCCAGGCCGACCACAACGCCCGGGCTCGGGGGCTGCGCAGCCTCCAAGAGGAGTTGGAGCTGCCGGACGCCCCGTTGCGGATCGAGGCGTTCGACATCTCGACCTTGCAAGGCACCGACACGGTGGCGTCAATGGTGGTGCTCGAAGACGGTCTTCCCAAACGAAGCGATTATCGGCGATTCCGAATCAGAAGAGTGGAGGGCCAAGACGACTTCGCCTCGATGGAGGAGGCGTTGACCAGAAGGTTCGAGGCCTACCTACGGGAGCGGGACCGGCCGCTCGACGACCACGGGAAGTTCCGGTACCCGCCCTCGCTGGTGGTCATCGACGGGGGAGTGGGTCAGCTCGGCCGGGCGGTGCGAGTGCTCGACCGCCTCAACCTGGACATCCCGGTGATCGGCCTCGCCAAACGGATGGAGGAGGTTTACCTCCCCGACGTGGCCGATCCCATCCGGTTGCCCCGCCAGGCCGAAGCGCTCTACCTCCTCCAACAGGTGCGGGACGAGGCCCACCGTTTTGCCATTGAGTACCACCGCCGACTTCGTTCGCGGCGGATGGTCGACTCGGTTTTGGACGACGTGGCCGGCATCGGCCCTACCCGCAAGAAGACGCTGCTGAGACGGTTTGGCTCCGTCAAGAAGATGCGGGAAGCCAGCCGGGACGACTTGGCGGCGGTGTTACCCGATGGCGTGGCAGCTGATCTCTACGCTGCCCTGCACCAGGAATCTCGATGACCAATCAACCGCAACTTTTGGTGGTGACGGGCATGTCGGGCGCCGGGCGCTCCACCGCCGCCAAGGTGCTCGAAGACCTGGGTTATACGGTTATCGACAACCTCCCGCCGGCTCTCATCTCGTCGGCCGCCTCTCATCACAACATCATTGATGCCAGACGGCGGGTGGCGGTTGTGGTCGATTCCCGAGTCGGGGCACCGACGGAAGAACTCCGCCAGACGATGGACCAGATGCTCGGGCAAGGGACCCGCCTATTGGTGCTCTTCCTCGATGCCGAAGACCAAATGCTGATCCGCCGTTACGAGGAGAACCGGCGCCCCCATCCTCTACGACGAGCCAACCTGAGCGAGTCGATCGCCGCCGAACGGGTACTGCTGGGAGAGTTGCGAGAACTGGCAGATGTGGTGATCGACACCACCGACCTCAACGTGCATCAATTGCGCCGCCGTATTTCTGAACACTTCGCCGAGGGCCAACCCGAACGTCCGATGAGGGTGTCGATGACCACGTTTGGCTTCAAACACGGCATACCCAGGGACGTTGACCTGTTGCTCGATGCGCGATTTCTGCCCAACCCCCATTGGGTGCCGGAACTACGCCCCCTCACCGGGACCGACCCGGCAGTACGCGACTACGTGATGGGTTTCGAGGACGCTTCCACCTTTCTCAACAAGGTCCAGGACCTCCTCGAGTTCTTGATGCCCCGTTTCGTCACCGAAGGCAAGTCCTATCTGGCAATCGGCATCGGTTGTACCGGGGGCCGCCATAGGTCGGTGGCGCTTGCCGAGGAGCTCGGTCGCTGGTTGGGGGGTCGCGAGATCGACGTCTCGATCGACCATCGCGACGCAGAACGGTGACGGTCGCCCGCGGGCCTCGGGTGGTTGCTATCGGTGGCGGCCATGGTTTGTCGATCTCGCTGCGAGCGGTCCGGCGTTACGCCGGCGAGGTCACCGCGGTGGTGACCGTGGCCGACGATGGCGGCTCGTCGGGACGGCTTCGGAGCGGCTTGGGTATTCACCCGCCGGGAGACATCCGCAGGTGCCTGCTGGCGTTGGTACCTCGCCGCTCGATCTGGGCGGAGCTATTCGACTACCGGTTTTCCGAGTCGGACGTCGAGGGCCATTCCCTGGGAAATCTGCTGTTGGCGGCGTTGGCCGATCTCGAAGGTGACTTCGAGGAAGGGGTGAGCGCCGCCGCTCGGTTGTTGGGTGCCGAAGGCCGGGTGATCCCCGTTGCCCGTGAACCCCTTCGTTTGAGCGCCCAGGTAGGGGGTAGGCCGGTCGAAGGCCAGGCCGAGATCTCCAAGGCTCGGGGCGACATCGAATCGATGACCCTGAAACCGGAGGGGGCGACCGGAAGTCCCCGCGCGCTGGCGGCCATAGCCGACGCCGACCAGATCGTCATCGGACCGGGCAGCCTCTACACGTCGGTGGTTGCCGCCCTCATGGTGCCCGGTGTGGCAGACGCAGTGAACGCTTCGCCGGCCAGCAAGGCCTTCGTGCTTAACCTGGTGACTCAGGACGGAGAGACGCTTGGGCTCGACGGTTCTGCTCACCTGCGGGCGCTTTCGGCGCTGGCCGGTATCGAAGGCCCCGGTGCTATCGTCGGCCACCGGGGTCCGCTACGGGTTCCGCCCGGTTTGCAACGACTCGAGGCACCTGCGGACGGATCCGGCTGGATACCTGTGGAGGCCGATCTCAACGATCCCGAAGGTGATTGGCCGGCCCACGATCCTGAGAAGCTCGGACCAATCCTGCAGTCGCTGGTCTGAGGAGGGGACGGATGGCGGTTTACAAGAGACTCGACGCCATGGACCCCGCCGGCAAGCGGGTCTTGCTGCGTTCGGACCTCAACGTCCCGCTTGCGGATGGCAGAGTCGGTGACGACTTCCGACTTCAATCCGCTTTGGGCACGATCGCTTGGCTGCGAGACCGAGGTGCCACGGTGGTGGTCTGCTCCCATTTAGGGCGACCCAAGGGTCGTGACGATGCCTTGTCGATGGCCCCTGTTTCGCAACGGCTGAGTGAGTTGGGGGGGTTCCCCATTCGTCAGCTCCCGGCGGTTGTTGGCGACGAGGTGACCAAGGGTGTCGCCGAGGCTCAACCGGGTGAGGTCCTTGCCTTGGAGAACACCCGCTACGAGCCGGGGGAGACTAAGAACGATCCGGTGCTTTCCCAGGCGCTGGCGGGTTTG
>Ga0247727_10012158_pt1 | contig 14841 bp, 14 predicted proteins | sample WisWelCaveWW1625_FD_202498 | JGI IMG/M metagenome (GOLD analysis project Ga0247727, IMG submission 202498) | Biofilm microbial communities from Wishing Well Cave, Virginia, United States - WW16-25 | ecosystem: Environmental > Aquatic > Deep subsurface > Groundwater > Cave microbial mat | place... | reverse complement strand
CGAATTGCTCCTTCCTCCTGCTTTCGTCTCCGGATCCCTTACCTCATAACTGGCAACGTCGCGGCAACCACAGGAATGGGCGCCAGGGCGGCGGGCGCGGGACCTGCGGCAGGAGGGCCAGGCGTACCGAAAATCTTCGCCAGCTCGGCGGTAGGAGAGGCATAAAGCTCAACAGCGTCGCCGGCGCGCACCAGCTCGAACAGCTCCTCGATATCGGCTTTTCGCATGCGGATGCAGCCGTGGCTGGCACGCTTGCCAATGGAATTCGGCGCATTAGTGCCATGGATCCCGTAGCCGCGGAGACTGAGGCCGAGCCAGCGCGTGCCGAGCGGGTTCTGCGGACCGGGGGGCACCACCAAACCCGGGCTGATAGAGCCGCCGTACCACGTGGGCTCCTTTACTCGGTTGAGGATCTTGAATTTCCCCACAGGGCTGGGAGTGCCGGGAGTTCCCACGGCGATGCGGTACACCTTCACCACCCGGCCGTCTTCGAGCAGCGCCAGTTTCCGTTCGCGCAGGCTGATGACAATGCGCCGCTCGGCACGAGGATTGAAACGCGGCGCTTCCACGGCACTGGCAGGCGCGGGGTGCGCTGGCGGAATGCTCGCCGCAGCCTTCGCTGGCACATCCGCGCGAGCCATCGAAGTTTGCTGGGGCTGAGCCTGAGAAGATGCGGCGCCGAGTGTGGTCAGAAAGAATCCTGCCGCCAGAATTTTGAAGGAATCGTTTGCCGAGAGCTTCCACTGCCCGCCATAAATCTTGCCGCTGTGCCGCATCGTAGGCTCCTTGCTGACTACGCCGGGCACAATGGCAGCCTCAGGGCCAATCTTTATTCGCCTGATAATACAGGGGTTAGCTGGAATGCCTGTGTGAGAAAGTCGTGCCAGCCAGACACGATGTGGATGCGCTGATGCAGCGCGCGACTATCTATAGGATTCAGTTCTTGCCCTGCGACTTGAGGGAGCCTGGGATCCGGTTTACTGCGGCATATCGGACTTGGCGGAGACCGGGGCAACGACCGTGGGCCGCTTTTCGACGCGGGAAGGTTCAGCGTAGGCAGGCTGCCTAGCGGCAGAGGCCGTTGCGGGGGCTTCCTTCTTCTCTTCGTGGTAATCGGCCTCGGTGTTGATGGCCCAGAGGTCGTGCTGCTCGCCGCAGATATTTTTCGCCGCGCACAGGGCGGTCATCATGGAATGGTCCTGGTTGTTGTATTTGTGCATCCCGTTGCGGCCGACCATCTGGAGATTGGGCAGAGACTTCTGGACCCACAGGCGAATCTGGTCCACCTGCTCGGCCCATCCGGTGTCGTACATCGGATAGGCTTTGGGCATACGGACGACAGTGCCGTCCACCACGTCTTCTGCGCGAACCAGGCCGAGTTCGGAAATCTCGCGCTTGGCCAGCTCGATCAGCTTGCCGTCCGGGCTGGTCCACAATTCGTCGCCCTCGAAGACGAAATACTCCATCCCGATGCAGCTTTTTTCGGGGTCGGGCACCATGGCGGGCGACCAGTTTTTGAAAATCTGGATGCGGCCGACTTTGACCCCCGGCTCGTGTATGTAAATCCAGTTGTCCGGGGCGATTTCCTTCTTGTTGATGACCAGGCTGATGATGAGAAAATCGCGGTAGCGCAGGCTCCGGGCTGCCTTCTGGATTTCCCGTGGCGGAGGCGGGTCCAGCGCCGCGACCAGCTCGCGGATGGGCATCGAGCTGATGAAGTGCGTGCCTGCGAATTCTTCTTCCCCGTGCTTCCCCTGCGTGACCAAGCGCGTGACCTTTGTTCCGTCGTGGCAGATGCGCACGACCCGGCGCTCCATTTTCACCGGGTAGCCGCGCTGGTCGAGCATTTCCGACAGAGTCTCCCACATCTGGCCGGGGCCTTTTTCGGGATACTGGAATTTGTCAATCAGCGTCTTCACGCGGGGCCTGGACTGGCTGAAGAGGGCGTTGCGGATGGCGGTGGTGAGGGAAAGGCCCTTGATGCGCTGCGCGGCCCATTCGGCGCGGATTTCCGTGCACGGCACGCCCCAGACTTTTTCCGTATAGGTCTTGAAGAAGATTTCGTAGAGGCGTGAACCGAAGCGATTGGAGACCCATTGTTCGAGGTTCTCCTCGACCGGGCTGGGCCGGATGCGCGATTTTACATAACTGGCCAGGATGCGGATGCTTTCGAAAATGCCCAGGCCGAACAGGGCGTTGGCGGGCTTGAGCGGGTAAAAGAAGAATTTTTTCTGGTAATAGATGCGCGAGAGGCGCGGGCGGGTGAGGAATTTCCCGCCGAGAATTTCCTTCCAGACCGCTTCGACTTCGTCCCACTTGGTGAAAAAGCGGTGGCCGCCGATGTCGAAAAGGTAGCCCTTGTATTTGGCGGTGCGGGAGATGCCGCCGACTATGTTGTCGGCCTCGAGCACCGTGGCGGGTACGCCGTGCTTGGAAAGTTCGTAGGCGGCGGTGAGGCCCGCGGGCCCGCCGCCGATGATGACCACGGACTTTTTCTCTGCCGAAGAATGTGTCATCACAGGTACCGGAATCTTCAACCCCCGAAACAACATCACGCAAGAGACCACGGCCGGTTATCTGACCCGGCACTCCGAGGGCGAGCTAAGGCTCGCCCCTACGAAACCGGATCAAATCCGCGCATACGCCCCTTCCGGCTGGCCGCGCAGGCGACGGACCAAGCGGCGCGCCGTGACGTAGGTCTTGAACCGGCGCGTGAACAGCGCGCGGAACCAGGACGGTTTGCGCAAATAGTGCGCGTCCACGCGCGGCAGGGCGAAGGGATCGGCGTCCGCTTCAACCACGCCAGCGGCCGTGGAACAGGCCCCGCGGTAATGGCTGGCCACAGCGTCGCGCACCGGGCGATTCCATTTGCCGTAGGGATAGCAGAAAAAGTCCGCCGGCTGACCGGTGTACGATTCCACCTCTGCCCGGCTCTGGGAAATTTCGCGAGCGGCGTCTGCCGGGTTCAGCTCCGTGAGCGCAGCGTGGGTAACGCTGTGCGCGCCGAAGATGACACCGGTGCGGGCTAACTCTGCAATCTGCTCCCAGTTCATCAACGGCTGCGGCTCCACCCAATCCGGCTGCCCGGGCCATGCATTGGTCTTGCCGCACCATCCGGTGGTCAGGAAAACCGTCGCCGGAAGCCCGTGGCGCAGCAGGAGCGGCGCGGCGGCCTGGTGAAAATCGGCAAAGCCATCGTCAAACGTCAGCACCACCGTGCGCTCAGGAAGCGGGCGCCGGGCGGCGAGCACATCCACGACCTCCGCCAGCGGGGCCACGTGAACATTTCCGGCCAGCCAGGAAACCTGCTCCGCAAACATCGCCGGAGGGATGCGCAGGGGCGAGCGGCCCTCGGCAATCGAGTGGTACATCAGGATGACCGGCTGAGTTGCGACCGACATTCAGTTTGGTGTCCAAGTGAATCCGATGACAAAAGCCCACACCGAAGACAGAGGGCGCAGAGTCACAGCGAACACGGAGAGGAGAAATCCCTATGTGTGCTGCGCCACTTTGTTGTACACCGTACCCAAGGCCGCCCCGATCACGAACCCGACCGCAAAGGCCCAGACAAATCCCACCAGGCTGCCAAGAAACGTCACCTGATACCCGATGAAGAACTGGGAGAGCAGGCCGAGGTGGGCGCCGACGTTGTCGCCGCCTTTCAGGACCAGGATGTTGGTCGCCAGGAAGAGGCCTGCGCCCATCAAGGTGCCGAGAACGATGCCCAGCAGCTTGGCGTTGAGCCGTATGACGGCTTTTTCGAGTAATTGTTCTTCGGGTTCCATGGTCACTGCTCCCAAAGTGGCGCTGTGTTCCCCGCCCGCCGCAGGGGGGCCCTACATATGGTCCAGGAAATCGCCGTACTGATCCATCTCCGCGCGAGATTTCACCGTCGTTAGCCAGAGCCAGATGACCGTATTGTGGACAAAGGCCGCGCCCCATCCCAGCAGAAACCCGGCGGCGAAACCCCAGGCCAGACCCACCCAGGCGCCGGCAAAGGTGACCGTGTAGCCGGGGAAATACTGGCCGAGCAGGGCCAGATTGGGACCGATGGGATAGCCGCCCTTTAGAACCAGGATCAATGTCAGCGAGAAAATCAGGCCCCCAACCACCATACCTGCGGCCACCCCCAGGGCCGTCTTATGAAACGGCGCAAAGGCCAGAAGGATGGGCTCCGGGAGTGATGTGTCTGGCTGGTCGGGCATTGCCTCGGCGCGCGGCGACTCTCCAAAGACATTCTACTACACAGCGGCGGGCTGGGGCGGCCAGGCGAGCGAAGCCCGGCCGGGAGTCTCCCAGGGGACACGGCCGAGTTTGCGGCGGGCCGTCTCATCGAGAATCTGGAAGTAGATGCGCAGGTGTGCGTCTTCGTCCCAGCGCTCGTGGTAGGTGCGATAACCGCGCTCGCCCATGTCCGCGCGCAGGGCCGGGTCGGTGCGCAGGCGCTCCATTGCGGCCAGAAGCTCCTGCGAAGTGCGATACGCGAAGCCGCCCTGGCTCTCTTCGACAACTTCCTTGAGGCCGCCAAGGTCGTGGACGATGACCGGAGTTCTCTGCAAATAGGACTCGAGGATGATGATGCCGAAGACTTCGTAGCAGATCGAGGGGACCAGCAGCGCAATGGCGTGGCGATAATATGCGCGGAGCTGATCCTGCTGGAGCGAGCCGAGAAATTTGACATTGCCGAGCCCGCGGGCCTGCTCGCGCAGCGCGAATTCGTAATTCCCCGCGCCGGCAATGAGCAGGTCTGCGTGAGGATAGGAACGGAACACTGGGAACAGGTTCTGCAAGCCTTTGATGACCTCAAGGCGGCCGACAAAAAGAAAGTAGGGGCGCGGATGGGGCGACGCCGCCGACGGCGCCCCAGTGTGTTCGGCTTCGGGAACGAAGTAGGGCAGGTGCTGGATCGCGTGCGCGGGGACGAACCCGCGCTGGTTGATCATCTGAGCGGTGAACAGGCTGGGGGAAACAAACTGGTCCACCGAGGCGGCGCAGCGTTCGAGCAGGTTCGTGAAGCGCCACCATTGCGGCGGGCGGCGGAATGCCAGCGTACAGCGCAGGCAATCGGGGACGTCGCAGAGGCGTTCGTTGTTCTTCCACAGCACATGCATAGGGCACACCAGCCAGTGTTCGTGCGTGGTGTAGAGCTTGATAAAGCCGGAGTAGTCGGGCGCGAGGGTGAGGACGCGGGGACCGAGGAGAGAAATGTTGTGGTAGTGGATGACGTCGAAGCGCTTGCCGAGAAAGACTTCGCGAATCTTTTTGGTTTTGAGCCAGGTGCCGCCGGTCTGCTGCGTGAGCAGAGGCGAGAGCATCCCCCAGCCGCTGCGCAGGGTGTGCACGGTGACATTGGGATGGTTGGGGAATCTTGCGGTGGGCGTGGAAGGCTCCAGCACATGGTAACTATCGGCGCAATGGATGACGTCCACGTCGTGACCGCGTCGCGCGAGGGCGTTAGCCAACCGGTAGAGGTACATCGCATCGCCGCCGAAGCTGTAGGGCGGATAAAAGATGGAGAGGTGACAGAACCTAAGCGGCCGGCGCACGGCGTTGAGTCACCTCGTCAAAGATTTCAAGTAACTGGGCAGCAGCAGCGCGCCAGGAAAGCCCGGATGCGGCCCGCATGCCGGCTGCACTCATCCTGTTCCTGAGATCGGCATCGGACAAAACGCGAGTGAGGCTTTCAACCCAGCCCTGGGAATTGTCAGGCGCGATAGCCAGGGCGCCTTCGCCCAGAATTTCCGGAAGCGGACTTTCCGTGGTGACCAGCACGGGTGTGCCGCAGGCAGCGGCTTCCACCGCGGGCAGGCCGAAGCCTTCACACATCGAGGGGAGCACCAGGGCTGTGGCGGCGTGGAACATCAGACGCAGGTCGTCATCGCGCATATAGCCGGGAAAGAGGACGCGGCTTTCGAGGCCGTGCTTCTGAATCTGGCGCTGGAGCATGGGGTAGCAGGAGAAAAAGGGATCTCCCTGGTAGTCGCCTACGAGCACGAGTCGGACGTCGTCGAAACCCGGACTGCGAAGAACGGCGCTGAACCACCCAATCAAGGCAATCAGATTTTTGTGCGGGCTGAAGCCGCCGACATAGGCAAGGAATCGGGTGCCACGCGGGAGACTCAGCTTCTGAAAAAGTGGCGAAAGATCGAAGGAGTCCAGGCGAGTGAAGGCAGGGTCGCCGGCTTCGCTGACCACGCGCAGCTTGCGAGGAGAAATGCGCAAATCCTGGGCCAGGCAACGGCGGGAATATTCCGAGACGGTGAGGATCAGCCGTGCCTGGGCGCAGGCCAGAGCCACCTTTGCGCGCCAGAACATTTTTCCGCGCAGGGTGGGAAAGACCAGCTCCGGAAAGCGTTCGGGGATGACGTCGTGAATGGTGACCAGGAGCGGGGCGCTATGCAGTATGGGAACGAAACTGTAGACCGAGGGAAAGAAAATGAGGTCGAGCTCACGCGCGCTGATAGCGCGACTGACGGCCAGCATATCGCCCGGTGTACGGGCGCCGTCGGCGGCCGCGGCTTTGACCGTGGCCACACTGGTTTCGACGCGAACCACATCGACACCGGAGGGCAGAGGAAACTCCGGAGAAATGTCGTCGGTAAAGAAGACATATTCGCGTCCCGGGTCGAGTTTGAGTGCCGCCATGAGCAGGGCGCGGGCGAAGCGGCCATAGCCGCGGCGGTTGGTCCAACAGGTGGCATCCACTCCGATGCGCATAGTGTCAGCCCGCCATTCCTGCCGGGAGGTTGTTGCGGGGCGCGCCCAGGGCCGCTTCACGGTGCGGGCGAAGCAGATGTTCGAGAAAGCAGAGCGCAAACACGCACCCGCTGTAGAAATAGTAGGACCAGTGGACGAGCACTGCGCCGGCAGTGAAAAGCACTCCGCGGCGGGCCACGAACCAGGCATAGACGCGGAGATTCAGCATCAGCAAAAGCAGGATGATGACGGCCACGGCGGCTGTGAGCACGGGAAGAGAAATCCAGGAGTTGAAAAAACCGGCGAGCACGCTGGGCAGAAGCAATAGCCCCAGCATCAAGAGTCCGACTAAGCCCGCGCTGAGCTGCGCGGAATGAGTGAGGTTTAGATCGAGCGGCAGATTCCTGGTCTCGAGGATGAGGCGGGTCCAGGGGATGGCGCGCAGCCAGATGTCGGCCCGCAGCAGCCCGCGTACGGTCCACTTTTTCAGATGCTTCACCTGCACGCGCTTGTCCAGGAGGATGTTGCCGCCGGCCATCGAGATGCGGTAGCCGAGCTCAATGTCTTCGATGGAGGGATCGGGATATTTATCGGTGTCGAAGCCGCCGAGGCGGCGGAAAACGTCCGCGCGTATGGCTCCGCAGCCGGCCCAGAAGGTAACGGCGCGTTCGCTGGAGGTCTGATGGACGTAGTAGTGCATCAGGTTCTTGTACTGAGAGAGAAAATCCGGCCAGGCAGGCGATTCATCGTAGGAGCCGAACACTGCGGAGACGTCGCGTTGCTTTTGAAAATCTTCGGCGAAGAAATCGAGGGTTTCCGGGGCCACGACCACGTCGGCATCCACGAAAATCAGGACTTCGCCGCGCGCGTGCGCGGCACCCAGGTTGCGGCCGCCGCCGGGCCCGAGGTTGCGGGGCGTGCGCAGGTAGCGCGCGCCGAAGCGCTCGGCAATTTCGCGGGTGTTGTCAGTGGAGCAGTCGTCCACGACGAGGACTTCGAAATCCGCGAATTCGGAAACGCGCAGGGCTTCCAGGCAGCGCGGCAATTGCAACCGGCCGTTATATACCGGGACAATGACGGAGAGTCGCGGAGCGGACATAGCTGACAGTTTGCGGCCTGTGGGAACTTCGGTCAACGGTCGCGAAGGGGCAGCACGCGGTTCAGGCACGGGTGGCACGCGCCACGCGTGAGCGTTCGAATTCGACGACACTGCGGATGATCTGGTCCAGGGAAGTCCTGGGCCGGTATCCGATGATGCGGGCGGCCTTGTCGAGAGAGGGCACGCGCCGCGGCATATCCTCGAAGCCTTCCTCGTAGGCCTTGTCGTAGGGAATGAAGACAATTTCGGATTTGCTGGCGGCGAGGAGTTTCACGCGGCGGGCCAGTTCCTCGATGGTCACCTCTTCATTGCTGCCCAAATTGAAAACTTCTCCGACCGCGGCACGTGTGCGGACCAATTTCCCCAGGGCCTCGACCACGTCGCCGACGTAACCGAAGCAGCGTGACTGCTTGCCGTCACCGTATACGGTGATGGGTTCGCCGGCCAGGGCCTGGCGCACAAAGCTGGGGACCACCATCCCGTAGCGGCCGGTCTGCCGTGGCCCGACGGTATTGAAAAAGCGGCAGACAATCACGGGAACCTTTTTTTCGCGCCAGTAAGCCAGGGCCAGGAATTCGTCGATGGCTTTCGAGCAGGCGTAGCTCCAGCGGCCCTTCACGGTGGGGCCCATCACCAGGTCATCGTCTTCGCAGAAGGGCACTTTGGTGGCCTTGCCATACACCTCGGAGGTGGAGGCAATGACCACGAGCTTTTTCTTTTTGGCAGCCAGGCTCAGGACCACTTCTGTGCCGCCGATGTTGGTCTCAATGGTGCGCACAGGGCTTTCCACAATCAGGCGCACGCCGACGGCAGCCGCGAGATGGAAAATGACGTCGCAGCGGTCCACCAGCTCCGGGAGCTCGGGCATTTCCATCACGCTGCCGGTGACATAGCGAAAGCGGGGGTTGTCGCGAACCGCTTCGAGGTTTTCGATGGCGCCGGTGGAGAGGTCGTCCACGGCAAAGACCTCGTCGCCCAGCGCGAGCAGATGCTCCGCCAGATGAGAGCCAATGAAACCCGAACCGCCGGTAATCAGGACCCGCAATGTTGAATGCGTCCCCGCGCGCCGCGCTGCAAACGGCGCGGGCGAGTCACCATTCTATGCATTCCCCGGCTGGGGGAGAACGGCTTTCTGCGGAACGGTTGCGATTCCACGCACATATGGAAAGGACGGAGTTGCATCCCTTCGCGGGGCAGGCGAAAATGGGGCGCGCGGAATCTGCGCGCAAATCCAATGGCCTATAAAGAAGAAAAGGTAGTTATCCTCTGTGGCGGAATCGGCACGCGCATGCGGGAAGAGACCGAGCACCGTCCGAAGGCGATGGTGCAGATCGGCGGGCGGCCCATCCTGTGGCACCTCATGCGGATTTATTACACGTACGGGTACCGCAAGTTCATTCTCTGCCTGGGCTACAAGGGTTCGATGATCAAGGAGTATTTCCTGAACTACCAGTCCATGCAGAACGACTTCACGCTGCGGCTGCGTTCCGGGTCCCACCAGTTGTGGACTCACCAGGACGAGGTGGAAGACTGGGAAATCACGTTTGTGGACACAGGCGCAGAGACGCAGACCGGCGGGAGGCTTTTCCGTATCCGGCAGCACATCCAGGAAGAGTTTTTCCTGGCCAATTACTGCGACGGTCTATCGGACATCAACCTGGATCAGCTGGTGGCCTACCACAGGGAAAAGAAGAAGGTGGCCACGCTCTCGGGGTTCCACGCGCGCTCGCGGTTCGGGCTGGTGGGCGTGAACGGCGACGGCATTGTAAACCTGTGGCAGGAAAAGCCGCTGATGCACGACCTGATCCCCGGCGGGTATTTCGTGTTCGACCGGAAAATGTTCGACTACCTGGACCCGGAGGTCATTCTGGAGCACCGCCCGTTCGAAACGCTGGCCAGAGAAGGCCAGTTGTCGCTCTATCCCCACGAAGGGTTCTGGTTCTGCATGGATACCTTCAAAGAAGCGCAGACGCTGAACGAGATGTGGAAGAACGGCGAGCGGCCGTGGGTGGTGTGGAAATAGGGCGATGAAGATACTGATCACCGGCAACATGGGCTACGTGGGCCCGTGGGTAGTGCGGCAGCTGCGAGAGTGGCAGCCCGACGCCACGCTGGCCGGGCTGGACCTCGGCTACTTCGCGCACTGCCTGACCAGCGCGGACACGCTGCCGGAGCGCCGCGTGGACGTGCAGCATTTCGGCGACGTGCGCGATACAGACGCGCGGCTGCTCGAAGGCGTGGACTGCATCGTGCACCTGGCGGCCATCTCGAACGATCCCATGGGCCATGCGTTCGAGGCGGTGACCGAGGAAATCAACCACCGCGCGACCATCCGGCTTGCCAAACTGGCCAGGGCGGCGGGCGTGCGCACGTTTGTCTTTGCGTCGTCGTGCAGTGTGTACGGGTTTGCTGAGGAAGGCGCGCGGACGGAGCGCTCGGAAGTGAACCCGCTGACCGCGTATGCGCGCTCCAAGGTCTGGTCGGAGCGCGACCTGGAACCGCTGGCAGGGCCGGAGTTCCGCGTCGTCTGCCTGCGCTTCCCCACAGCGTGCGGGATGAGCGACCGGCTGCGGCTGGACCTGGTGCTGAATGATTTTGTGGCCGGCGCCGTGGCCACGCGACGCATCACCGTGCTCAGCGATGGCACGCCCTGGCGCCCGCTCATCAACGTGCGGGACATGGCCCGGGCCATCGAATGGGCAGTGGGTGAGGAGGGACGCGTTGCGCCGCCCTACCTGGTGGTGAACGCCGGGCGCGACGAAGGGAATTACCAGGTGCGGACCCTGGCCGAGGCCGTTGCCGGGGTGATCCCAGGCGTGGAAATCTCCATCAACAAGAATGCGCCGCCGGACAGGCGCTCGTATCGGGTGGATTTCGCACTGTATGGAAGGTTGGCGCCGAACCACCTGCCGCAGCTCGACCTGCGCAGAACCATCCAGGATTTGAGGACCGGCCTCGAAGGGATGGGGTTTGCAGACCCGGGGTTCCGAAACTCCTCGCTGATGCGGCTGAACGCGCTCTCCGGCCTGCGCCAGCGCGGACTGCTGAACGAGCAATTGCAGTGGACGCAGGCCGCGCGGGCCCTGAGTTACGCGTGAGCGGCTGCGCGCGCGGCCGCCTACGCGCTCCATGCTAGAATTCTTTCCCGAACATGCGGATTTTGAACGAGGAGGAACTGCGGGCGGCGTATGGGGGGCGGACAGCGCTGGTGACCGGGGCTTCCGGGTTCATCGGCGCATGGGTGGCAGAGGGCCTGGCGCGGCGCGGGGCACAGGTCGTGCTGGCCGGCCGCAACGCCGGGCTGCTGGCACAGGTTGCGGATTCTTACGGCTTCACAGGGCGGGTGGAAGTCGCGGATTTCTCCGAGGCCGGGGGATTTCGGCGGTTGTTCGATAAAGTACAGCCGGACATCACGTTTAACCTCGCCGGGTATGGAGTGGATCCTGGCGAGCGCGATGGGCGACAGGCGGAACGCATCAACGTAAAGCTGGTGGAAGAGATCGCGGCGACCATCGCGGCGGGACGGGCGAGCGACTGGCCCGGCCAGCAGCTTGTACACGCCGGATCGGGAGCGGAATACGGCGCAGTGGACGGCCCGGTGAGCGAAGATTTGCCCGCGAAACCGGTCAGCCTTTACGGCCGCACGAAACTTGCAGGGTCTCAGATACTGTCCGCGGCGGCCGAGCAGAAAAAGTTGAGAGCGCTGACCGCCCGCTTGTTTCTGGTGTACGGCCCGGGCGAGCATCCCAGCCGTCTACTGCCGTCGCTGATTGCGGCTGCGCATTCCAGGAAACCCCTGCCGATGACCGCGGGTGAGCAGCTCCGCGATTTCACCTATGTGGGAGAGGTTGCGGAAGGCCTGGCGCGGCTGGGATGCGTGCGCGGGATGGCGCCGACGGTGGTCAACCTGGCGACCGGTCAGCAGACCCGCCTGCGGGATTTTGTTACCTGCGCTGGAACGCTGCTGGGAATGAGTGCTTCCCAGTTGCAGTTCGGTGCGCTGCCCTATCGCGGTGACGAGACTCGGCAGGGCCCGGTAATTACCCAGCGGCTCGAAGAGCTGACCGGATGGAAGCCGCACTGCATGGTGCAAGAGGGCCTGCGGCAGTCCATTGCCCTTGCAACTCAACGGAGCGGAGTGCGCGTTTAAATGACTGCCACAGCCCAAAACCAGGCGCGAGTCTCGCTGGTGATGCCTTGCTACAACGAGGAAGAGTGCCTGCGGCAGACCGCCGGAGCGCTGCTGGAAGCATTTGCGCGCAGGAATCTGCCCCTCGAACTAATCCTGGTAGAGAACGGGTCGCGGGACCGCACAGGTGACGTGATTGACGCCCTGATCGCCGAAGGACAGCCGGTGACAAAGGTGGTTGTAGAGGTCAACGAGGGCTACGGGAACGGCGTGCTGGCAGGGCTGCGGCGCGCGGGCGCGCCTATCGTGGGTTTCCTCTGCGCCGATGGGCAGGTGTCCGCGGAAGACACAGCCAAAACGTGCGAAGAGGTGCGCGATGCGGGGCGTCCCATCCTGGCCAAGGTGCGCCGAAGGTTCCGCAAAGACAGCTGGCGGCGAAAGCTGGTTTCGATTCTGTACAACGCCGGGATGCAAGGCGTGTTCGGCTGGCTGGGCTCGATCGACCTGAACGGGAATCCGAAGGTGATGCCGCTGGAAGTGCTGCGGGCGATGGACTTGCAGTCGCGGGACTGGTTCCTGGACCCGGAGATAATGATCAAGGCGAAATACCTGGGCCTTCCCATCCTGGAATGGGACGTGGAAGGGCTGCTCCGCCAGGGGGGAAAATCCAACGTGCGCTACTCGACCTGCCTGCAATTTGGGAAGAACATCCTGCGCTACCGGCTCGGTGGGCTGCTGACTGAATGGAAGAAGTCCGTGCGGCGCTTTGCCTATTCACCTGTGGCCAGGAGCGCCACCGCCGTCCCCGGAGGCGGCCAGCCGCGATGAGTCCGCGCCCGGAAGCGACACGACTCATCGCGGAAATGCTCACGCGGCGGAACGAGTGCCGCGCATGCAGTGGGGGAAGGATGGTGAAGTTCCTCCCGCTGGGCAGCGTGCCGCTGGCCAATTCCTACCTGACCCCACAACAATTGAATGATCCCGAGCCGCGGTTCCCGCTGGAGGTCTACTACTGCGAGGACTGCTCACTGGTGCAACTGCTGGACGTGGTGGACCCGGAAATCCTATTCGGAAACTACCTGTATCGCACGGGCACCAATCAGACCATCGTGCGGCACAACGCCGCGCTGGCCGAATCCGTGGTGAAGAAGCTGGGGCTCGGCTCGCAGAGTCTGGTGGTCGAGATTGCCAGCAACGACGGAAGTCTGCTGAGCGCCTTCCGCGAACGCGGGACGCGGACGCTGGGTGTCGAACCGGCGCGGAACATCGCGCAGATTGCTCGCGAGGCAGGGATTGAAACCATCAGTGAGTTTTTCAATATGGGCGTGGCCCAGAAGATTTTGAAGTCGCACGGGCCGGCCTCTGCGGTGCTGGCCAACAACGTGCTCGCGCACGTGGACCAGACTGTGCCCTTCCTTGCAGCCTGCCGCACGCTGCTGGGGCCCGGGGGCCGCGTGGTGATAGAAGCGCCGTACCTCGGGGAATTGCTGAAGCAGCTCGAATACGACACCGTTTACCACGAACACTTGTGCTACCTTTCGGTGACCGCGCTGAAGCGGATGTTCGAGGCTGCGGGGCTGGCGCTGGACGATGTCGGGCTGGTGGACATCCACGGGGGGTCTCTGCGCATCTGGGGCCGGGCGATGGACGCTGCCGGTCATGGCGAATCGGCGCGGAAGATGGCTGCGGAGGAAGCGGCGGCCGGGGTGACGCGGCTGGCTACCTACCAGGGATTTGCGGGGCGCGTGGCGCATAATCGCGAGCAACTGCGGGCGCTGCTGGCGCGGCTGCGAGCCGAGGGCAAGCGTATCGCAGCGTACGGCGCTGCGGCTAAGGGCAACACCCTGCTCTGCTACTGCGGTATCGGGCGCGAAACGCTGGAGTTTGTCGCCGACCGCAGCCCGCTCAAACTGGGCCTGCATATGCCGGGAAGCCACGTGCCCATCGTACCCGTGGAGAAAATCTTCGAGACGCAGCCGGATTACGTCCTCATCCTGGCCTGGAATTTCGCCAAGGAAATTCTGGTTACACTGGAGCCCTACCGCGCCAAAGGCGGGAAGTGCATCCTTCCGATTCCTGAGCCCACCATAGTCTAGCTCGCGTCGAGCCTGCCCGAGCACAACCAGGTTCAAATACTCACAACAGATACACAGCGCGGCAGCGCCGCAACCAAATAGCTCAGAATTACACAGAGGTCACAAAGGCACGGAGGGCACAGAGAGGAGCACGAAAACTGCGCGGGACGCGAAGAATTCCGGGAATAGTAGTACAGAGGACGCTGAGGCGCGCAGACAACACCGCTGCAAACTCAGATGGAGATGATTTGCACGCCCATGGCCATGAGGGCGGCGGCGATGATGCCTTCGGGGATCTGGCGCGGGATGCGGCCGTGGAGGCGGCCGGCCATCCACACGGCGGGGATGGAGCCGCAGAGCAGACCAGCGATGGCGCTCCAGTTCACGTTGCCCAGTCCAAAGTGGGAAATGCCGGCGAGGCCTGCGAGGATGGTGCCCATCCAGACGTTGGTGCCGACGATAGTGCCGGAATCGTGCTTGTAGAAGAGGACCATCGCCGGGATGAGGGCCACACCACTGCCAATGGAAGTGACGGTGACGCTCAGGCCCGTGCCGAAGCCAACCAGGACGAGCAGGCCGCGGCGGTGCGCGTCACGGAACGAGAGGCGGCGGTCCGCGGCGGCAGGGCGCATGGTCATCGGCAGCAGGCGGACAATCATAATGATGGAGACGAGGATGAGCACCACGCCGATGGCGCGCATCAGGTAGATGTTGATGAGCTCGGGCTTGCGCACGCCGAGGTAGCGCACGATGAACGCGCCGGCCAGAACTCCCGGCAGGCTGCCGATGCTTAAGTCGCGGACGATTTCCATATCCACCATCTTGCGGCGGTAAAAATTCCA
>Ga0247727_10012157_pt1 | contig 14842 bp, 13 predicted proteins | sample WisWelCaveWW1625_FD_202498 | JGI IMG/M metagenome (GOLD analysis project Ga0247727, IMG submission 202498) | Biofilm microbial communities from Wishing Well Cave, Virginia, United States - WW16-25 | ecosystem: Environmental > Aquatic > Deep subsurface > Groundwater > Cave microbial mat | place... | reverse complement strand
ATTTTCCGCCTTTTAAATAGAATTTCATAAGCTCGATGTCTTCCAAGGTCGTGACCTTGATATTCCTTGCCTCGCCTTCCGCTATTTTAACGCGAACGCCCGACCCGTCAAAGAGCGCCGCCTCATCCGTGGCCTGAAAGGCCCTCCTGCCCAGCCGTTTATACCGGCCCACCAGTAAATCCTTCCTGAAAACCTGCGGCGTCTGGGCAAGATAAAGCGTTTTGCGGTCCTGGGTGCGAAGAATGAACTTTTGCGCCGCGTCCGTTTTTTTAACCGTTGACGACACAGGAACTGCGCTTATCACCGCTCCCGAGCGCCTTACTCTCTTTAAAAGTCTTCCGACAAGCGCGCGGCTCACAAGCGGTCTTGCCGCGTCATGCACCAGCACCCAGTCACACGCCGGCGAGACATTCCAAAGCGCGTTTCTCACCGATTCGGCGCGCGTCTTTCCCCCTCTCACAATCCGCACACCTTTGATTTTGTGCCGCGCCAGCAAGCGCCGGATCGCTTTTAGTGCAGCCGGATTTGCCGCCAGGATAATTTCCGAAAATGAAAAAGCTTTTTTCAGGTTCCTCAACGTGTGGATAAGGAGGGGACTTCCCAAAACAGGAACAAAAGGCTTCGGCTGACGGGTCTTAAGCCTCCTGCCCTTGCCGGCGGCGGGAACAATGGCCGCGACTCTCATGCTTATTTCTTCTCTAACTCAAGCTTGGCAAAAATCATCCTTCCCGCGGCCGTCTGCAAAACCGAGGAAACCACCACGCGCTGTGAATTGCCAAGGTAACGCCGCGCGTTGTCCACTACCACCATGGTTCCATCTTCCAGATACCCGACGGCCTGATTGTACTCCTTGCCCTCTTTCACCAGCCGCACTTCCATCATCTCACCCGGCAGTACCACGGGGCGCAGGGAATTGGCAAGCTCGTTGATATTGAGAATCGTGACCCCTTGGAACTCGGCGATCTTATTCAAATTGAAATCGTTGGTCACGACCTTCCCGCTCAGCATTTTCGCGAGCTTCACGATTTTTTCGTCGACGGCGCTTATATCCGGAAAATCCTCCTCGTGAATTTTTACACTGACGTGAGGGTTCTCCCTCAGTTTATTTAAAATATCAAGGCCTCTCCGCCCGCGGTTGCGCTTCAACGCGTCCTGCGAATCCGCCACCTGATGAAGCTCTTTTAACACAAACCGTGGAACGACAAAACGGCCCTCCAGAAATTTCGTCTGGCAGACATCCAGAATCCGTCCGTCAATGATGACGCTTGTATCAAGGATCAGCACCGTATCGCGCTGGTCTTGGCGGACAAATTTCACGTAAGGAATGATCACGTTAAACTCATCCCGCCCGCGCATGGCGAGCACCACCCCAAGATACGAAAGGATCAAAACAAGCACGAGTTTCAACATCGGGGCTGCGGTCTGCCCAAGCTCCGGAATCAGATCAATGGCGCTCGTGATAAACTTCGACACGATGAGCGCCAAGATCAAACCAAACACCGCCGCGGAAAGCCCCCGGAGCGACACTTTGCCGAGCTGGCTTTCCACAAAAATCACCACCAGTGAAACAACAGCCCCGACACCCGCCCCGGCCAATCCCCATAAGCTCCCGTAGCCTTCAAACGCGCTGCCGAGTTGGAAACCCACAATCGTGCATATCAGAATAAAGAGTGTACGTATGAATCCGAATGTCATCAGTTTAGTCCTTTTTAAGCAGTTTCCAGGGATGGGCCTTTATGTCCTTCACGAACGCCTCCATATCCCTGGCCATGGTATCATTCTTTAAAAGACGGCCAATAGTGCCCTCACCGTCTCTCATCCTGCCCAGCACCACCCTTGCCGATTTCGCCGCGTCTTTCAAATCATCCGTCGTTTCCAAAAGATTCTTCGTGACCACCTCGGCATTGGTAAAGGTCTTGTCCGTTTTATTAAAGGTGTTCTTCACCGACGCCTGAAATTCAGGGTCCTTCACAACTTTATTGATATTGTCCACCGTCTCTTCTAATTTGCCGATAAGCCGGCTTCCGGATTGCGTTATTTTTTCCAAAACAATCGGAGCCTTCCCTATCAGCGTGCTGCCGTCGGCCAGTGTCTTCGTGCCAACCGTGCCGGGCAGGATTTCCACATATTTTTCGCCCAAAAGCCCCAGCGAGCTGATCCGGGCCTCGGCGTCCTCCTCAACGTAGATGCCCTGGTCGATGCGGGCCCCGAGCTCCACCTTCGTGACCCCCTCGGGGTCCCGCATAACCTTGACGCTCGTGACTTCTCCCACCTGGACACCCGCCAGGTGCACCGGCGAGCTTTTTTCGATGCCGCTCACATAATCAAAAACAAGGCGGAGGTTATAGCCGGGTTTTAAATAAAAATCACCCGCCCTAAACACAAGCATGCCAAGCGCCACGAGCGCTATCAAAACAAAAATCCCCACTTTAAGCTCAACGCCTTCTTTCTTCTGCATAATCAGCGCTCCCCTTCTGTTTGCTCAAGGCTTTTAAATGAGATGTCCGTCATAGGGCCCTTGGCGGATCCCGTGATAAACTGCTGCACGACGGGATCTTTGGAATTACGGATGTCGCCGGGCTTTCCGATTTGAATGATCTTTCCCTGATACATCATCGCGATACGCGACCCGATTTTATAGGCGCTCGTCATGTCGTGCGTCACTGCCAGCGACGTGATTTTCAATTTGTCGTGCATGTGGATGATCAAATCATTGATCGCGTCCGCCATGATGGGATCAAGTCCGGTGGTAGGCTCATCATACAAAATAATTTCGGGCCGCATGCAGATCGCGCGCGCGATGGCGACCCTTTTTTTCATGCCGCCCGAAAGCTCCGACGGCCGCAGGCGCTGGATGCCTTTCAACCCTACAAGCTCCAGGGACTCCTCAACACGCTCCCGAATGGCGGCGGCGGAGAGCCGCGTGTGCTCGATCAAAGCAAAACCCACATTCTCCCCGACGGTGAGCGAATCAAAAAGCGCCGCGCCCTGAAAAACCATCCCGAAGCGCATGCGGAACTGATTGATATCTTTCGATGACAGTTTCACGGTATTGATCTCGTCCACCACAATTTCCCCCTGGTCAGGCTTCATGATTCCGATGATATGCTTCAAAAAAACGCTCTTGCCGCAGCCGGAGCGCCCGATAATGACAAGCGTCTCTCCTTTCTCGACGGCGAGGCTGAGCTCGTTCAAAACCATATGCCCGTTAAACGACTTGGTAACCTGCTTCGCCTCAATCATGTGATGAAATAAAAAATAACGGTGGCAAAAGCGTCCGCCGCGATGATCAAAATAAATGAGACCACCACTGCCCGCGTCGTCGCGGCGCCCACACCCTCCGCGCCGCCCTCCACACGCATCCCCTCGAAACAGGAAACAATGCAGATAATAGCGGCAAAAATCAGCGTCTTGGAGAGCCCCGTGAAAATATCCTTTAAGACCAGCGGCTCAAACGTCATCCGGACATACAGCGAATGCGTCAATCCCAGCTTATACACGGACACCATGTAGCCGCCGATCATGCCCACGACGTCCGCATAGACCGTCAAAAGCGGGAGCATCAAAAAGAGTGCGATGAAGCGGGGCGTCACGAGGTATTTCACCGGATTGGACGCCAGCGCCTCCAGCGCGTCGATCTGCTCGGTCACTTTCATGCTCCCCAGTTCCGCCGCGATCGAGGCGCCCACGCGCCCCGCCACGACGAGGGCTGTGATCACGGGCCCTATCTCACGCGTCATAGAAATCGACACAAGGCTCGGGATGTACATTTCGGCGTTGACCCGCTGCATCTGGTAAGCGCTCTGAAGCGCCAGGACCACGCCGATAAAAAAGGCCGTGAGCGAGGAGATGGGCAGAGAATCAACTCCGATCTTCACCATCTGCTGAAAGGTCCGTTTATTCACGAAAGGCGGCACGGCAATCCAAAAGAGCGTCTGCATGAAAAGAGTAAACGCGCCGCCCGCGTACAGTAGAAAATTGACCCCTTTTTGCCCCACCGCTTGCGCAATGGCTTTCACTTAAACCTCCGTAAGTCGCGTGCGATTAGAATTTTAACTTTCTTTCAATGCCCACAAACTCCTCATCTTCTCTCAGCTCAAGCTTCAGCGAATCCTTCGCCCGCAGGCGATACTCGAATCCCACCTCCACCCGCTTCGAATCAATGGAATCAAATGCCTCATTGCGGTCATTGTATTCCCGCAAATGAACGCGCGCCTTGTCGCCCAGGATCCTCTGCATCAAAAACTCCGACTGGTCCCGCGCGTCTTTGGGGCGGCTGAATTCCCAATCACCCCACACCACGGTATCCTGCTGTGCTTCCGCCACAAGGTTTTCGTACGTCTTTTCCCTGAAAAGATCCTTCACCTCAAGAGTCCTGTCGGCCAAGCGCATGGAAGTCCCGTCCTCCATCAAAATCCGCGAGCCTTCGAGCTTGACCGTCGGATAAACCCCCGCCATGTTGAGATCCATCGCCTTAAAATCCCTGCGGCTTACCCATCCTCGGTAAATACGCGTATGCCCATTCACCTGCGGCGCCCAGGGACTGCCTGAAAATTGGATGTCCAGATCCATGTGCCCCTGCAGTTTGAAAGCGGCATCCGCCGAGAGAAACGTGCTTAGATTGTCCAAAGAATAACCCAGCGCCTCGATGGAAAGATCGAGGTTGAAATCATCTTTAAAATCAACCTCGCCCGTCACTCCGATCCCGCCGAGAAAATTGGACGAAACGAGGCGGAAATAATCTTCCGTGAAGATAAAATCAAATTTTGATTCCTCGGAAAGCGGCTTCCAATTAATCACCGTGCCCTCCGTATGGATATGGCCGATCAAGGCGTCATTTCCGTCGGGAAGACGCGCGAGATGTCCTTTGACCTTGACAAGCGATGTTACGTCAGACTCGGCCATGTTCACGTGTGAAACCGGTATCTCCAGCTGGAAGGAGTTGTTTTTATAAAAAATATCAATGCCTTTCATTTCCTTTCGGTCGTATCCAAAGATGAAACTCATGTCCTCCACATGAATCACGATATGCCGCTTCTTGGACACCGCCCATTCGCGCATCCACCGTAAAAAAGGAAAATCCATTTTTTTAAGCCTGATCCGCGGCGCCCAGCGGATTTCGGGCTGGCGGACAACCAGCTTTATATCCGAATCAAATTTCTTGGACAAAAAATCAAGGAAGCGGTAATGAAGCTGGATTTCTTTCGCTTTAAAGGCGGGCGGCACCTCCGGCCCGAACCAGGATTCGCGCGCCTCCACGTCCTTTACGCTTACAAAACCGAGGAAGTCGCCGCTGATAGAGCCTATTTTTACGTTAAAATCCGTGCCGCGGCTTATAACTGATTCTACAAAATGGCGGGATTCGTCGAGGAAGACCTCTCTGCGATTCTGCAAAAAAAGAAGGACCGCGCCCGCGAGGCTAACCAGCAATATCCCCTTCACGAGAAGCCTTCGTTTGCCCGTTCGGATATGGATAGATTTCAAGGGAGTAGAATCATCCGGTAGCGACGTTCGCGCCCTGCTCGAACAGGAGATGCTCGTCGTCCTTGACCGTCACATGGACAATCTCGTTGGGCCGGACCCGCTTGGCGATCATTTCTTCCGCGAGAGGATCTTCGAGATATTTTTGAATGGTCCTCTTTAAAGGACGCGCGCCGTACATTTGGTCAAACCCTTTATTGATAAGAAAATCCTTGGATTTTTGGTCAAGCTGAATTTCAATATCGCGTTCGCTCAGGCGTTTTCTCAGCTGATCAACCTCGATCTCGATGATCTTCTCAAGATCTTCCCGTGTCAGCCTCTGGAAGACGACGATCTCATCGACGCGGTTTATGAATTCCGGCTTGAAAGTCTTTTTGACTTCATCCAGCAGTCTTGTCTTCATGTCCTTGTAATCCGTTGAAAATTCGGGGCTTTTAAAACCAATGCTTCCCTGCTTTTTAAGAAGATCGGCGCCGATATTGGACGTCATGATAAGCAGTACGTTCCTGAAATCGACCTTGCGGCCCAGCGAATCCGTTAAGCGGCCCTCTTCCAAGACCTGAAGCAGCATGTTAAACACATCGGGATGCGCCTTTTCAATCTCATCGAGCAACACGATGCAATAGGGCCGGCGCCGCACGCGCTCGGTAAGCTGTCCGCCCTCTTCGTATCCTACATAACCCGGAGGGGCCCCTACCAGGCGCGACACATTAAACTTTTCCATGTACTCCGACATATCGAAAGTAATCAAGGCGTTTTCATCGCCGAACATAAACTCAGCCAGCGCCCGCGCCAGGAGCGTTTTGCCAACGCCCGTCGGCCCGAGAAATATAAAAGAACCGATAGGCCGCCTGGGATCTTTCAGGCCCGCGCGCGAGCGGCGGACCGCGTGCGAAATCGAGGAAATCGCCTCCTCCTGGCCCACTACCCGATTTTTAAGGTCTTCTTCTATCCGCAGAAGCCGGGCGCTCTCTTTTTCCTCAAGCCGCGAAACGGGGATGCCTGATATTTTTGCCACGATCCGCGCGACCTCGTCCTCGCCTATCTCAAGCTCCACCTTGGACCGCGACTCCATCCAATCTTTTTTGGTTTTCTCAAGCGAGCGCCGAAGCTCGCGCTCCTGGTCCCGCAAAGCGGCCGCCTTTTCAAAATCCTGCTCCTTAATCGTGTCTTCCTTCTCTCTCTTTAAAAGCTCAAGCTTTTTCTCAAGCTCTTTTACCTCCGGCGGCGCGGTATGCGTCGACAAGCGTGCGTGCGCCCCCGCCTCGTCAATCACGTCAATCGCCTTGTCCGGCAGGAAACGCCCCGCGATATAGCGGTCTGAAAGCTTTGCCGCGGCCTCCAGCGCCGAATCGAGAATTTTCACCTTGTGATGAGACTCGTATTTGTCGCGAAGACCGCGCAGGATGAGGATTGTCTCCTCCACCGACGGCGGGTCCACAATGATCGTCTGAAAACGCCGTTCAAGCGCCGTGTCTTTTTCAATGTATTTACGGTACTCGTCCAAAGTTGTCGCGCCGACGCACTGGATCTCGCCGCGCGCCAGAGCGGGTTTTAAAATGTTTGAGGCGTCGATCGCCCCTTCCGCCCCGCCCGCCCCCACAAGGGTATGCAGTTCGTCCACAAAAAGGATGATGTTTTCCGCTCTTTTAATTTCGTCCATCACCGCTTTGATGCGCTCCTCAAACTGACCGCGGTATTTCGTGCCCGCCACCATGAGAGCCAGATCGAGCGTGATGACCCTTCTACTCTTTAGAATTTCGGGCACGTCCCCGCTATAAATTTTTTGCGCGAGACCTTCGACGATGGCGGATTTGCCGACGCCGGCCTCTCCCAAAAGCACCGGATTATTTTTGCGGCGGCGCGACAAGGTCTGCATCACGCGCTCGATTTCCTCATCACGGCCGATCACGGGATCCAGCTTCCCTTCCTTGGCGAGGCGGGTCAGGTCCCGGCCAAAGGCATCCAGCGCCGGAGTTTTTGTCTTGGACACGGCGCCTTGGCTTTGACCGGCGGCTGCCGGACCGGGTCCGGCGTATCCGGCTCCCGGCGTCGTGGAGCCCAGGAGCTTAATTACCTCTTCACGCACCCTCTCGAGATCCAGGCCCATATTCATAAAAACTTGGCTCGCCACCCCCTCGCCCTCGCGGATGAGGCCGAGCAAAAGATGCTCGGTGCCGATGTAATTGTGGCCGAGGTTCCTCGCCTCTTCCATGGCAAGCTCCATCACTTTTTTGGCTTTAGGAGTAAAAGGAAGATCGCCTGAGACCACCGTGGAAGGCCCGACCTGGACCAGCTTTTCCACTTCCAGGCGGATATTGTTAAGGTTCATACCGAGGCTTTGGAGAACCGCGGCGGCCACCCCCTCGCCCTCTCTCAAGAGCCCCAGCAAAACATGTTCGGTCCCGATGTAATCGTGGTTAAATCTCTTGGCTTCCTGTTTGGCGAGAAGAATGACTTTTCTGGCGCGTTCCGTAAACTTATTAAACATGAGTCTGGCCCCCTTATATATAGGAAATTATAAGTAGTCCGTTACTTATAAGTATACCACTTAGCGACTTACATACAAATAGGAGAAATTCTGAGCGCTGCAGAAGCCCGGATTTTGGGAGGGGCTTTTAACGGCCTTCGAGGCGGCGGCGGATTAGATTTGCGCGCTTTATGTCGCGCTGGACAGAACTTAGGACTTTTCCCTCAATTTTCTGGAGATGCGCGGGCTGGGTCAGGATAAAAAGCTCGTTCACGGCGCGCCGGTCAATGTCCGTAATGAGCCCCATGTCCACGCCCAGGCGCACCATGGACAAGAGTCCCATCATTTCCTTCGTGTTGATGATATGGGCGCTCCGGAGCGTGCCGTTCGCGCGCCATATCTTGTCCTGCAGTACCTCCCGGTTTTGCTTCATCAAAGTTTTGCGGGCATTTTCCTCGTGACCGATCACCTGGCGGATGATTCTCTCAAGATTGTCGATGATGTCCTCTTCCGACGAGCCTAATGTGATCTGATTGGATATTTGAAAAAAATTACCCTCGGCCTCCGTGCCTTCGCCGTAAAGGCCCCGCGCCGTCATGCCCAGTTTCGTGATAGCCTGCAAAACCCGCGTGATCTGCTTGGTCATGACGAGCGCCGGTAGATGCAGCATCACCGACGCCCTAAGACCCGTCCCCGTGTTGGTCGGGCACGCCGTGAGATACCCCCACTCGGGCACAAAGGCAAACTTTACTTTTTTATGCATCGCGTCATCCAGGCGGTTTGAGACCCTCCAGCACTCCTGGAGGTTAAATCCCGACTGCATCACCTGGATTCTCAAATGATCTTCTTCGTTGATCATGACGCTGACGATTTCCTTGTCGCCAATGACCACCGCTTTGTATTCGGGCTGGACGATATGCTCGCGGCTGATGAGATGCCGTTCGAGCAGAAACTGCTTGTCCACATCGTCGACATCCGCGATGCGGACATGGAGGCCGCCGCCCAGGAGGTCGGTGCTGAGCGCCGCCGACTCAAGCGACTCCAAGGTTTCTTTTTCCTGTTTTTTGGTGGCCCAGTGCGAAAAGGGCTGCGTTTCAAGATTTCTCGCCAAGCGCACACGCGAGCTCATCACGATATCCGAGTTCGGGCCCGTGCCTCTCAGCCATTCACAGGTTTGTTTTAAGAGATGGTCGACTTTCAACTTTTCAGTTCTTTCGGGTGATGTTCTTTCATTTTCTTTTCCAAAAATTTTACCTTGTCGCGCAGCGCGGCCGCCTCCTCAAAATCTTCGCGCTTCACGGCCTTCGCCAGCTCCTGTTTCGTGGCCTCCAGCTCCTCATGCAGTTTGGAGCTCAATTTCTGTTCTTTCAAAAGATCGGGATGCGGCGTTTTGCCCATATGCTGCTGCGCCCCGTGGATTCGTTTAAGGAGCGGCAGAAGGCTTGCCCTGAACGCCGCGTAACATTCGCTGCAGCCCAGACGCCCGATCTTTTTAAAATCCTCATAAGCCAAACCACAATGCGCGCATTTGGTTTTCGCGGCGACCGCCCCTCCCTGCGCCGGCGTTTGGGTGGTCGTCTCCGCGTCTGATAACGCGGCCAAAAGGTCCGCGATGCCAAAGTGCTGTTCCACATCCGAGCCTTTTTCTTTGGCGCAAGCTTCGCACAGATTGAGCTTCGTAATCTGCTCGTTGATGATCTCGGTTAGATGCACCGTCGCCTTATTTTTTCCGCATTCGTCGCACAACATTATAGTTTATACCGCACGCCCTCTTTGGGCGTCAGTTTCCTAAATTCCGCGGTAAGCTTCTTTGTTAACGGCCCCGGCCGGCCGGCGCCAATCGGCCGGTTGTCGATCTTAATCACCGGCATGATTTCAGCCGCCGTACCGGTCAAAAAAACCTCATCCGACACATACAGATCATGCCGCGTAAACGCCTCTTCCCGCGCCTCGAGACCCATTCGCTCCGCCAGACGCATCACCGCGTGCCGCGTGATCCCCTTCAAGATGCCGACATAGGGCGGCGGCGTGACAACCGAGTTTCCCTTTACGTAAAAAATATTCTCGCCCGTGCACTCCGTGACATAGCCTTGCGCGTTTAAGAGAAGCGCCTCGGCCGCACCGGCGCTCGTCGCCTCGATCTTCGCCAAAATGTTGTTGAGGTAATTGAGCGTTTTAAGCTGGGGATTCAAGGCCTCCGGGTGATTGCGGATTGTGGGCACCGTCAGAATCTCAAGCCCTTTCTCATAATACTCCTTGGGATAAAGCTCGATCTTATGGGCAATGATGAACACCGTCGCCTTCGGGCATTTTCTCGGGTCAAGCCCGAGGTCCCCCACGCCGCGCGTCACGACGATGCGGATATAAGCGTTTTCCAGGCGGTTGGCCCGAAGTGTGTCGATGATGGCCTTTTCCATTTCCTTTTTCGTCATGGGAATTGTCAGCATCAAGGTATGGGCCGATTCATAGAGACGGTCGAGGTGCTCGTTCAATTTAAAAATAAGACCGTCGTAAGAACGGATCCCTTCAAAGACGCCGTCGCCGTATAAAAGCCCGTGGTCAAAAACGCTCACGCGCGCTTCGTTTTCGTTCACCAATTTTCCATCTAAAAAAATCTTAAGAGCCATCCGCTTCTCCCGCTGTAACTGTCATGGTGCCCGTCCACTCTCCCGTCACGATATCCCACACACGATCCGACATTCTAGCAATTCTTTCATCGTGCGTCACTACTAATACCGTCTTTTTGTCCTTTGAGAAAAGGTCCTTCAAAAGAGCCGTGATTTCCCGGCCCATCTCGCGATCCAGATTTCCCGTCGGCTCATCGCAAAAAAGGATCGCGGGGTCATTTATCAGCGCGCGCGCGATCGCCGCCCGTTGCTGCTCCCCGCCGGAGAGTTCACTCGGAAAATGACTCCCCCGCTCCTTTAAGCCGACGCGCTCCAAGAGCGCCATCGCCTTTTCTTTTATTGCCCTCTCCGGGCGGCGGCCAGGCGCGATGAGAAGCGGCAGCATCACATTCTCGAGGGCCGTAAACTCCGCCAAAAGATGATAAAACTGAAAAATAAATCCGATCGTTCCGTTCCGGAGCCGGGCCTTCTCCTTTTCGCCCATTTTATTGAGCGAAGCGCCGCCCAGCCGCACCTCGCCGCCGCTCGACTTGTCCAAACCCGATAAAATATTAAGAAGCGTCGTTTTACCCGAACCCGACGGGCCCAAAATCGCGACGCCCTCGCCGCTCTTCACCGACAGGCAGATATTCTTCAAAACCTGAAGCTCCCGGTCCCCATCCCAGTATACCTTGCTGACGTTCAGGGCTTCAATGGCCGCCGTACTATTTTCACTCATAGCGCAGCGCCTTCACCGGATCAAGCCTCCCGGCCACCCTCGCCGGATAAAAAGAGGACAGAAAACTTAGGCCCACCGCCACCGCCAAGACCGCCGCGACATCCCAGGGCTCCATCTTGACCGGCAGATGGTCGAAATAATAAATCTCGCGCGGCAGATCCACAAACTTGGTGTGTTTCAATAGAAAACAAAGGCCGGTACCGATAAAAAAACCCGCGGCGGCGCCCACGAGGCCGATCAGCAGGCCGTTAAGCGCGAAAATCTTCATGAGCCCCATCGGCGGCGCCCCCAGCGCTTTCAAAACACCGATGTCCTTCGTCTTATCCATCACCATGATAGTCAAACTTCCCGCGATATTAAGGCACGCCACCAAAATAATGAGGGCCAATATCAGGAACATCACCGCTTTTTCAAGCTCCAGCGCCCCGAAGAGAGTTTTATTCATGTCCATCCACGTCCGCACATAATAAGGATGGCCCAGTTTTTTTTGGATGGCGCGTTTCGCCTCCGGAGCGCGCCCGGCGTCTTTCAGCGAAACAGAAACTCCGCTCACCGACTCTTTCAACTGAAAAATATCCTGCGCGCTTTTCAAATTAATAAACAGGAGGTTCGCGTCATACTCATAGAGCCCCGACGTGAAAAAGCCCTCCACTTTAAAAACCACGGGCTTTTCCGAATTTTGAGAAAGGACCTTTATCTCCGAGCCGATGCCCAGATAAAACCTTTTCGCGAGCTCGGAACCCACCACCGCGCTGTTTGGCTTGGCGGAAAGCGTCCCTTGCGTGATATAGTTGAAAAAATGCGAGGCGGACTTTTCCCGTTCGATGTCCACGCCGCGCACAAGAACGCCGGCGCCCCACTCGTCCTTCTGCACCAGCGCCTGTCCTTCTACGAAAGGAGAAGCGCCCATCACGAGCGGGCTCTTTTTAAGCGCCTCTGCGAGCCCAATAAAATCGCTGACTCCCCCATCCTTCTCAATTACGAGATGCGCCCGCGTCCCGATGATCCGCTCCTTCAAGTCCTCATCAAAACCGTTCATCACGGCAAGGACCACGATGAGTGCCGCGACGCCGACCGCGATCCCCAAAACGGAGATGGTGCTGATCACCCCGACAAACGGATGGCGCCGCTTCGACCAGAGATAGCGCTTCGCGATGAACCATTCGTAATTCATCTGTCCTCTTGTGTCATTGCGAGCGAACGAAGTGAGCGAAGCAATCTTTGTCGACATAGATTGCTTCGTCGCTTCGCTCCTCGCAATGACACATTCATGACTCTTTTTTTAATTGGGGGAATAATATGACTTCTCGAATAGACGGTTGGTTTGTCAAAAGCATCACGAGGCGGTCGATGCCGATCCCAAGCCCGCCGGCAGGCGGCATGCCGTGCTCCAGTGCCAGGATAAAATCCTCATCCAAGACGCCCGCCTGGTGCTCCTTCCCCTGCTCCCTCAACTCGGCCGTGAGCCTCTCTCTTTGGTCAATGGGATCATTGAGCTCGGAGTAGCCGTTGGCTACTTCCATTCCTCCAATATAAAGCTCAAAGCGCTCGCTGATATGGGGGTTGTCCTTTTTTTTCTTGGCGAGAGGGCAAAGCTCGGTAAAATAGTCCGTCACGAAAAAGGGCCTGTTTTCTTTTTTCGACAAGCCCGTGCCCGGCTCCAAAAGCTCGCCGACGATATTAATAATCTGAGTCCGCGAAATATCTTTCCCGTCTTTCGAGGTAAAAACATGGCCTTTTTTCTTCAACTTTTCTATCCAGACCTCGACCGGGTCTTCGGGTTTAATTCCAAAATTGTCTTTCATGATCTCGGCAAAGGAGATGCGGTCCCAGCGCGACAGATCCAAAACCGCGTCGCCGGACGTGAGCACCAGCGAGCCAAAGACTTCCTCCGCGGTTTTTTTGACGAGCTCCTCCGTCAGATCCATCACGTCGTTCACATCCTGATACGCCGTGTAGACTTCGAGCATCGTAAACTCCGGGTTGTGCCGCGTGGAAATCCCCTCGTTCCGGAAACTTTTGTTTACTTCGTAAACTTTATCAAACCCGCCCACGAGGAGCCTTTTTAAATACAACTCCGGCGCCACGCGCAGGAAAAGATCAATGTCCAACGCTTCATGGTGCGTTTTGAAAGGTTTTCCCGCGGCGCCTCCCGGAATGGGATGCATCATCGGCGTCTCGACCTCGAGATAGCCCTTTTCGTCCAGGACGCGCCGGATGGAGCGGATAATCAAAGAGCGCTTTTTGAAAATATCCTTCACCTCGTCATTAGACAGAAGATCCAGGTAGCGGTGGCGGTAACGCGCCTCGACGTCTTTTAACCCATGCCATTTTTCCGGCATGGGCCGCAGGCTCTTGGCCAAAAGGCGGAAAGAATCCACGCGGATGGTAATCTCACCAGTCCTCGTTTTAAAAAGCTCCCCTTCAACGCCAATGATGTCGCCTATGTCAAGCAGGTGAAAAAGTTCCAGGACCCCCGTCTGGGCCAAATGATCGAGCTTTACGTAAAGCTGGATCCGGCCCGTTTCATCCTTCAAATCACAAAAAGTCGTTTTGCCCATGAGGCGCATGGCGGCTATGCGTCCGGCCGTGCGGATTTTTTTGTTTTCCTCAAAGTTTTGCGCCAAAGAACCGATGAACGATTCCTTTGGAAACTTGCCCCCAAAAGGCTCGACCCCCGCGGCCTTGATGGCCTCGAGTTTCTTCAATCGCTCTTTGACAAGATCGTTTATCTCATTCATAACCTATTGAATTGCTAAATGTTAAAAACAATTGAGGTTCATTATATCGATTCGTCTAGGACGAGTCAATGCAACCACCGCATGCATAGAATTTTAAGGAATTATCCGAATAGGTCGGAATGGCTGCCGGTCCGAACGAAGCAAATCTCGGCTGGTTTTAATTTGTAGATGAGGAGCCAATCCGGTTCGATGTGACATTCCCGGCAATTGACAAATTCCCCTCTCAGCGGATGGTCTTTGTGCTTCTCGGGGAGAGGGTGTCCTTCGAGAAGCAAATCCATAACGCCTTTTAAGTTCTGGATATCTTTGCGGCGCTTTCCGGTAAGCTTTAGGTCCTTCTTAAATTGCCGTGTAAAAACAGAGGCTTTCAAAGATTATATCCCAAGTTTTTTATAAAGATCCTTCGCGTCCTTGGCTTTTATAACCTTCCCCTCTTCCGCGTCCTTGAGTGCCTTAAGCGTCGTTTTATTGGGAAGCGCTATATCAAAAGGAATTGCCTTTTTTAAAGTCACCTGCCTAAAGAAGAGGTTAATTGCCTCTGAGCAGGATAACCCCAACTTATGGAATATCTTCTCGGCCTGAAGCTTTAGGCTTGGCTCGGTTCTTGCTCGAATCATCGCTGATTTAGTCATGCTATCTCCCCCCTATCACCTGACTGTAGTGTACCCCATATGTGATACATTTTCAACGGGTATTTTCAATAGGGTTAAACGTAACCCCTTAGCATCTCCGAATCCCCGCCGTCATTCCGAGTGAGGCCAATGGGCCGAATCGAGGAATCTCGCTTTTTAGAAAGACAAGACAG
>Ga0247727_10012156_pt1 | contig 14843 bp, 9 predicted proteins | sample WisWelCaveWW1625_FD_202498 | JGI IMG/M metagenome (GOLD analysis project Ga0247727, IMG submission 202498) | Biofilm microbial communities from Wishing Well Cave, Virginia, United States - WW16-25 | ecosystem: Environmental > Aquatic > Deep subsurface > Groundwater > Cave microbial mat | place... | reverse complement strand
ATCCAGTGCCGCTTAAATTGGTGGGCCTCATCCGCGATCCGCTCCAACTGCCGCCGCAGTTCAACTTTTTGAACAAGGCCGCCTTCTACGTCAACCGCGAGATGGCCGAGCGGCTGGTCGGCACCCGCAACTTTACCCAATTGAGCCTCGGTGTGCCGGTTTACAGTGAGGCGGCGGTTGAACAGGCGGTGAACGCCGCTCAGGAAAAACTCAAACGGCTGGGCGTGACCTCGGCCACCACGCCGATCTCCGCCGACATTCAAGACCCCACCGGCGATCAAACCCAAACCTTCATTGATGGCCTCAGTCTGATCCTCATTGTCATGGCGGTTTTCTCGCTGGCCCTGAGTGTCACGCTGGTCATCAACACCATCAATGCCATTGTCGCTCAACAAGTCACGCAGATCGGCATCATGAAAACGATCGGCGGACTCTTCAATCAAATTGTGACTCTCTATCTGGCCGGGGTAGCGGTCTACGGCTTGTTGAGCCTGCTCCTGGCCGTGCCGTTGGGTATGGTTGCTGGATATTACCTTTCCGCATTCTGGCTCACTGCTTTCAATGTCCCCCTTGAACCCTTTACTATTCAACCCCAGGCCTTGCTCTATCAAACGGCCGTTGGCCTGCTTGCGCCTCTGCTGGCCGCTCTGTGGCCGATCCTGCGAGGGGTCAGTGTTCCGGTGCGGCAGGCGATTGCGGCCTATGGCCTGGGGACGGGACGGTATGGTTCGGGGCGACTCGACAGGTTGATGGGGCGCGTTGTCGGCCTGCCCCGGATGCTGACCCTGGCCCTGCGAAATACGTTTCGGCGCGCGGGCCGGGTGGCCCTGACCGAGATCACCTTGATCAGCGCCGGGGCGATCTTTATGATGGTGGTGACAACGGGCGACTCCTTCACCAAAACCATTGACGATGTGTGGGCCAGTTGGGGATTCGATGTGCTGTTTGTGCTGGATGGCTTTCAGCGCGCCGCCGAGTTGGACTCGGCCATTCGCGCCCAGCCGGATGTGACGGATCTGGAACTGTGGACATGGGTGCAGACCAAAGCCCACAAGCCGGGCTTCGACGAGCCGAGCGACGAGTTTGGTGTACAACTGCGCGGCGTCCCGGCCGGTTCGCAAATGTTTCATCCGGCAGTGACGGCGGGCCGATTGCTCATGCCGGGCGATGGTCATGCAGTGGTGCTCAATCAAAAAGTGGCGAGCGATATAGGCGTGCAGGTTGGCGACCCGATCGTGGCCGATTACGGCGGCGGCAAGGAAGCGACGTGGACGATTGTGGGCCTGGTGCGCGACATCGGCGCGGGCGGCACGCAAGACACGGCCTACATGTGGCGTACGGTCCTCAACGCCGACATTGGACAGGCCGGTCAGGCCAACGTGGCCCAGATTGTCACCCTGGAAGATACCTTTGAGACTCAGGATCGGGTGAAGAACCTGCTGAAGGTTTATTTTGAGAAAGCGAATGTCGGAGCCTCACTCTCGACCGGACAGATTGAGAACAAGCGGCTCTCCGGGGTGCTATGGAGTTTGATCGGCGGCTTGCTACAATTGATGACCCTGCTGGTAGCGATTGTGGGTAGTATTGGGCTGTCGGGGACGCTGTCCATCAACGTCATGGAGCGGCGGCGCGAGATCGGGGTGATGCGGGCAGTGGGCGCCTCGTCGGGCGATGTGGCCTACATTTTTATGAGCGAGGGCTTGCTGTTGGGCATCCTCAGTTGGGCCATCGCCGTGCCGCTGAGCATGTTGGGGGCGCGGTTCTTTGTGGATGCCTTGAGCGCCGCTTTGAACTTTCCGTTTTATTACACCTACTCATTTAACGGCATGTGGCTGTGGCTGGGCATCATCCTCGCCTTGTCGGTTGTCGCCAGTTGGCTTCCGGCCCGGCGGGCGACCCAAATCAGCGTGCGCGAAAGTCTGGCTTATGAATAGCTGTTAAAAACAAAAAAGATCGGCAAATGCCGGTTGACGATGTGAGTTATAATCGGGGCTAGGAGAGGTTGTTAGTATGGATGAAGCCATTTTGGTAGGGCTAAAGGCCATCGTTCAAACCAAAAAAGACATTGAGTTGTTCAATGTTTATAAGGGCGTGCCCGTGCTCTACAAGGCCTCGGCCCAACGCCTGCACGACAACGTGCTGACCATCACCGCCGACGCCTATGCTTACGAAGCCGTTTGTCTGGGGTTGGAAAAGCGGACGTTGATTTTATCGGACGTGCTCGAAGGCCCGATCAGCGCCAGAGTCAGGTCATTCGAGATCGCCAGCGGCCTGACCCACCTTGAAGATTTTGCCTATGCTTCTGGCAAGATTGGTGAACGATTGATTGTGCGAGTCGCGCCGAAAGACCCGACAGAAGTGGCGCTTGAAGATCATGAGGGTCAGCTCATCCCTGCCTCTCTGATTGATATTTCGATGGACGGGCTGGGCGTTTATCTCCTGCCGCCGGGTGCTGAGCAAACGTTGAAACAGAAACCCACCGTGCATGTCGTGCTGGAACTGCCCACAGCCAAAATCAATCTGTCGGGCGCAGTGCGCTATATTCGCGCTGAACCGGACGGCAGACACCGCGCTGGGATCAGTTTTGCTCAGGACATTCTCGTCCGAACTGCCATTACCAATTACATCGCCCATCGTCGCGGAGAAATTCTGAGCGAATTGCAGGCGATCCATCAGGACGCGCACCGCTCGGTTTGAAGCCGGCGAAGAGTCGGGCGACTTTCAGTCGGGTGACTTTCGGCACTGCCCAACATGACCCGTCCCGGTGTAAAACGTGAAGCGCAAATGGCTTCACGTTTTGTTTTCTGAAACTTTTTCAGGTCGTCTCAGTCTAAGTTGTTGGTAAAGGCTTGCCAAAGTCCGGTTTCAAAAATAAGTGAAGGGAACCTACCCCCCGCGCGTCCAACTTAGGGGGAAAACTTACTTGTGGCGGTATAATGACTTTAAAATCAATTCTCTCTCAAGAAACTACCCAAAAACTGTCATTCACTATGGCTGAACCTCTTGTCAACGTCTCCAACGTCAATAAAGACTTTCAGGGACCCGCAGGCGTGATTCACGTTCTCAAAAACGTGAATTTTCTGGTCCACCCCGGCGAGTTCGTCGGGGTGCGCGGCCCCAGCGGTTCCGGCAAGTCAACGCTGATTAATATGATGACGGGCATTGACCGCCCGACCAGCGGCGCAGTGCAGGTCGCCGGGCAGAACATCGAGAAGATGAGCGAGAACCAACTGGCGCGCTTCCGGGGCAAAAACATCGGCGTCATTTTCCAGTTCTTTCAGTTGTTGCCGACCCTGACCACTATCGAAAACATCATGCTGCCAATGGACTTCTGCCGGATGTGGAAGCCGAAGGAACGCCCTGAACGAGCAATGATGTTGCTCGAACAAGTGGGACTGACCGATCAGGCTCACAAACTGCCCAACACCCTCTCCGGCGGCCAGCAACAACGCGCCGCCATCGCCCGCGCTCTGGCCAACGACCCGCCGGTACTGATGGCCGATGAGCCAACCGGCAACCTGGACACCAAGACCGCCGATATGGTTTTCACCATGTTTGCGGATTTGGTATCGAAAGGCAAAACCTTCATCATGGTCACGCACGATGTTGACCTGGCGAAGCGCATGCCGCGCCTGGTCGAAGTCCATGATGGGGTGATCTACGAGAACGGCGAAAAGGTGGGGGCATGAGCGTCGCCTTTCGCAAGGCGTGGCGTGACCTGTGGAATAACAAAGGCCGCACCCTGCTGGTGGTGTTGAGCATCGCCGTCGGCGTCCTGGCCATCGGCATGATCATCTCCACCAACACCATCCTCGAGCGCCAACTGACGGCCTCGCAAATCGCCAGCAACCCGGCGCATGTGCAGTTGTTCCTGCGCGGGCAGGTGGATGACGACACCCTCCACGCGGTGGCCCGGATGCCAGAGGTGGACGAGGCTGAGGGCCGGGCCACTGCCGGTATCCGGTGGAAACCGACTCTGGCTGGCGAGTGGCAGGATGCCAGCCTCGTCATGCTTGACGACTATCTGGTTCAAAAATTTGACATCATCGAACTTAAGAGCGGCCTGTGGCCCGCCTCCGGCTCGGTGGCCGTTGAATTTGATCACGTCGAGCCGCACCACATTCCCGCCCTCGGCGGAACGATCTATTTTGAAGTTAACGAACGACCGGAAGCGGTGAAGATCAGCGGCACAGTGCGCGACCCCGAACAGGCCCCGCCGCCGTTTTCGGAAAACGCCGCCTTCTACGTCACACGCCCCATGATGCAAAGGCTGGCCGGTTTTAGTGATTACAACGAGATTCGGTTTACCGTCGCCAAATTTGACGAAGATGCTGCCCGGGCCGCCGCCGACAAGGTGGAAGACAAGTTGATCAAAACCGGAATCTCGGCCGGGGTGCCCTTCATCAATGACCCCAAACGCCATCCGATACAGGACATCATTGACGGTATCGGGTTGGTGCTGGCAGTGATGGCGGCCATGTCGCTCGTTCTCAGCACCATTCTGGTGATCAATACCATCAATGCCATCATCGCCCAACAGGTGCCGCAGATCGGGATTATGAAAACCGTCGGCGGCCTCACCCGGCAAATTGCGACGTTGTATCTGGCCGGGGTGGTGGTGTACGGTCTGTTGAGCCTGCTGTTGGCAGTGCCGTTGGGGGCGTTTGGCGGGATGGCCCTGTCCCAGTGGATGTTGTATCTGCTCAACGTACCAGCGTCTTCTTTGGAAGTTCTGCCGCAATCGTTGCTCGTCCAGATTTTTGCCGGTCTGCTGACGCCGGTGCTGGCGGCGATGTGGCCGGTGTTGCAGGGGACGGCCGTCTCGGTGCGCGAGGCCATCAGCGCCTATGGCTTGGGGACGGGGCAATATGGCGGTCGCTGGCTTGACCGGATTTTTGGCAGTATTCAGGGTTTGCCGCGCATGAGTTTACTGGCGCTGCGTAACACCTTCCGCCGCGCGGGCCGGGTGCTGTTGACTGAGGTCACCCTGCTCATGGCCGGCGCAGTATTTATGATGGTGATCAGCACCAACTACTCGTTCAACCAAACGATTGCTCAGATCTTCAAGGGTTTCGGCTGGGATGTCATTATCGGTTTCAATAACTGGCAACGGATTGACGAGATTGTGCCGCTGGTCGAATCTCGGCCCGGCGTGGAACGGGCGGAGATGTGGGTATTCCGTAGTGGGGCGTTGCGCCTCGTCCGGCCCGACGGTGCCGAAGACATCAACTACGATGTGCGGGTGCGAGCCATCCCGCGTGACACCCAGTTATTCAACCCCCAATTGACCGCTGGCCGGAATCTAAATCCCGATGACGGTCACGCTCTGTTGTTGAATCAAAAGCTGGCCGCCGATATGGGGGTGGGGGTGGGCGATCAGGTTGTGTTGGATTTGGACGACGAGGGTGAATCGCGCTGGACAGTGGTGGGTTTCCTGTTCGACCTGTCGACCGGGCAGACGACGGCCTTTATTCACGTTGACACCTATAACGAGGAAGTGAATCTGGTCGGTCGGGCCGGGATCATTGAGATCAGAACCGGGGCGAAGACGGCCTCGGGTCAGGAGGCGGTGGCAAAAGACGTGAAGGAGTTTCTGGAGTCGAAGGGGTACACGATTGGCTTTACCGACACCGCACTTCAGAATCAAGAAGAATCCGCGGCTCAGTTCGGTATCCTGACAACCCTGTTATTGATCATGACCTGCCTGATGGCGGTGGTTGGCAGTTTTGGTTTATCGGGCACGCTCTCGATCAATGTGCTGGAGCGGCGGCGCGAGATCGGGGTGATGCGGGCGGTGGGGGCCTCTTCCGGAGATGTCGGCTTCATCTTTATGGGCGAGGGCCTGATGCTGGGCCTGCTGAGTTGGATCCTCGCCATCCCCATCAGTTTGTTGGCGGGCAAGTATTTTGTCGAGGCCATTGGCGGAGCAATTAAGTTCCCGGCGATCTATTTTTACTCGCCGCAGGGCATATGGATTTGGCTGGCCATCGTCGTGGTCCTGTCGCTGACCGCAAGCTGGCTGCCGGCGCGGCGCGCAACGCGGATCAGTGTGCGCGAAAGTCTGGCCTACGAATAATCTAGGTGACTGTCACCGGGCAACGGTGACAGTCACCTCCTAAAATGGAGTGGAGCTGTGAAGAAATTACTATCTATCTTATTCCTGACAAGTTTGGTGCTGGCCGCCTGCAGTGGCAGCGGAACGCCAACGCCGGAGTCGTCGAACATACCAATTGTCTCCGACAATTTCGCGATAAGCGCCGAGGGGCGATTGGTGCCGGGCAAGTTCACCCAACTGTCGTTCAGCGTTGGCGGCACGGTGTCGGAGGTGCTGACCGCCGAGGGGGCGGATGTGGCCGAAGACGAGGTGCTGGCCCGCCTGGAGAATAGCGAGTCGTTGCAGTCGCAGGTGGCGCAGGCCGAACTGGAATTGCTCAACGCTCAACAGGCGCTGGACGATTTGGAGAGCAATGCGGCGCTGGCCGCGGCTCAGGCCCAGGCCGACGTGGCCCAGGCCCAGGAGGCATTGGACAAGGCCAACCGTAAACTGAAGAATACCAACAGCCCTGACGTCAAGTTTTATCAGGATCGTCTGACCGATGCTCAGAATGCCCTGCAGACGGCGCAGGAGAATCAACAGGTCACCGACATCGGCTCGCTCCGGGCCTCGTTGCAACATGCGCGTGACAATTTGAAGGATTGGGAAGAACGGCTGGCAAAAATCAAGACCGCCATTGGGGATTGCAAAGAATGCGACCCCAAACGGGTGTTCGCCATTGACGGTTTTCCGTTGACGCTGGACGACGCCCAGGATGCCTATAACGACGCCGCCAATGCCGTCAAGGAACTTGAAATCAAAGTGGCCCAGTCGGAGCGGGGCGACACCGATGCGATCAAAGATGCGCAAGAGACCCTGGAAGATGCCCAACGCGATTTGCAGTGGGCGACGCAAGGCCCGGATGCGCTGGATGTTTTGCTGGCGCAGTCGGAGGTAACGTTGGCTGAAGCCAAATTGAAGGATGCTCAGACCCACTACAACAAATTGAAAAACGGCCCGGACCCGGCGAAGCTGGCGGCGGCCCAGGCCCGGCTGAAGAGCGCCCAGGCGGCGTTGACGGCCGCCCAGGCGGCGCTGGAGAACAACGAACTGCGCGCGCCCATCACCGGTACCGTCGCCACAGTCAAACTTAAAGTGGGCGAGCAGGTTTCGCCCGGCCAGCAGGCCATCACCCTGGCTGACTTCTCGACGTGGGAGATCGAAACCGACAACCTGACCGAAATTGAAGTGGTGAAGATTCAAGAAGGCCAGAACGCCAAGATTGTGTTGGATGCCCTGCCCGACGTGACCCTCAACGGCACTGTAGGAACGATTAGTTCGGTGTTTGAGGAAAAGCGCGGCGATGTGACTTACACCGTCAAGATTTTGCTCAAAGACGTAAACCCCCTCATGCGCTGGGGGATGACAGCGGCAGTGACGTTTGAGAAGTAGAGTGTAGTACGTCATTCCAAATCCGAGACCCTTCGCAAAAAGCGCTCAGGGTGACAGTGTGGCAATACGCTGAAGTGCGCATGACGAGTCTTTGCAAAAACAGCTTCGCCGATTGAAGGCGAAGCTGTTTTTTTGGTATCATGCGCTGATGCGATCACCACAATTCTGGGCCGCCGCCATCCTGTTCCTCGGCTTCGTCGTCCGGGTCCACGACCTCATCGGCACCCCGCCCGGCGTGGATGGCGACGAGATGTTTTACTTTGCCGATGCCGGCGCCGTCCTGCGCGGCGAATGGCAAATTTATTTTCCCACCAACTTCGGTCACGAACCGCTGTTCATTTACGCTGAAGCCCTGGCCCTGAAATTACTTGGCGACAACGCCTTCGCCTTGCGCTACACTGCCGTCATCGGCGGCCTGGTCTCGTTGGCGATCTGTTACGCGCTGGCCCGCCGCTTGTTCAACGACCGAGTCGCACTCGCGGCGATGGCGCTGTTGGCGGCCCTCTTCTGGCCCGTCTTCCTCACTCGCGTCGGACTGCGCGCTTTCACCCTGCCGCTGTTCACTATGCTCGGCCTCTATGCTTTGTGGCGTGCACTTTACGAACGCTCGTGGCGCTGGACGGCGGCGGCGGGAGTCCTCAATGGGCTGGTGTTGTATACCTACGCCTCTGGCCGAATCTTTTTTGTCGTCGTCGTGATCTGGCTGGTGGCAATGATCATTTTGGATCGGCGGCGATTGCACCTGCCCCGGATAGTCGTGGCCGCCATCGTGGCTGTGGCCGTCATGGCCCCACTCCTCGCTTTTGCCGCCCGCAACCCTGATGTCGTCAACCAGCGCCTCAACACCATGGGCGGCCCTTACTTTGAAATTCAGCGCGGCGAGTTCAAAGGCCTGATCGAAAACCTGCAAAAAGTGGCGGGCATGTTTACCTTTGCTGGGGAGGCCGATGGCCGGTACAACCACAATGGACAGCCTGTATTCGATCCGGTCACGGGCGTTTTGTTTTATCTGGGCTTCCTCGTCAACTTGTGGCGCATCCGACGGCCTGCCTATATCCTGCTGTTGATCTGGTTGGGCGTCATGCTCACACCGACCGTGCTGGCAACGGGCGCGCCCTCTTTTCTGCGGGCTTGCGGCGCGCTCTTTCCCATCGTCGTCTTGCCCGGCCTGGGGTTGGATTGGATCGCCGAGCGGTTGCCCCGGGTGAACTGGCGCAAATGGTTCGCGCCGGCCGTGGTGGGCGGGGGGCTGGTCGTCGGCGCAGTGACGGCGTCACAGATGTTGGGGCCGTGGCGAAACTCGTCGCGGGTGATGGGAATTTACGAAGGTGATCTGGGCTGGGCCGCTCGCTATCTCGACGCGCATCCGCCTTCACCGGAGACGACTGTGTTCGTCATCGCCGGGTACGCCGCCGACAACGCCCCGATCATTTTCCACCTCCAATCCCGCGACGATCCGCCAGTGCAGTGGACGACAAGTTTTGTGTGGCCCGCTGGGGGCGGCGAAGCGCTGTATCTTTTCTCGCAGGAGTCGTTGCCCGACGAAGAGGTGCAAACCTGGCTGGGCGCGCCGGTTGAGCAGGTGCGCGATGGTGAAGGGCGAACGGTGATGGAAGTGTACCGGGTCGCTCTATCAGAGCCGCCGACCCCGGAGATTCCAACCCACGCCCGGTTCGATCAGTTGCTGGAGTTGATCGGAGTTAGTTATCCAGAGTCGGTAGGGCGAGGCGAGTCGGGGACAATTAAGTTATTCTTTCGGGTAATGCGCAATTTTAAATTCGATCCTGCCGATCTACCAAACTTCAGAGTGCGGTTGGAGAATGAGGGGCTGGTGTGGGTGGAACAGTCGGGACTGCTGGCTTTCCCGCCGTCGCAGTGGCGGGCGGGCCAGGTGTGGATACAGCCGGTGACGATCCATGCGCCACCCAACATGCCGCCGCAACTCATTCGCCCGGAATTGACCCTTTTTACGCGTGGACGCTCGTGGCCCGTCATCGCCGAGAGTGAGTCATTGGCGCGGACGCGGATCGCTCTGCCGCCTCTCTGGGTTGCCGGGCAACCCCTCAACTCCGTGCCGCCGGGGCCGGGTGTCCCTCGCTTCGGGTCGGTGCTGGCGCTGATCTCGGCCAACGCCACGCCCTTGGCCGGGCCGGGCGCGCCAGTGTTTGTGGATGCCCATTGGCAGACTCTGACCGATCTCGATCAGGATTACGCCGTGCAAGTGCAATTGCTCGGAGGCGATGGCGTCCCCGTTGCGACAGAGACCCACACCCTGTGGCGGGATGTTTATCCGACTCGAAATTGGAAGGGTGGGGAAGAGATCGCTTCGAAGGAGAGAGTCCGCATCCCGGCAGATGCGGTGAACGGCGAGTATCAGATTCAGATTCGGGTCGTGGATGGATCGGGCGCGCCGGTTGGCCAGGGTGAGTGGGTGAGGGTAGGGGCGGTGCAGGTCTCGGGCCGCCCACGATCGTTTACCCAGCCGCCGGTGGAGATGACGCTCGACGTTGAATTTGAGGCGACGGCGCGGCTGGTCGGCTATCGCCTGAACCTTGATGAGGCCCGACCAGGCGGGTCAATTAAACTGACGCTGGTGTGGCAGGCCCTGGCCCCAACTGAGACCGCGCTCAAAGTCTTCACCCATCTCTACAATTTGCAAAACACCGTTGAGGTGTTTGCCCAGCACGACGACCTGCCGGCGAACGGCGAGACGCTGACCACAATTTGGGTCGCGGGCGAGTATGTCGAGGATGAGCACGTGATCGCCATTGACCCTGCCACGCCGCCGGGCGAGTACCGGCTCGGCGTGGGTCTCTACGACCCTGACGCGCCGCGACGGCTGGGGCTGGTGTCGAGTGAGGGGGTGTTGGAGGTGTTGATTTTGAGGGGGGTGGTGGTGCGGTGAAACGAATCGCATCGTAGAAGAAAAAGGGCCGATTGACTCGGTCCTTTTTGTTTCGCGCTATTGCATTCCTGCAAACTTCAACCTGAAGGTTTGCTATTTGATCTCGTAAGTCACATTCACCTGCAAGCTCACCTGAATTTGCCCGGTGGACACCGGCACAGGCGCGACGCCAGCCCCGCCCACACCGAGCGCCACTTCCTTGACGCTGTAGGGGATGGGTTGCACTGCCGAGTACTCGTTGATCGTCATCGGCTGGCCGAGTGCCACCCCGGCGGCTCGCGCCAGTTGTTCGGAGCGGGCTTTGGCGTCGGCCATGGCTTTGTCGCGGGCTTCGGCTTCAAGCTTCGACTGATCGCTGACGGTGAAGTTCACGCCGTGGATGGTGTTGGCTCCGGCGTCCACCGCCTTGCCCAGCGCCTGACCTACCTTGCTCAAATCCCGAATCTTCACGGTGACGGAGTTGTCGGCCACGTAGGTGATCGTCGTAGGTTTGCCGGTGGTCGGCTCGTAGTTCTGTTGAGCATAGATCGAGAAGTTGGACGTTTGAATGTCTTTGTCCTCAATGCCCAGGTCTTTGAGCGCGGCGATCACGGCGTTCATCTTGTCCGTGTTCTCGCTGACGGCGGCGCTGGGGTTCTCGCTCTGGGTATGCACGCCGATGGTGGCCACGGCAATGTCGGGCGAGCCAAAGGCAATGCCACTGCCCGTCACCGAAATCGTGTGCAGTTGCTGAGCAGGGTTCTGGTTGCCGGGGGCCGCCGGTGTGCCACAGGCCGATAACGTGAACAGGCCCAGCACGGCGACAGTAAAGAGTGAAATTAGTTTGATTTTCATGTGTATTCTCCTTTTTGCTGATTGCAATGGATAGACGCAGGGCAGGGTGGTTTGGTTCCCAATGCGCTATAATCCCCCGCATGTCCAATAAACAAGTCGAGTTTCTCCCCTTTCACGCCCTCAACGAGTTCATGCGTCCCGATTATCGCCTGAGTGTGGTGCGGGCGGCGCTCAATGCCCTCCCCAATCTGCCCTCAAATTTTCGCTCGCCGATTGACAAGCTGACCAAACAGGTGGTGCGTGTGCCGGGCTTCCGCAACGGGGCCCAGGCGCCGACGCCGATGAAGGTCGGGCCGATGGCCTCCGCCTTTGAAAAGAGTCCCGAATTGGCCGCCGCCATTTTAGCCGTTTGGGCCGAGTCCCTGCCCGACCTGCGGCAAAAGGTTCACGATCTGCTTAAGGCCCGCAACTGGGAAGTGCTGCCGCCCGAGGCTGATCGGGCAAAAGTACCGGGCTTCCTCAGCCACTGGCCGAAGGGCGAAGACTTCGACGTGCTGAACAAGGCCTTCGCCGAGACCTATCCCGATTTCAACGCGACCACTGACGACGTAAGTTTGATGGTGGTATGGGTCAGCGGGCGGTTGCCGTATCATGTGGAGGGGGAGGAAGAAACTAAAACTGAAACAGAACTGACGGACACATCGGCAAATTAACAAACGGAATACGCACTACGCAATACGATTAGAGTGTTGCGTAGTAGGCGAGCCACCATCATGTCCCTCCGCCTCAACAAACACATCAACATTGGCAAGTTCTTCCGCCTCAACATCAGCAAGAGCGGCATCGGCTTCAGCGCCGGCGTGCCGGGCGCGCGCTTCACCACCGGGCCGAGCGGGCGGCGCCTCACCCTCGGCATCCCCGGCACCGGGCTCAGCTACGTGAAAGAACTGGATAACGACAAAAAGAAGAAGCCGAAGAAAGAGAAAGCGCCACCTGCGCCACGACGGGCAAAACCAGAGCCGGTGTTTGAACCGCCCGAACCTGTCGAAGAAATCCAACCACCTGACGAACCGCTCAACGAACCACCGAACGCCAACCCCAAACCGGGCCGTTTCGCTCCCGCTCATGAATTGGCCTTCGCGCAGGGCATCAACCATTATCGCTCCGGGGATGAACAGGAAGCGCTGACCCATTTCTTGGCGGCGGCCCCTGATGAGCCTGGGGCGGCGATTTTGGCCTCGGCCATTTTGCTGGAGCAGGGCCGGACTCCGGCTTACGCTCAGGCCGAAGCCCTGTTGGAGAGCGTGCTTGAGTCCGAGGCCGAGTTGCCCACGCCGCTAATCGAAAAATATCTGCCCGACTCCAATTTGCGAGTGAACATCACGCCGCATGTGGAAGCCGACGTCTCGGTGGACGGCATGGCGGCGACATTGTTGCTGACCGAAGTCTATCAGGCGCGGAACAAACTGGATGAGGCGATGGACTTGCTGGAGGCCATTCAGAATCAAGTTCACGAACCGGCCCTCACCCTGTCCATTTGCGAACTGTATGCCCAACGCGAAATCTGGGATGGGATTGTGGAGCGGGCAAACAACATCGTAGTCACGGACGATGTGACGTTTGAGACCCTGATCTGGTATGGGCGGGCGATGCAGGGCAAGCATTTGCAGGAGGCCGCCATTGCCATCTTTAACGATCTGCTCAAACTCAAAAAGGGCATCAATCCCAATCTGCACTATGAGGCCATGTATTGGCGAGCGGCGTCGTATCAGGCCAGTGGCAAGATCGCGCAGGCCAACCGTGAGTTCCAAAAGCTGTACGCCAAAGCGCCAACCTTCCGCGATGTGGCCGAACGAGTGAATCAATAATGTCCAGGAAGCATCCGGCCTTCATCATTCGCCAGCAAACTCCGCTCAACGGCGGGCCGCCGCCCGATTTGATGTGCCAATCATTTTGCACGCCCAATGAGTTGTTCTTTACCCGCAATCATGCGCCAACGCCGCAGATTGATCTGGCAAGCTATCGCCTCACCGTGACCGGACTGGTGGAGAGGCAACTTAGTTTGACGTTCGATGAGTTGAAGAATAGTTTCCCCAGGATGACGGTCACGGCGACGTTGCAGTGCGCGGGCAATCGTCGCGATGAGATGGCCGCCGTCGCCCCCATCCCCGCCGAAGTGCCATGGGGAGCTGAGGCCATCAGCAATGGGTTGTGGGCCGGTGTCCGGTTGGGGGATGTTTTGCGGGCCGCCGCGGTGATGGCTGCAGCCGGACACGCGGCTTTCACCGGACTCGATCAAGTGGAACGGCGCGGGCAGACGTTCGGGTTTGGCGGTTCGGTACCGCTGGACAAGGCGATGGCCCCGGAGACTCTGCTGGCTTACGAGATGAATACGGAGGTGTTGCCGCCTGTGCATGGGTTCCCGCTCCGGGCCATGGTCCCCGGCTATATCGGCGCGCGCAGTGTAAAGTGGCTGTCGAATATCAACCTGCAACGCGAGCCTTCGGATAACGATTTTCAAGCCCACAGCTACAAATTATTTCCGCCGCAGACCACGGCTGAAACCGCCGATTGGCCGTCGGGGTTGATGCTGGGCGAATTGCCGGTGACGGCGGTGATTTGCGCCCCGGCCTCCGGCGAAGTGGCGGCTGGCCCGACGTTAGTTCAGGGCTATGCAATGGCTGGCGGTGATCGTCATATCGAACGGGTAGATGTGTCCGTCAATGGCGGGCAAACGTGGACTTCGGCGGGATTGTCTCCGGCCAGATGGCGCTGGGTCTGGCAGTTGTGGCAAGCCACGCTTGACTTGCCTGCCGGGCGGCATCAATTGGTGGCGCGGGCCTGGGACTCGGCGGCTAACACTCAACCCGAGTCGGTTGCCCCATTGTGGAATTTCAAAGGGTATATGAACAATGCCTGGCATCGGGTTGAGGTCAGGGCAAAATAATCATGCCAGCCAAACTTGTCATCATCGGAGATAGTCTGTCGTCAGGCTTCATGTCGTTTGCCACAACACGGGTGGATCTGTCATACGGCGCTATTCTGGCCGACTGTTTGGATATGAAGCCGGGGGATTGGCGCGTCCCAGACTTCCACGGCGCGGGTGGCTTTCCCTTCAGCCTCGAATGGATGGCGCGCAAACTGCAAGCGGCTTATGGCGATGATCTCACCGGCTTCGAATGGGTCGGGTCGTTAATCCGGGTCAACCAGTTGTTGGATGAGGTGGAGGATTACTGGGAACGCGGCCCCGGCAGTCGGCCAGTGGATGATTTGCTCCCCTACCACAATCTAGCCGTTGAGGGCTTCCGGGTCGCCGACGCCTATGCCATCACCGATCAGGCTTGCTATGAACAAGTTAAAAATTCCACCGACAATTTTCTGGGTGCGCCCTCGGAAGACGTGAAGCGCACGGCGGTGCGGGTGTTGAACCCCTCGTTGAATTTTGAGGGCTTCCCGCAAACGCAAATCACCCGCGCTCAGCAGATCGCCCGGCTCGAAGATGGAATCGAAAACTTGATCGTCTGGCTGGGGGCCAACAACGCCCTGGCCACAGTGTTGACCCTCAAAGTTAAGGAGACCGACGACGCGCCGCCCGACCCGCTGACACCCACTGACCGCAACCTGTGGTCGGCCAAAGCCTTTGAAGCGGACTATCGCCGGCTGGCCGAACAGGTGAAG
>Ga0247727_10012155_pt1 | contig 14844 bp, 9 predicted proteins | sample WisWelCaveWW1625_FD_202498 | JGI IMG/M metagenome (GOLD analysis project Ga0247727, IMG submission 202498) | Biofilm microbial communities from Wishing Well Cave, Virginia, United States - WW16-25 | ecosystem: Environmental > Aquatic > Deep subsurface > Groundwater > Cave microbial mat | place... | reverse complement strand
CGATCAAGGGTCGCCCGGTTCGCGGCTCGTCGCCGAGCTGACGGGCGCCCTCGACCTGGGACCGATGGGCCCGAATCGACCGGACCTTGGTTTCAAACTCGGCGGAGATATCGATCAAGAAGCTCGGCCTCACGTCGAGGAAGGCTACCGCCTGGATCAGAACCTCTGGCTTCCACGGCTCGCCCACCGCTTTCCATCGGCGCAAACCGGCGAGAAACGTTGCGTCCCGGACGACGGTCGCGAGCACCCCGTGGTCCGGATGGCGGCTCTCGCCGTGCGGGGCCACGATCACTCGCGGCTTCAGCCTTCGGATCGACTCGACGACCGCCCGCCGCACACTCTCGTTCGATGCGAGGTGACCGTCCGGCAGATGGAGATTCTCGCGGACGGCGACGCCCAGGATCCGGGCCGCACGCGTCGATTCCCTCGCGCGCCGATCGGCTGTGCCGCGCGTCCCCGTCTCTCCGGCCGTGGCATCTACGATTCCGACGCGCCATCCTCGCCGCGCCATCTTCGCGATCGTACCGCCCGCGACGAGCTCGGCATCGTCCGGGTGTGCACCGAAGACGAGGAGATCCAAATCAGGCGTTCTACCGCGCACCTTCGTTTTTTTGCTTGACAAGCTCGTCACTCCCCTCGAAGTTTCACGCGACATTAATCCGGCGCGACTCGGGAACGGAGGCTCCGGGATGAGCGAAGTCGCCACGCCGCACCTCGCGAAGCGAGGGCTTGACGGCTGGCCATCGCGCGCCCCGGACAGACGGATCCTTCGCCGGAGCCGCGCGCGACGCGCACCGACGATCCGCATCGCATCACGACCCTGACGCCCGCCGCGCCGGGGTCGTCGTCTTTTTGGGCACCTTGAAGACTTCGGGTCAACGGGAGACCGGGAGACCGTTGCAGAGGCCCGGTTCTCCGGAGTTGGCTCGATCGCACCCGGAGGGATAGGACGCCATGCGCACGATCGCGATCGTAAACCAGAAGGGCGGGTGCGGGAAGACGACGACGGCCGTGAACCTCGCGGCCGGGCTCGCGTCGCTCGGACGACGGACCCTGCTCGTTGACCTCGATCCTCAGGCGCACGCCTCGCTCGCGCTCGGCCGCGTCGACGACGGGTCCGAGAAGGGCCTCTACGACGTTCTCGTCGATCCGTATCTTCCGATCGACGCGGCGATCACGACCGTCACGGAGACGCTCGACTTAGTCCAGGGGAACGTCATCCTGTACGGCGTCGAGCAGGTGTTGGCGGGCGCGCCGCAGCGGGAGAACCGCCTCCGCCGCAAGCTCGAGCCGATCGCTGACCGCTACCAATATCTGGTGATCGACACGCCGCCGGCCGTCGGCCTGCTCACGATCAACGCCCTCTCCGCGGCGGACGTGGCGCTCGCGACGATCGAAGCCTCGTATTTCGCGCTGCACGGGATGGCGAAGCTGCTCGAGACGATCCAGATGGTCGAGCGCGAAACGCGGCGCGAGATCGAGGTGCGCGCGCTCTGCACGCTCTACGACGGCCGAACGCGGCTCGCCCAGGAGGTGTTGGAGGAAATCCGCCGGCATTTGGGCGACAGAATGTGCACGACGATCGTGCGCGTCAACGTGAAGCTCCGAGAGGCGGCGAGCCACGGGCGGGCAATCTTCGACTACGCGCGCCACTCGCGCGGCGCGGAGGACTACGGCGCGCTCGCTCGAGAGATCGTCTCGCGAGAGGAGGGCTCCGCGCTGAGCGCGGTCGATGGCGCGCTCTCCGGCCGAATCGCCGAGATCGACGCCGTCCTCGCCGACACGCGTGACCGCGACGACAGGATCCGTCTCGCCGATCCGTCGGACGCGCCGGTCTCGATCGAAGCTTCGGCCCTCCGGAATTCGGTGATCGACGAAGACAATTCGCGGACCGGGGGCGACGATGACTAGCACACGGGAGCGACGGCTCGGCCGCGGCCTCGATTCCTTCTCGCACCTCTTTTTCTCCGGCGGGGATGAGAAGCCGCCCGCGGCCAATGCGCCAGACCCCGCGGCCGATGCGACGAACCCCGCGGACCCGCGCCCCACAGACCCGCGCCCCACCCCCGAGCGCGCGCCGTGCTCGCAACCGCGGACGCTGTTCGTGACGGGTTTCCGGCGGGGATGCGGGAAGACGCGGATCGCATCGGAGATCGCTGAGGCGTGCCGTTCGATGGCGGACGGGATCGCGGAGTGGCAGCTCGGCCCTGGCGTGATCGTCCCGCGACACGGCGGCCGGTTCGGCCTCCCGGTTCCACACCCCTCGGATCGACGCGCGTTCGATCAGCTCTCAACGAGCGTCGGCGGCCGGGAAGTCCTCCTGCTCGACGGCCCGAGCACGCTCATCGGCGACGGCGACCCGTTCGCGCTCTCCGCGGAGGAGTTCCTCGTCATCGCGCTGCCGGGCCAAGAAGGAGCCGCCGAGGGATACGCATCCGTGAAGGAGATCGTGACCGCGCTACCCGACGCCGTGGTCCGCGTCGTCGTGAACCGCGCGTCGTCGCAGGACGAGGCGCGCGAGGTCTTCCACCGGATCGCGGACGTGGCCGAACGACACCTCGGCCGTGTCATCCGCTCGTACGGCGGGCTTTCGACTCTGGGATCACGCGGCGCCGCGGGCGCGGGCGCGGGCGAATCGTCCGGCGCGCGAGATTCGGCTGGCGCGCACGAATCGGCGGAGGGCCGATCGCCCCTCTTCTCGCGCATCGCCCACGCGATCGTGGCGCGCGCGCGCCGCGCGGCGCCTCAGCCGGCGTATTTCGAGGCCGCGTGGTCTCGATGCGCAGCAGGACGAGGCTAGCGGATGGCGCGTGACCCGGGATCGATCGGACCAGAGAGTTTCGCGGCGCCGCCGAGAGCGGCCAAGGAATCTGGCGGACTCGATGTGTTCGTCCCCGTCGAAGGGGACGTCGACGTGCGGGCGCTCCTGATCGCTCGCGGCGAGGCGATCGAGCCGGGGCTCTCGGTCATCGACGGAGACCTTCCGATTGCCGGGCTCGGCGCCGTCGACCTTGTCGCGATTGACGCAGAGCGCCGACTCGTGATCGTCGATCTCGCGGGCCGCGGCGAGGCCGGGCTCGACGGGCGCCCGGTCGCTCACGCGCGGTGGTTCCGCGAAAACGTCGCGATCGTCCGGCGGATGTACCAACTCTGGAACGTTCGTTGGGAGGCGCCACCGCGAATGATTTGGATCTCATCGGACGCAGATCCGCGCGCGGAGGACGGAGGTCGGTCTGACGAGGCGGCGGCCGGCGTCCCGATCGAGCGGATCTCCGTCCACCTCGCTCGAACTCGCGAGGGGCGCGAGGCCCTCTTCCTCGACCCGAAATCATCGCGACGGCGAGCGAGCGATCGCTCCGAAGCGTCGCCTCGATATTCGATGAGTGAGACCCCGGTGGCGGCAAGAGCGGCGGCCTGGGAGCCGCTCGACACGACGGACGACGCGATCATCCCGCGCGCGGAGGCGTACCGTCGAGAAATTGGGCTGACCAGTGAAGAACTCGCCGAGTTCTTCGCGGATCCGGGGGCCGCGCCGCGGCGCGGCCAGGGAGGAGGCGCTTAGCATGTTCCTAGTGATACTGGGGCTCGTCGCAGTCTTCTATTTCGGGGTCGCGATCCTCGTCGCGCGGCTCTGCTCGATCAACTCGCGGTGGGAGCGCCTCGCGGAGAAGATTCCGGCGCCCCAAGTCACGAGCGCGACGGCGCGCATGAAGTCCGCGCTCGTTCCGGGGGACGACGAGTTCCTCGAGGAGCGCGGGGAGGCGGCGCCGCCCGCTTCGTGAAAATCCGGCGGTCGAGTGCGGCGAGATTGCGGTGCGGCCGCGCGCGCGCGCGGCGACCGGGTCAGCGCGGGGCGCCGCCGCCGAGCGCAGCGCCCGTCGATTCGCCTACCGCGCCAGTCGATTCGCCCGCAGAGCCCGTCGATTCGGCCGCCGCGGCCCGCGCATCCAGCCGCGCGCGCGCCGCGGCGATCGCCGCCTGCGCGGCCGGCTCGCCGGGCGCGATCTCGAGCAGCCGCTTCCACGTCTCGATCGCCTCCTCGAATTGCTGGAATCCGGCCAGGTTCATCCCGAGCTGAAAGAGCGCCGTCCGGTCCGCGGGATCCGCGCGCAGAGCTTTGCGAAACGAATCCTGCGCGCCGAGGTGGTCGCCCGCGGCGTCGAGCGCCATCCCGAGATGCGTTTCGATCTCGCCGGACGGCTCCTCCGCTAGCAATCTCCTGTAGATCGCCGCGGCCCGATCGGGCGCGCCGCGTCGCAGCTCGACTGTCGCGAGGTTGAGCGCGGCTTCCGTGTAGCGCGGCGCGAGAACGAGCGCGGTGTCGAGCTCGGCGGCCGCGCGATCGAGGCTCTCTTTGTCCGCGTACACCACGCTGAGGTTGAGCCGCGCGTCGGCGCGCCACGGCGCGAACGCGATCGCATTCCGGTACCCGTCGGCCGCCGCGTCGAGCTCGCGCCTCTCGTAGGCCTGCGCGGCGAGGTTGAACCGGGCGTCGGAGTGGTCGGGCGCCGCGGCGATCGCCGCCTCGTACTGCGCGCGCGCCTCGTCGTGCCTCCCGATCCCGTCGAGCAGCGTTCCGTACCCGTTCCGGATGTCGGGATCGTCGGGACGCTCGCGGATCGCCGCGTCGTAGGCGCGCGCGGCCTCGTCCGTCCGTCCGGCGTCGAAAAGAATCTTCGCGATGTGGCCGCTCGTGTGGAGTAGCTCGCGCTGACGAAGGTGGAACGGGTCCACGTTCGACGCGATGAGGAAGACCGCGAGGAGTCCGGCGTCGGCGGCGGCGACGCGGCGCGCGCGCGCGGCCCGCGCCAGGTGCACGAGCGCCGCGGCGGCTAGCGGAATGAGCGCGAGGTGCGCGGGAAGCGCGTACCGCGTCGCGAAGGCGAACTCGGTGACCGAGACGAAGTACGTCGCGAGATAGACGACGAGGAGGGGTGCGCGGCGGCCGACCCGGAGGAGGCCCAGCAGTCCGAGCGGAATCACGATCGCGGGCGAGGGAATCGGGAGCGCGAGGAGCGGCGCGTTTCTCCGGAAGAAGCGAAAGTCCTGGCTCGCGTCGACGTGGATCCCGCTCACGAATAGGAACGCTTTCTTGGCGACGAGGCCGAGCGCGGCAGCCGGATGGCGCGCCGCGAAGCCGAGCGCTTCGCGCGCGAACACGCGGCTCTCCGCCGCTGGGGTTCGCGCGCCCGCCTGCCACGCCTGCCGCCGCAGCCGCTCCCACGGCGTGCCGGGCGGCACGTTCGCTGTTCCGTCCGCCGCGGGCCCCATCCCGATGTAAAAGTTTTTCCCCGTGTTTCGCTGAAAGACCGGACCGCCGCCGAGCGCCGCGTTCCGAAGCAGAACGGGCACGACGACGACGAGCGCCGCGGCCGCGACGACGAGGGCGGTCCGGACGGAGGAGGGGCGCGCGGCGGCGTCGCGCGGGCGTTCCGCGGGGCGAGCGCTCTCCGCCGCGCGCGCGCGCTCCACTTCGCGCGCCTCGCGCCTTCGCGCCGCTAGCGCGAGCCACGCCGGGATCGTGACGAGGAGCGGCAGCGCGTTCGGGTGAGCGACGATCGATATGCCGAGCGCGAATCCAGGGACCGCGGCCTCTCGGAGTCGCGGATTCCGCGGGAGCGCGGCGATCCGCTCCAACACGACGAGGTTGAGCAGGACGATCAGCCCGGCGGGAAGGATCAGCCCCTCGAAATAGAGGAACGGAACGTACGCCGCCGCGATGACGGCAGCGACGAGGCCGGCCGTCTTTCCGAATAGACGGCGCCCGAGCCGGAACATGACGAACGCCGAAAGAACCCCGAGCAGAAGCTGGACGAGCACGACGAACGCGAGGCTCCCGCCCGACGACCCGAGGAGCGCGGCGAGAAAGTACGCGTACGACGGGCCGTGAATCGGCACCTCTCGCCAGAGCGCTCCACCGGAGAGGATGCTGTTCGCCCACGCGAGATACTCGGCCCCATCGATGATCGGGAACTCGAAGAACGGAAGCCGCCGAATCTGGCCGAGGTACAGGAGCCGCAGGAGGAGCGCGAGCCCGAGGATCGCGAGCAAAAACGGTGCGTGCGGTGCGGCGGTCGCGGCGGGTGGCGCGGGCGCCGCGAGTCGCCGCGTCTTCCTGATGGGCTCGCTCACGATCCGCGGATTATAGCGTGACCGTTCGGGGGCGCGGTCAGGGGCCTGCCAGACGCGCCTGCCACGCGATAAGATCCGCGTCGCCTGGACATGCCGCGAGGCCGCGCTCGAGCGCGCCGCGCGCGGCGTCGCGGTCGCCGCGGTCCGCGAGCGCTCGAGCCTCGTAGATGTAGCTCCCGGGCAGCCCGGGGGCGATTGCCTGCGACTGGCGGAAGAGCGCGATCGCCGCCTCGATATCCTTGCGCCGCATCGCGAGGACGCCACGATTGTTCAGCGCCAGCGGGGCGAGAGGTCCGCCGCCCGTGGCGGAGGCGAGCGCGAAGAGCGAGTCCGCTTCGCCATGCCCGCCGGTCTGCATCGCGATGAGCCCGAGGTGAAATATCAGGACTCGGTCGCCAGGCGATTCCGCGAGACCCGCGCGGAGCCTTTCGCGGGCTTCCTCGGCGCGCCCGACGCCGGCGAGCCGCGCCACCATCACGCCGACTTCCTTCGCGTACGCGACGACCTCGGCGACCTTCGCGAGCGAATCGAGCGAATCGGCGGCGGACGCCTCGCCCAGATCGCGCAGCCGGCCGATCGCGTCGCGCGCGTTCGAGATGCGCCCCTGCTGCAGGAGTCCGCTCGCGCGCCACCGATCGACGAGCCGCGGGTCCACGCCCGGAAGAAACGGCAGCTGCGCCGATCGCGGGATCCGCTCGACGAGCGGCACGCTCCCGTCGTCGAACAACTCGCGGCGGCCGATCCGGAACAAGTCGATCGGCGCCCGGTACTCGACGCGCGGCCGATCGTCCGTGTTGAGCGGACCCCCGGCCAGCTCCGCAGGGAGCTCGCTCACCGGGCACGCGTAGTACGAGAAAATCGCTTCCGGCGGGTCGAGCTTCAGCCGGCGCATGTCCTCTCTCACTTCCTGCAAGCCGAGGCGTTCGAGGTGCGCGACCGCTCCCGGCGCGGGCGCGACGAGGATCAGGTCCGCGCGGAAGCTCACGAACGCGTACGCGTCGGGGAACTCCGCGCGGAACGCGGCGAGGAGCGACGAGAGCGTCTCCGCCGACAGCTCATACAACTGAAGCCACTGCGTGAACACGCCGTCGGGCGCCAGCCGCAACCGGACGAGCCGGTAGAAATCGCGCGTGAAGAGGTTGTTGTTCCCGGCGATCCACGGGTTCGACGGCTCGGAGATGATCACGTCGTACCATTCGCGCGAGACGGCGAGGTGCGTCCTTCCGTCTTCGAGAACGACGCGGACTCGCGGATCATCGAGCGGGTCCTCGCCGGGCTCGTGGAAGTAGCGCGACGCTTCGAGGACGGCTTCCTCGATCTCGATCGCGACGGCGGCGGCGGCTCCGGCGTGGAGCGTGCTCGCGAGCGTCATTCCCGACCCGTGGCCGATGACCGCGACCCTCGCCCCGTCGCGCGCGAACAACATCGGCAGGACGCCCGAGAGGATCTGCGTCTCGACGTCGCCCTTCGACGCGTCGACCTTCCCGCCGATCCGGAGCTGCAGCTCGTCCGTGCCGACGCGGCGATGGAGCGAGACCGTCGCGTTCGCGCCCTCGCGCAGGAAAAGGACCGAGTCGGAGGCGACGGCGCGCGCGAGCGTGCTCCCCTGAACCCCGGCGAGCGACGCCACGTTCGCGAGGTACTCGGCCGCCGCGGGTCGATAGACGCCGGCCGTCAGGACCCGCGGATCCCACCGCGGCGCCGACAGCGCGAGGCCGAGCGCGGCCAGCACCGCGAGCGCTCCGACGCCGGCGCGGCGCGCCGCGGGAGCGGGCGCGCGCCAGAGCGCCGCGAGCCCGACCGCGAGCGAAAGCGCCGCGCCGGCGAGCAACGTGCCGCGCGTCCCCAGCATCGGGATCATCGCGAACCCCGCCGCGAGCGAGCCAAGAATCGTCCCGGCCGTGTTGACGGCGTACGTCACGCCGGTCGCGCGTCCGGATTCGCCCGCGTACAGGAGGCGCGCCGCGAGCGGGAAGAGCGCGCCGAGGATCACGCACGGCGGGACGAGGATCAACCCGGCGAGGCCGGCTTGCGCGGCCAAGTAGATCGGGAGCGTCGTGCCTCGCGATCGAATCACGTCGAGAAACACGTCCGGGAGCATCGGGAACACGAACAGATGAGTGAGCACGACGAGCGCGAGGAGAATTTGCAGCTCGGCGAATCGGAGGAGCGGGCGCTCCATCCGCGCCACGGACTTCGCGATCGCGGCGCTTCCGATGGCGATCCCGAACAGGTAGAGCGCGAGGACGATGGCAAAGGAGAGGACCGAGGATCCGATGACGAGCGTAAGAATCCGCGTCCATGTCACCTCGAATACGAGGGCGGCGAAACCGGAGAGCGCGACGAGGAGCATGATCGCCGCAGGGTGTGGCCGGGACGGCGCGCCCGTCCCCGGAGCGAGCGCTCCGACCGCGTCGCCGCCTGCGACGCCGCCCAGGTCGCCCGCCGCCTGATTCGCGCGCGCCTCCGATCTCGGGGTAGCCAACTCCCCCCTGCCGTCTTCGCCCCGTCGCGCCCATGCGAGCGCCGCCGCGGCGAGGTTCGCGACCGCCGCCGTGATCGCGGTGCGCAAGAGCCCGAGCGACGGGATCAGGACGAACGCCGCGAGCAGCGTCCCGGCGACCGCGCCGAGCGTGTTGATCGAGTAGAGGCGCGAGAGGCCGGCGCCGAAGCGGCGCTCCTCGACGTGCGCGACGAGGATCGGCAGCGTGGCGCCCATCAACGCAGTCGGGATCAGCAGAACCAGAAAGACGAGCGCGAAGCGAATTGCGAGGAACGCGCCGAATGAGGGCGCCAGGGCCCGGTGGAGCTCGACGAAGAGCGGCAGCGTCGCGCGGAGGCCGGGCACGGAGAGCACGCCCAACAGAGCAATGCCGACCTCGAGGAGCGCGTACCGGCGCACTCTCGAGCGGCGCGAGAGGAGCGGACCGAGAGCCCACGCCCCGAGCGCGAGCCCGCCGAAGAATGCGGAGACGACGGTGGAGATCGCGAAGAGGGAGTTGCCGAGGATCGTGGCGATGATCTTCGCCCAGACGACTTCATAAATGAGCCCGGCCCCGCCTGATGCGAAGAAGGCCAACAACAGCCACGGAGGAACACGGCTTCCGCGCGTTCCATCGCTTGGCGTGACGATCATCCGGGCAGGCTAGCACAGCGTTTCTCGCCGAGGCAACGCGCGCGGGAGGCTCGCGCCTTGCGGCCGCGCGCCCCGAGCCGTCATAATCGCCCACCCCTGTCGACCCGGAGGAACTGATGTCGCTCGAACGTCTGGCGATCCTCGGCGGACCGCCCGCATTCGACCCGCCCGTCCCGCTCTACGAGGCGCCGCGCCCCGACGCGGAGAGCCTTCTTCCGCGCATCGCGTCCGCTCTGAGTTCGGGCGTTCTCACGAAGGGTCCCGCCGTTTCGGCATTCGAGGCGTCGCTCGCGGAGGCGACGGGCGCCGCGCACGCCGTCGCCACATCGTCGGGGCTCTCCGCACTGACGATCGTGCTTCAGGCGCTTCGTCTCGAGGGAGAGGTCGTCGTTCCCGCGTACCTCTTTCCGCCCGTGGCTCAGGCACTCCTGTCGGTCGGGCTCACGCCGCGTCCGGCGGACATCGATCGAGACTCCTGGAACCTCGACCCAGCCGTTGCGGAGGCGGCGATCGGCCCGCGAACGTCGGCGATCCTCGCGGTTCACACGTCGGGTTTCCCGGCGCCGGCGCCGGCGCTCGAATCGCTCGCGGCCCGGCGCCGCGTGAGCCTCGTTTTCGATGCCGCCCACGCGCTCGGCGCGCGCATCGGTGAGCGTTGTGTCGGGACATTCGGAGTCGCGGAGGTGTTTTCGTTCACCCCGTCGAAGTTGGTGTCTTCGGGAGAAGGGGGCGCCGTGACGACCGCCGACGGCCGGCTCGCGGCCGAGATCGAGGCGGGCCGGAACTACGGTCGGTCGCGCGGCGGAGATTGGACCGGGCGCGGCCTCTCGGCGCGACTCCCCGAGGTCTCTGCGCTCGTCGCGCGCGACGCGCTGGGTCGGCTGGACGAGGAGATCGCGCGCCGTGCGCGTGTGGCGAAGGCGTACCAGGACGCGCTCGCGGGGGTCCCCGGCATCCGCTTCCAGCTCGCGCTCCGCGGCACGAGCCCCGTCTTCCGCGATGTCAGCATCTGCGTCGATCCCGCCGAGTTCGGAGTCGGACGGGATGCGCTCCGTGCCGTCCTCGCGACGGACGGCGTCGAGACCGGAGCCTACTTCTTCCCGGCATTGCCGGATCTTCCTCTCGCGCGGCGGTTCAACGTGAGAGACAACGCGACGACTGGGAGCGGCGCGGCCTTCCCGATCGCTCGCGCGGTCGCGGCCCACGTCATGAACCTCCCGATCGGCGCGGGAGTCGAGGCGGAGACCGCCCGCGCGATCGCGTCGCTGATCACGACGGCGCAGTCGGAGAGTGCGCGACTCGCTGCGCGCTTCCGAACGGTCTCGGCCCCCCGGCTCCCCGCTCCAGGCGCTCCCTAATCCTCCGCTCCCGGGACCTTTTCTCCGCCATGTCTGCCCCGCCAAACGGGCCGGTCGGCACTGCCTTGATGAAGCCCTGGGTACCGGCTGGCGCCGGTCCCTGCACACGAAGGTTTCAGAGGCCGGATTTGGCCGCCGCGATAATCAGGAGCGGCGGCATGCGATTCTCGGGCGGCCGGCCGGTCTGTCAGCGCGCAACACGCAGATAAACAAAGCGTTGTGAGTCTATCGGATGGGATTGACCGGAGCCTGATCCGGACGCCTGGTCGAGTCTTCGCGATGGCACAGAAGGTGCGACCCTCAAATCCCGGTTGGGCTGACTCATCTCATCAATGGAACGGAGGTGAATGGACATGTTGCTCTTGTTGGGAGCCGGACTCGTGATCGGGTACGTGATTCTCGCCATCGCGGTCGCGCGCTTTTGCGCCGTGAACCGCGGGTGGGAGGAAGCAGTGGACCAGATCCCGGACGACCTCCCTTTCGTCCAACTTCCCGTCGCAGTGCCGAAGAGGAGGCCCGCGGCGCTTAAGGCCTAGTGCCAGAAGACGATCCTCATTCTGAGAAAGGAGCGATATCGACACAGCGCTACTAGCGACTCGGGTCCCAGGGGCGGTACCCGATCACCGGGGCTGAGGCGGAACAGGCCGAGGCTCCGGTTTCCTTTTTCCCGGCGAGTCTCCCCATCTGAGCTTTTTCCCGCGGAATGCCGAAGAGAACATGGAAGAGAGAGAATCCCGGAGCGTCGCGGTCAAGAAAAGATCTTGCTTGACTGATTCTTGCGCGACGAGCTAAAGTAGCCCAACTTCGCGGGGGACCCAATCACCGGGACGAGTTCGCTCCCACCCCCCGCCGCCAAGGAGGAGATGAAATGATTCGAAAGACCATCTCCTGGGTCCTAGCGATCACAGTCGTCGTGCTGCTCGTCGGTGTGAATCCGAGCGCTGTCCGCTCGGGTGGCGGCAGCGGCGATGTCGATCCGACCGGTCTCGATACGGGGCGTCGGATTACGAGCGTGATTCCGGACCGTGACCCCCGCGTCATCGGACAGAGGGACTTCGGAAAGAGCGATGTCATCGTGAATCGCTGGATCCAGATGTTCCTTGTGAAGCTCGCGCTGAGAGGCTTCGGTCTCTAGCACGTAGTCCGAGCGTACGGTGTCAGAGTTAGGAGCAGGAGCAGCCGGGAAGGCCAGTCTGGTCGCGCGAGTTCTTTTCGCGCTGACCGCGGGTCACGACGGGAGAACGAGATGAGGGAACCTCAGGACGAGGTTCACGCCGGAAACGGAAACCTCCTCGCTGGAGCGGGGGAGGATCGCGTCGCGTCGCTCGAACGCGTCGGCGATCTCCTGTTGACCTCGAACGGCTTCGCCCAAGCTCTCTCCGAGTTCCGAAAAATCACCGAAGACGAAGCGTGGCCCGACCTCACTCCTTGCCGCAGGAGCAGCGTCCTCGCACGGCTCGCGCAGGCGCGCTCCGGGCTCGGGGATCTCGATGGCGCGCTCTCCTCGGGCGCCAACGCGCTCGCGGAACTGGAGTCCGGCGCCGAGACGGCGCGAGGCCCGCTCGGTCTAGCGCACGCGTTCCTCGCGAACACACACCGGAAACGCGGGGACCACGAGGCGGCGCTCAGCGAAGGTCTCCTTGCGCTCGACCTGCTTCGCGACACCAGCGAACACTCTGAAGTCGCATCGCTCCAGCTGAACTGCGGCGGGATCTGTCTGCGCGAAGGCCGCCTCCGGGCCGCGGAGCGCCACTTCGAGGACGCGCTCGCGACTTACCGTCGGATCGAAGACCGCGCCGGGATGGCGAAGGCCTACAACAGCCTCGGAGTCGTCTACAACAACCTCTGCCAGTGGCAGAACGCGATCACCTGCCTGAAGCGCGCGGCCGAGATCGACGAATCGCTCGGGAATTTCACGCAGATCGCCCTTAGGTGCCTGAACCTCGGCATCGTCCACTACCACGTCGGCGACTGGGGGAGCGCTCGCTCGCTCCTCGAGCGGAGTCTGGAGATGAGCCGCGCCGTCGGCGACGCGATCGGCGTGGCGCGCGCGTCGATCGGGCTGGCCCGGATCGAGCGCTGGTCGCACGCCTACTTCCGCGCGGAGCGGCTCGTGCGAGACGCGATCGCGGCGACGCGCGAGAGCGGCGCACGACGCGAGCTGGCGGCGGCGCTCGAAGAAGCCGGGGCGCTTGCGGCCGCGCGGCGCGACGTGCGGGGCGCGGAGACGCGGTTTGCCGAGGCGCTGGCGATCTCCAGCGAGATTTCTCCGGTTACCGACCACGCGGCCGAGCTGGAGCGTCGCATCGCCGAGATCGCGCTCGCGCGCGGCCTGCACGACGAGGCGCTCCATCACGGACGCCGCGCCTACGGGGCCGCGGTCCGGATCATGGATCGGCGGCTTGCCGCGGAAGGCCTTCGCGTTCTCGGCAATCTGTTCCGGGCGCGCGGAGAAAAGGATCGGGCTCGCTCGTCGTTCACGCGCGCCATTCACGCGCTCGAGCGAATCGGCGCCCCGCTAGAGCTCGCCAAGACGCTGCGGGATGCGGGCCGGCTCGACGGCGGTCTCTGGTGCACGATCCACGAGGCGCGCGGCTACCTCAACCGGTCCGAATCCCTGTTCCGCGACCTCGGCTTGATCCATGAGACGGGCGCCGTCCTCCTCGAGAGGGCGCGTCTCGAGATCGCGTTCCGAAATTATCTCGAAGCGATGAACTTCCTCCGCGAGGCCGAGTGGGCCTGCACGGAGACGGCCGAACACGCCGTCCTCGAAGATGTTCTCTCGCTGCGGCGTGAGCTCGAGGGGAGCATGGCCCGCGAGACCGCGCTCGTCGACACCGAGCTTCTCTCGCTGAACAAGATCGTCCGCGCGCGCGAGGCGGACCTCGAAAGCGTCTTCCGCCGCATCCTCGACACGACGCGCGCTCACCGCGGCTTCGTCGTCGCGGACGAGGCGGGCCGGCAGGCCGTGCGCGTGTGCGACGGGATGACCGCCGTCGCGGCCCGCGTTCTGTACCGCGAGCTTGCCGCGCAACACGCCGAACGATTGGTGTCCACCGAGCCCGTGATCTCCTACGGAGACTTCGCGCGCGGCGCGAGCGACGTTCTCTCGTACGTTTTGATCCCGATCGTCAAGGGCGGCCGCTCGGTCGGCGCCCTGTACGTCGATCGCATCGTCGGCCTCGATGTCTCGCCGTTCGGCCGCCTCGAGCTGCACTTCCTCTCGGGCGTCGCCCAACAGGTCGGAGCTCTCCTCGAAGGCGAGGCCGCTACCGAAGAGCGCGCCGGCGCCGCCGCCGGCGCACCGTTCGGCGAGGTCGTTACCCAGAGCCGCCGCATGCTCGACATCCTCGACATCCTCAAGCGCGTCGCGAGTTCCTCGTCGACGATCCTTCTCCAGGGCGAGACGGGCACCGGCAAGGGTCTTCTCGCGTACGAGGTCGGTCGCCTGCGCGAGGGCCCGTTCGTCACGATCAACTGCGCCGACCTGTCCGAGACGGTCCTCGAGAGCGAGCTGTTCGGCCACGCCAGGAACGCGTTCACGGGCGCCGGCGAGCCGAAGAAGGGGCTGTTCGAGGTCGCCGACGGCGGCACCGTCTTCATCGATGAGATCGACAAGACAAGCCGCAATTTCCAGGAACGGCTCCTGCGCGTCGTCGATCGCCGCGAGTTCAAGCCCGTCGGCGCGACGAAGCTCAAGACGGTCGACTGCCGTATCGTCGTCGCCGCGAACCGGGACCTCCGGGGTCTCGTCGAGAAGGGCGAATTTCTGAAGGACCTCTACTACCGGCTCCGCGTGATCGCCATCGAGCTTCCGCCGCTCCGCGAACGCCGCGAAGACATTCCGGCGCTCGTCGAGTACTTCCTCGACACGTACCAGAGCAAGATGGGGAAGAGCGGCATCCGGTTCTCGAGCCGCGCTATGGAGTGCTTGAAGAACCACGAGTGGCAGGGCAACGTTCGCGACGTCGAAAATGAAGTCGAGCGGACTGTCGCGCTCACCGTCTCCGGCGACGAAGTCGATCTCGAGGGACTCTCCGCGGAGGTCGGCAAGAGCCTTGTGAGCGAGGCGGTCAGTTCGGCATTCGGCCGCAAGTCCCTCTCGCGCGTCGTCGAGGAAATCGAGGAGCGGATGGTCGCGGAGGCGCTCGAGCATCACAAGGGAAACAAGACCCGCGCGGCCGCCGAGCTCGGCCTCACCCGCCGCGGCCTCAAGAA
>Ga0247727_10012154_pt1 | contig 14844 bp, 12 predicted proteins | sample WisWelCaveWW1625_FD_202498 | JGI IMG/M metagenome (GOLD analysis project Ga0247727, IMG submission 202498) | Biofilm microbial communities from Wishing Well Cave, Virginia, United States - WW16-25 | ecosystem: Environmental > Aquatic > Deep subsurface > Groundwater > Cave microbial mat | place... | reverse complement strand
CCTAGCCCTATGCAGTGCCGATCATCGTCTCCAGTGTTATTAAGGGCAATCTTGGGGCAGTCTCCGCCTTTGGGGCAGCGCCCAGCGACGAAGAGAGCCCGGGAGAACTCCTTGCAGACGATCCTCGACGCGATCGGTCGCCAAGCCACCGAACGGGGCGGCGAGAAGGCCTACTGGACGCCGCGGCGCACTTGGACCTTCGCCGAGTTGTGGGACGCCGCGAGCCGTGCGGCTGCGGGACTCGCGCAGCGAGGCATCGGCCGGGGCGACCGCGTGGCCTGCCTGACCAAACACACCGCCGAATGCGTAGCGCTCGTGCTCGCCGCCTGCCGCCTCGGCGCGGTGTGCATGCCGGTCAGCTGGCGACTGTCCCCGTCCGAGATCCAATACATCGTGGAGGACGGCCGTGCGCGCTTCATGATGGCGGATGCCGCCTTCGCGCCCGGCGTGCCCGTGTCGCTCGTCACCGAAGAATTCGACGCCTGGGCCAGCGCCTTTAAGCCGCTGCGGTGCACGGCGGATCCGGCCCCCGACGACACCGCGCTGCAGCTCTACTCCTCTGGCACGACGGGTTTGCCCAAGGGCGTGGAGCTGACGCACCGTAACCTCGCGGCCGGAATGATGACCGCGGTGCCGGATGCCATCGGCTATCGCGGCGCGCCCGACGTGATGCTGAACGTGCTCCCCACCTACCACATTGCCGGCGTGGGCGTGGGATTGCTCACCGCCACGCGCGGCGGCGCAAGCGTGCTGTATCCCGACTTCGATCCAGCGCAGGCCGTTGCGGCGATTTCCGAGCACGGCATCACGCATGCCTTCCTCGTGCCGGCAATGATCCAGTTCATGCTGCAGGCACCGGGCGCGGACCGTGCCGATTACTCGTCACTGAAGGGAATCTCCTACGGCGCGTCACCCATCTCCGACAAGGTCCTGGTGGAAGCCTTGCGCACCTTCAAGTGCGACTTGATACAGGTCTACGGACTCACGGAAACCACCGGCGCCATCACCATGCTGCCACCGGTCGACCACGACCCGGACGGGCCCAAGAAGCACCTCTTGCGCTCCGCGGGCAAGCCGATCGAGGGCGTCGAGCTGCGCGTCGTCGATCCCGCGAGCGGCGAGGACTGCGCCGAGGGCAAGGTCGGCGAAGTCTGGGTCCGCAGCGCGCAGAACATGAAAGGCTACTGGGGTAACGACAGAGCGACCGCGGCGGCCTTCGTGGACACATGGTTTCGCTCGGGCGACGCGGGCTACCTGCAGGACGGGTACCTGTTCCTGCACGACCGCATCAAGGACATGATCATCTCGGGCGGCGAGAACATCTATCCGGCGGAGGTGGAGAACGCGCTCATGCAGCACCCGGCGCTCGCCGACGGCGCGGTGATCGGCGTGCCCGACGACGACTGGGGCGAGGCGGTGAAGGCCTGCGTGGTGCTCAAGCCCGGCGCCAAGCTGACCGAGGCCGAGATCATCGAGTTCATGCGCAGCCGCATTGCGCATTTCAAATGCCCGAAGTCGGTGGACTTCCTCGAATCAATTCCCCGCAACCCCACCGGCAAAATCCTCAAGCGCGTGCTGCGCGAGCCCTATTGGCGCGGGCGCGAGCGCCGCATCAACTGATCGGGCCCTGCAGCACCGCGAGCGCAGCCGGCCGGCCGGCCTTCGCTTCGCGCATCGCCTGCCACACGCGCTGCGGCGTAGCCGGCATGTCGAAGTGCGTTACTCCCGCCTGGCGCAGCGCATCCAATACCGCGTTCATCAGGCAGGGCATCGAGCCCGTGACGCCCGCCTCGCCCACGCCCTTTGCGCCCAAAGGGTTGGTGTTGGTCGGCACCGGGTGCTCTGTCACGCGCAGCCCCCCCACCAGCCCGGGACGCGGCATGGCGTAGTCCATGAAACTCCCGGTGAGGAGCTGTCCGCTCGCGTCGTACACCGCCTGCTCGTTGAAGATGTGGCCCGCGCCCTGCGTGATGCCGCCTTGCATCTGCCCTTCTACGATCTGGTGGTTGATGATGTTGCCGGCGTCGTCGCAGGCGAGGTAGGACACGATCTCGACCTCGCCCGTTTCCGGCTCGACCTCCACCTCGGCGATGTGGCAGCCGTTGGGAAAGGTGGAGCCGACCTTGGGCCGCTCCTTGTAGTCCAGATCGAGCCTGCCCGGATGCTTCTGCGCCAGCGCGGTGATGGCGATCTTGCGGTCGGTACCCTTGATGCGGTACTCGCCCGTGACGAACTCGAGGTCGGCCTTGGCGCTTTCCAGCTCCTCCGCGGCGAGGTCGAGCCCGTTCTGCACGATCTCGCGCGCGGCAAGCAGCATCGCGCTCCCCAGGCCGTGCAGCGTGCGCGAGCCGCCCGTAGGGTTGGCCACCAGGTTCGTGTCGGGCTCGGACGTGCGCAGCCGGATCTTGTGCATCGGGATGCCGAACACACCGGCGACGATCTGCGCGAACGCGGTTTCGTGCCCCTGGCCGTGGTTGTGCGAGGCGGTGCGCAGCGTGACGCTGCCGTCCTTCTCCCAATTGATGACTACCTGGTCGTAGGGCGCGAATCCGCCCGAGGCGGTGGCCTCGATGTACGTGGCGATGCCGCGCCCGCGCAGCCTGCCGCGTTTGCCGCTCGCAGCGCGGCGCGCCTCGAACCCGCCCCAGTCCGCTTCCCGCATCGCCTTGGCGAGCACGCCCTCGAAATCGCCGCAGTCGTATTCGAAGCCGGAGACGATCTTGTAGGGAAACTTGGCCGTCGGCACGAGGTTGCGGCGGCGGAACTCCGCCGCGTCCATGCCGATCTCGTGCGCGGCCTGGTCGATGAGGCGCTCGAGCGCGTAGGACGCCACCGGCCGGCCGGCGCCGCGGTACGCGGCGGTGGGCACGGTGTTGGTCAGCACCAGCCTGCCCTGCACGTGCACGGCCTGAACGTCGTAGACGCCGCTGATCACGTTCACCATGTTCATGGTGTTGACGAACGACCCGGTGAAGGCGACGTAGGCGCCCATGTTGGCGAGGTACTCGAAGCGCATGCCGAGAATGCGGCCCTCGGCATCCAGCGCCAGCTCGCCCGCGTGGTAGATGTCGCGCGCCTGCTCGTCACCGAGAAACACTTCCGACCTGCTGCCGACCCACTTCACCGGCCGGCTAAGCTGACTGGCCGCGAGGAGCAGCGCGCCGTATTCCGGGTAGGCGTTGAAGCGCACACCGAAGCCGCCGCCGACTTCCTCGGCCACCACGCGCACCTTCTCCGGCGGCACGCCGAGCATCTGCGACAGCTGCCCGCGCATCGGCCCCACGCCCTGCGTGGTTGCATGCAGGTAGTAGACGCCCGTCGCCGCATCGAAGGAACCCATGGCGGCGCGCGGCTCCATCGGGTTGCCGACCACGCGCGAGTGGTAGGCCGCGAGCTTCACCACGCGTGCCGCTCTTGCGAAAGCTGCATTGGTCGCCGCCTCGTCGCCGCCGGTGTAGTCGAGCACCAGATTGCCCGGCGCTTCCGCGTGCAGCTGCGGCGCGCCGGCGGCAAGGGCTTCTTGCGCCGTCACGACCACCGGCAACTCGCGGACATCGACCAGGATGGAGTCGGCCGCGTCCTGCGCCTGCGCTGCTGCTTCGGCCACGATCAGCGCGACCGGCTCGCCGACGTAGCGCACGCGCCCGCGCGCAAGGGAGTAGCGCGGGGTCGCCTTTTGCTCGGCGCCGTTGCGGCCTTTCATCGGCGCCGCGGCCGGCATCGGCCGGTGGCCCGCCACCGCCACGTCCTCGCCGGTCAGCACCGCGATCACGCCGGGCATCTCCAGGGCGGCGACGGAGTCGATGGAAACGATTTCGCCATGCGCGTAGTCCGAACGCAGGAAATGGCTGCAGGCTTGTCCGGGCAGGTTCCAGTCGGCAACGTAGCGCCCGGCGCCCTTGAGCATGCGCTCATCCTCCAGGCGCCCCTGGTGACCGAAGCTCTGCACGTTCAGGGCAATGTGGCGGGGGTCAGCTGCGCGAGTGTGCGATCAGGATGCTGCAAGGCGAGTAGTCGAGGAGCGTCGCGCCCACCGACCCCTTCCACCAGCGCGCCGCGAAAGAGGTGGTCTGGTTGTGGCCGACCACGATCAGGTCGACCGACTGTTCCTTGGCCAGCCGGCAGATCTCCTCCACCGGCTCGCCTACCGCGAGGTGCCCAGCGGCGGCGAAGCCGCGCTCCTTGAGCGTGGCGATGCCCTCATCCAGCACCGACTGCGTGCGCTTCTTTTCCTCTTCCAGCAGCTCCTCGGGCACGAAGCCCTCGGTGAGGAACAGGCTCGGCGGCATGCTCGCCACCGCCAGCAGGAGCGTCTCCGCATGCAGGAAGTTGGCGAGCTCGGCGCATTCCAGCAGCGCGTGCTTGCCTTCCGCGGAACCGTTGTATGCCAAAAGGATCTTGCGGTATTTCATGGCCGCCTCCCTGTCGCCGGCTACTTCAACAGCAATCCCACGCGCTCGATGGTCGCGCGCTCCGCTTTCAGCGTGTCCGCCGCCCATTGGCGGTAGTCCTCGCTCGACTTGTACCAGTACACCTGGTCGAGCTGCAGCAGCAGCTTGAGGTGCTCGGGATCGTCGAGCGTCTTCCTGAACGCGTCGTGCAGCAGCTTCACCACCTTCGGGTCCATGCCCTTCGGGCCGACGATGCCGTAGGGCGAGTAGGAGACGATGTCAATGCCCAACTCCTTCGCCGTGGGCGCGTTCCACTTGGTGCGCTTCTCGCCGAAGGTCACCAGCAGCCGGAAGGCGCCCGCATCCACATGCCGGCCCCAGCCGGTGGCGTCGGACTGCGCCATCACGTGCCCGCCCATCAGCGCCTGCGTCGAGTCGGCGTTGCCCTTGAAGGGCACATGGAGAAAGCTCACGCCCATCGTCGCTCCCACCACTTCCATCAGCAGGTGGGGCGAGGTGCCGGTGCCGGTCGAGCCGAAGGACATCTTGCCGGGGTTGGAGCGCGCGTAGTCGATCAGGTCCTTGAAGGTCCTGAAGGCCGAATCCGATTTCACCACCACGCCAAAGGTGTAGCCCGTGATGCCGATGATGTAGGTGAAGTCCCTGAGCGGATCCCAGTCCACCTTCTGGATGTGCGGCACGCGGAACGCGCTCACCGGCAGCTGCGACAGCGTGTAGCCGTCGGGCGCGGTGCGCGACACCGCGACCGGGCCGAGCATGCCGCTCGCGCCGGGCTTGTTTTCCACCACCATGTTCTGGCCGAGGTGCCTGGCAGCGATCTGCGCGAACTGGCGCAGGTGCGTGTCGGTCGAGCCGCCCGGCGGCCACGGGCAGACGAGGGTGATCGGTTTCACCGGGAACGCCTGGGCGTAGGCGTGCTGCGCCGCGAACAGCGCCAGCAGCGTCGCCAGGCGGATCAATATTCTCATGTGTTGTTCCCCCTCCTCGCGCAGATTATAGTACGGGCCCTCCATGCTCGATGTTTCCCGCAGCGACCTCCTCGCCGGCGTCGCCGGCAGCGGCACCATGGGCCGCGGCATCGTCCAGGTGCTCGCCCAGTGCGGCGCGCGCGTGAGGGTATTCGACGCCCAGCCCGGCGCCGCGGCGAAGGCGAAGGACGCGATCGGCAAGGCGCTCGCCGGCCAGGTGCACAAGGGCCGCATGGCGCAGTCGGATGCCGATGCCGCGCTCGAGCGCATCGCGGTCGTGGGTGCCCTCGCCGGCCTGAAGGACTGCCATCTGGTGGTCGAGGCAATCGTCGAGCAGCTGGAGGCGAAGCAGGCGCTGTTCCGCGCGCTGGAGGATGTCGTCGGCGAGCAGTGCATCCTCGCTTCCAACACCTCCTCGCTCTCGGTGACCGCGATGGCCGCGGCCTGCAGAAAGCCCGGGCGCGTCGCGGGCTACCACTTCTTCAACCCCGTGCCGCTGATGAGGATCGTGGAGGTGGTGGAAGGGGTGCTGACCGAGCCCTGGGTCGGGGACGCACTGGTGGCGCTCGCGAAGCGCTATGGCCACACGCCGGTGCGCTGCAGGGACACGCCCGGGTTCGTGGTCAACCATGCCGGGCGCGGCTTCGTGCCCGAATCGCTGCGCGTGCTGCAGGAAGGCGTCGCCGATTTCGCCAGCATCGACCGCATCCTCACCGACGCGGCGGGTTTCCGCATGGGGCCCTTCAGCCTGCTCGACCTCGTCGGCCTGGACGTCGCACACGCGGTGATGAAGTCGATGCACGCGCAGTACTACGGCGAGCCGAAATACCAGCCCGCCTACATCGCCGAGCCGCGCGTCGCCGCCGGGCTCCTCGGGCGCAAGACCGGCCGCGGCTGGTACCGCTACGACAAGGACAACAATCCCGAGAAGATCCCTGAGCAGCCGGTGCCCGCGGCGAAGGCGAATGCGGTCTGGGCGGTACCCGAGCTGAAGGGCTTGCTCTCGAATCTCGGCGCGAAAATCGAAGCGAAACCCGGCCCGGAAACCGTCTGCTTCGTCGCGCCCATCGGCAAGGATGCCACCACCAGCGCGCTCGAGCTGGGCCTCGACCCGGCGCGCACGGTGGCGGTGGATCCCCTGTTCGGATTTGCCAAGCGCCGCACGCTGATGGCCACACCGGCTACGAAGAAGGAGGTGCGCGACGCCGCGCACGGCCTGCTCGCCTCGGACGGCGCGCCCGTCAGCGTGATCAAGGATTCGCCCGGCTTCGTCGCGCAGCGCGTGGTCGCGCACATCGTCAACGTCGGCTGCGATATCGCGCAGCAGGGCATCGCCACCCCCGAGGACCTCGACCGGGCCGTGATGCTGGGCCTGGGCTACCCAAAGGGTCCCCTCGCGCTGGGAGACGCGGTGGGCGGCGCGAAGCTGCTTGCCGTGCTCGAGGCGATGCACGGCTGCTATCTGGAACCGAGATACCGCCCCAGCCCCTGGCTCGTGCGCCGCGCGAAGCTCGGCCTTTCCTTGCTCACCCCGGAGTAGACCCATGCTCGATGCCTATATTTATGACGGAATCCGCTCTCCCATCGGGCGCCACGCGGGAAAACTCTCGCCGCTGCGTCCCGACGACCTCGCCGGTGAAGTGATCGCCGAAGTGGTCAGGAGGAACGGCGTAAAGCCCGAGGAGATCGCGGACGTGATCCTCGGCTGCGTCACGCAGGCGGGCGAGGACTGCCGCAACGTCGCGCGCTTTGCCGCGCTGATGGCGGGGCTGCCACCCACCACGCCGGGTGTGACGGTCAACCGCCTGTGCGCCTCCGGCCTGCAGGCGGTGACCGACGCCGCGCGCGCCATCACCTGCGGCGAGGGCGAGCTGTACATCGCCGGGGGCGTTGAGAGCATGTCGCGCGCCCCCTTCGTCATCGGCAAGTCGGATTCCCCGTATTCGCGCGACGTGAAGATGTACGACACCACCATCGGATCGCGCTTTACGAACCCGAAGTTCAAGAAACTCTACGGCGACCAGGCGATGCCGGAGACGGGCGACAACGTAGCGAAAGAATTCAACGTGTCGCGCGAGCAGGCCGACGAGTTCGCATACGGCTCGCAGAAAAAGTACGCGCAGGCCGAAGCCGAAGGCTTCTACAAGGGCGAGATCATGGCCATCGCGCTGCCGTCGAAGAAAAAGGATGCGCCGCCCGCCATGGTGGACGCCGACGAGCACCCGCGCCGCGACAGCACCATGGAGTCGCTGGCGAAACTCAAACCGTTGTTCGAAGGCGGCGTGGTGACCGCGGGCAACGCCTCGGGCGTGAACGACGGCGCCGCGGCGCTGGTGGTGGCCAGCCGCAAGTGGGGCGAGAGAAACGGGAAGAAACCGATTGCGAAAATCCTTTCCGCCGCCTCCGCAGCGGTGGAGCCGCGCATCATGGGCGTCGGCCCCGCCTACGCCATCCCGCGGGCGCTCGAGCGCGCAGGCCGCAGCCTCAAGGACATGGACGTCATCGAAATCAATGAAGCCTTCGCCAGCCAGGTGCTCGCGTGCCTGCGCCTGATGAACGTGGACTTCAAGGACCCGCGCGTGAACCCCAACGGCGGCGCCATCGCCATCGGCCACCCGCTCGGCTGCTCGGGCGCGCGCCTTGCGCTCACGGTGGCAAGGGAGCTGCAGCAGTCGGGGGGAAAATACGCGGCGGTGTCCCTGTGCATCGGCGTGGGACAGGGACTTGCGGTTATTCTAGAGAGAGTGAATTGAGGAGGCGCGCATGAACGCACCGCTGAAATCCAGACCCAAGGCGCAATTTGACTGGAGCGACCCTTTCCTGCTCGACCAGCAACTTACGCAAGACGAGCGCATGGTGCGCGAGGCGGCCGCCGCTTACTGCCGCGACAAGCTCGCGCCGCGCGTGCTGGAAGCCTTCCGCCATGAGAAGACGGATCTCGAGGTGTTCCGCGAGATGGGCGCGCTGGGCCTGCTCGGCCCGACGATCCCGGCCGAGTACGGCGGCCCGGGACTGAGCTACGTCTGCTATGGGCTGATCGCGCGCGAAGTCGAGCGCGTCGACTCGGGATATCGTTCTACGATGAGCGTGCAGAGCTCGCTGGTGATGGTTCCGATCTTCGAGTTCGGCACCGACGCGCAGAAGAAGAAATACCTGCCGAAACTGGCAAAGGGCGAATGGATCGGCTGCTTCGGCCTCACCGAGCCGAACCACGGCTCGGACCCGGGCTCGATGGCCACGCGCGCGAAGAAAGTGAAAGGCGGCTACAGCCTCACCGGGTCGAAGACGTGGATCTCCAATTCGCCGGTGGCCGACGTGTTCGTGGTGTGGGCGAAGGAAGTGGATGAGCAAGGCAAGGTCGGCGAGATCCGCGGCTTTGTCCTCGACAAAGGCATGAAAGGGCTCTCTGCGCCCAAGATCCACGGCAAGGTGGGACTGCGGACTTCCATCACCGGCGAGATCGTGATGGACAGCGTCTTCTGCCCCGAGGAGAACGCTTTCCCCGAAGTAAGAGGCCTGAAAGGCCCCTTTACCTGTCTGAACTCAGCGCGCTACGGCATCGCCTGGGGTGCGCTCGGCGCGGCCGAGGACTGCTTCCACCGCGCGCGCCAATACGTTCTCGACCGGAAGCAATTCGACCGCCCGCTCGCCGCCAACCAGCTGATCCAGAAAAAACTTGCCGACATGCAGACCGAGATCGCGCTCGGCCTGCAGGCCTGCCTGCGCCTGGGGCGCATGAAGGACGAAGGCAGCGCCTCTCCCGAAATCACCTCGATACTGAAGAGGAACTCCTGTGGCAAGGCCCTCGACATCGCGCGCACCGCGCGCGACATGCTCGGCGGCAACGGCATTTCGGACGAGTTCGGCATCATCCGCCACGTGGTCAACCTCGAGGTGGTCAACACCTACGAGGGCACGCACGACATCCACGCGCTGATCCTGGGGCGGGCGATCACGGGGATCCAGGCGTTCAGCTAGCGGCTGGAGGTGGTTGCAGATTGCAACCAACTGCCATCTCAAATCTTGAAGTCGCAATTTGCGACCTCAAGATTACAACTCCTTGATTCTCTGTAAAAAGAGAGCGGTCAATCGTCCTGGACGAAACCGATGCGGCGACGCTTTGCCACATCTCTCGGCTGCGTCAATTCGCGTAGCGTTTCGATGATCCGCGAAATTTAGACCTCGCACAGCGTTGCCGTCTGATCTCCTGTTGCGCTCACCTCATATTGTTACTACAATGTAAGCATGACCTCCTGGGACGAGCCCAAACGCCGCAGGAACATCAAGGCGCACGGGCTGGACTTCGAGGGGGCCGAAGCCATTTGGGACAACTTCACCGTCACCCGCGAGGACACGCGGGAAGACTACGGCGAAAGCCGTCTGGTGACGTTCGGGATCCTGAAAGGCGAGGTGGTCGTTCTGGTTCACGTTGACCGGGACGCGGACATGCATGTCATCTCTTTACGAAGGGCCGAGAAATATGAAGCGCGCTACTACCTTGAAACCGCCGAAGAATACTTCCGCAAGAGTCGTTGACCAGGACAATCCTCCGTGGTCGGAGGAGATGCTTGGCCCACCAATCATGCGACGCGGCCGTGGCCCGCAGAGAGCGCCGACCAAGGTTCTCACGACCATTCGTCTCGACGCCGACGTTATTGCATTCTTTCGGGCGCAGGGCACGGGTTATCAATCTCGCATCAATGACGCGCTTAAGCGTGTCAAAGAGCGAGGTCTAACCACCGGCTCAACGGCGACTGCCCGCAAGCGGGCAGCGCGTTAGCCGGGACGTTAAACCTCGCGCGTGGAGTTCACGAAGCGCAACTCGCCGCAGGACAAGCCATTCTCCTATCCCGGCGGCCATGCGATATTCATGATCGACCAAAGCGGCAAAGTCGTCGGCAGGATAGAATGCGAATGAAGCCTGACACACCCAAGCCCCCGCGCCTGCTGCCGAGGGTCCTGCTCGCCCTCGCGCTCGCGGCGCTGGCGCCCGCCGCCGCCGCGCAGCAGGAGCTGCCGGCCAACGGCCTGCTGCTCATCGCCAAGCCGAGCCTCACGGACGCCAATTTCGCGCGCAGCGTGGTGCTGGTGACCCAGGCGCCCGATTACAGCACCGTGGGCGTGATCCTCAATCGCCCGACGCGCGTGCGCTACCAGGGCAAGCCGGTCTGGTCCGGCGGCCCAGTGATGCGGCAGGTGGTGGTGGCGGTGTTCCGCTCGGAGGAAACGCCGAAGGACGCTGCGTTCCACGTGCTGAAAAACCTCTACCTCAGCATGCATCCGCAGATCGTCGACGCGCTCATCGCCGGTGCGAACGCGCGCTACCGGCTCTACGGCGGCTTCGCCGGCTGGGCCCCGCGCCAGCTCGAGAGCGAGTTCGGCCGCGATGGCTGGTACGTGCTGCCGGCGGACGAGGCGACCATCTTCCGCGAGGACACGAGCGGGCTGTGGGAAGAGCTGGTGGCGCGCGCCGCGAAGCCGGGCACCTGAAACGAAAAGCCCCGCACGAGGCGGGGCTGGAGTCCGGGAGCGCCGGGCGGTGCCGCATGAACGGCACTAGGTTGTGGAACCCGCACTGCACCGTGTCCTTTGTCACGCTGCGACTGCTCGATCGCTTGCCCGGACGTGTGGCCCGGATTTGCGTCTCGGCGCGGCCGCTGTTCCGGCCGTGGTTGCGGGCGCCGTACCCAGTCTACTCCCCGAAGCAATCGCGCTACAATGATTCGGTGAAGGCCCTGCGCGTTCTCTGTAGCGCGATCCTGCTGCTGGTTCTCCCGTGCTCCGCGCAAGCGCAGGACGACGAAGCGATTTTCCTGGTCGCGCACCCGATGTTCCGCGACCTCGACTACCGCCAGACGGTGCTGCTCGCGGCGCCGGCGCCCAACGGCGGCCACATCGGCGTGATCCTCAATCGCCCGACCCGGCGCTCCCTCGGCAGCCTGTTCCCAGAGCACGAGCCCTCCAGGAAAGTGCTGGACCCGGTGTACTACGGCGGCCCGTTCTCGCGCGGCGCGCTGGTGGCGCTGGTGAAGACCGACGCCGCTCCCGGCACCGGCTCGGTGCAGCTGATGAAGAATCTGTACCTCGCCTTCCGCGCCAATACCATCGACCAGGTGATCGAGCGCGCGCCGAACGACGCGCGCTACTACGTGGGCTACGTGGGCTGGCGCCCGGGCGAACTGAAGGGCGAGATCGACCGCGGCCTGTGGTCGGTAATCCACGCCGAGCTCGACGTGGTGTTCCGCAAGGACACCGAGGGCCTGTGGGACGAGATGCTGCAGCAGTCCCGGCGCATTCGCGCCGGGGCCGAGCAGCCTCAGGCTGCCGCTCTGGCGCGCGCTTTCTCGAACACCATCGTGCCGCCGCGGTAATCCGCACGAATCGTGTCCTTGGGCGCGAAGCGCCCCTCGAGGATCGCCTTGGCGAGCGGGTTCTCCACCGCGGACTGGATGGCGCGCTTGAGCGGCCGCGCACCGTACACCGGGTCGAAGCCCGCCTTGGCGAGTTCCGCCACCGCGGCATCCGCGATGTCGAACCCGTAGTCCATCTTCGCCAGGCGCGCCTTGAGCACGCCGAGCTGGATCTTCGCGATGGAGCGGATATGCTCCTCGCCCAGGCCGTGGAACACTACCACCTCGTCGATGCGGTTGACGAACTCCGGCCGGAACTGGGTCTTCACCTCGGCCATCACCGCCAGCTTGATCACGCCGTAATCGCAGTCCGCCATCTGCTGGATCATGTGCGAGCCGAGGTTGGAGGTCATCACCAGCACCGTGTTCTTGAAATCCACCGTGCGGCCCTGGCCGTCGGTCAGGCGCCCTTCGTCCAGCACCTGCAATAGCGCGTTGAACACGTCGGGGTGCGCCTTTTCCACCTCGTCGAACAGGATCACAGCGTAGGGCTTGCGGCGCACCTGTTCGGTGAGCTGGCCGCCCTCGTCGTAGCCCACGTAGCCGGGCGGCGCGCCGATCAGGCGCGACACCGAGTGCTTCTCCATGTACTCCGACATGTCGATGCGGATCAGGTGCTCCTCGGAATCGAACAGGAACGCCGCGAGCGCCTTGCACAGTTCGGTCTTGCCCACGCCCGTGGGGCCGAGGAAAAGGAACGAGCCGTAGGGCCGGTTGGGGTCGGACAGCCCCGAGCGCGAGCGGCGGATGGCGTCCGCGACGAGGCGCACCGCCTCGTTCTGCCCGACCACGCGCTCTTGGAGCTTGTGTTCCATCCTGATCAGCTTCTCGCGCTCGCCCTGCATCATCTTGGACACCGGGATGCCGGTGGCGCGCGACACCACCTCCGCGATCTCCTCCGCGCCGACCTGGGTGCGCACCAGCCGCGCCTTGGTGGTCTGGGCCTCGCCCTTCTCCACTTTCTTCATCTGCGCCTCGAGCGGCGGCAGCTTGCCGTACTGCAGCTCGGCGAGCTTGTCGTACTGGCCCTTCCTCTGCAGCTCGGCCATCTGCAGGCGCAGCTTCTCGATCTCCTCCTTGATGTGCTGGCTGCCCGCGACCTGCGCTTTCTCGGCTTTCCAGATCTCCTCGAGGTCGGAGTATTCCTTCTCCAGCCGCTTGATTTCCTCTTCGATCAGCGCCAGGCGCTTCCTCGAGGCTTCGTCCTTTTCCTTCTTCACCGCCTCGCGCTCGATGCGAAGCTGTATGAGGCGCCGGTCGAGCTTGTCCATCGACTCGGGCTTGGAGTCGATCTCCATCCTGATGCGCGCGGCCGCCTCGTCGATCAGGTCGATGGCCTTGTCCGGCAGGAACCGGTCGGTGATGTAGCGCTGCGAGAGCTCGGCCGCGGCGACGATGGCCGGGTCGGTGATTTCCACGCCGTGGTGCAGCTCGTACTTCTCCTGCAGGCCGCGCAGGATCGCCACGGTGGCCTCGACCGAGGGCTCGCCCACCAGCACTTTCTGGAAACGGCGCTCGAGCGCGGCGTCCTTCTCCACGTGTTTGCGGTATTCGTCCAGCGTCGTGGCGCCGATGCAGTGCAGCTCGCCGCGCGCCAGCGCGGGCTTCAACATGTTCCCGGCATCGATCGCGCCCTCGGCCTTGCCGGCGCCGACCATGGTGTGCAGCTCGTCGATGAACACGATGGTGTTGCCCTCGTCCCGCGCGAGCTCCTTCAGCACGGACTTGAGGCGCTCCTCGAACTCGCCGCGGTATTTGGCGCCGGCAAGCAGCGAAGCCATGTCGAGCACGAGGACGCGCTTCCCCTTCAGCGTTTCCGGCACCTCGCCGTTGATGATGCGCTGCGCGAGGCCCTCCACGATCGCGGTCTTGCCCACGCCGGGCTCGCCGATCAGCACCGGATTGTTCTTTGTGCGGCGCTGCAGGATCTGGATGCAGCGGCGGATTTCGTCGTCTCGGCCGATCACCGGGTCGAGCTTGCCGGCGCGCGCGCGCTCAGTGAGGTCGAGGGTGTATTTCTGCAGGGCCTGGCGCTGCGACTCGTCGGCCTGCCCGGAGACGTTGGCGCCGCCGCGCACCTGCTCGATAGCCTTTTCCAGTCCCTTGCGGTCCACGCCCGCTTGCTTGAGGATTTTTCCGATCTCGCCCTTGTCGGCGGCAGCGGCGAGCAGGAACAGTTCGGAGGCGATGAACTGGTCGCCGCGTTTCTGGGCTTCCTTGTCGGTGACGTTCAGCAGTGCGCCGAGCTCGCGCGAGACATGTACTTCTCCCCCCGCGCCTTCCACCTTTGGCAGGCGGCCGATGGCATCCGCCAGGGCCTTCTTCAGCGCCCCCGGATTGCCCCCCGCCTTGGCGACAAGGGACGCGGCGCCCCCGTCCTCCTGGCTCAGCAAGGCGGACAGCAGGTGCTGCGGCTCGATGTACTGGTGATCCTTGCCCACGGCGAGGCTCTGCGCCTCGGCCAGCGCTTCCTGCAGCTTGGTGGTGAATTTATCGACACGCATGAAGGGGAATTGGGGGCGCCTCCCCCGCATTCAAGCCAGTGCCCGGTAGGAGGCGAACCCCAGGAAAGTGGCGAGGATGGCGCCGAACAGGTGTGCGCCAGAGTGCAGGACTGCGGCAAGAAATTTCTCCGCCTGCAGCAGTTGCATCGCTTCGGCGGAAAACGCCGAAAAAGTCGTCATCGCGCCGAGGAAGCCGGTGATGAAGAACAACCGCCATTCCGGCGCCAGAGAGGCGTGCGAGTCGAAGTAGGCCACCGCGACACCGATGAGATAGCCGCCTGCAACGTTGACGGCCAGGGTCCCCAGCGGAAGGTTCGGCGTCGCCGGATTCAGCCAGTGGCTCAGCCCCCAGCGCGCCCAGGCGCCGAGCATCGCGCCCGCGCCGACGGCGGCGAATGCAGCGGCGTTCACTTCCAGCGCTCCGCCGACTGGTCGTCCGAGGCGCGCGCTTCCACCCAGCCCGCCGCCTCCTTCTTCCAGAACGGCGCCTGGGTCTTCAAGTAATCCATGATGAACTCGCAGGCGGCGAACGCGTCGCCGCGGTGCGCGC
>Ga0247727_10012153_pt1 | contig 14846 bp, 7 predicted proteins | sample WisWelCaveWW1625_FD_202498 | JGI IMG/M metagenome (GOLD analysis project Ga0247727, IMG submission 202498) | Biofilm microbial communities from Wishing Well Cave, Virginia, United States - WW16-25 | ecosystem: Environmental > Aquatic > Deep subsurface > Groundwater > Cave microbial mat | place... | reverse complement strand
CGTTCATTCCGCTTCCGCACCATCGGACAACTCGCCGCCATCGGCCGGCGCACCGGCGTCGCGCAAGTCTTCGGCGTGCAGTTCTCCGGATTCCTCGCCTGGTGGATGTGGCGGACGATCTACCTCGCCAAACTGCCGCGCTTCGAGAAGAAGTTGCGGGTGGCGCTCGATTGGACGCTGGATCTTCTCTTTGCGAAGGACTTCGTGCAGTTCACGACCCACCGCAGTCCGGCGCTGTCGCAATACGAACCGAACGCGAGCGAGCCACGATCGGAACCGTCGGCCGCGCGGCAGGCTGAAGCAGACGTGGTCGCTTCATGATGTTCATGGCGCCGCAGGCTCAGTGCGGCGTGATGCCGAGCTCGCCCAACCGGCGATAGAAGGTGGCGCGGCTGATGCCGACCAGCCGCGCAGCCTGGGTGCGATTCCCGCCGGTGCGCTCGAGCGCCGCCAGGATGCGTTGCTGCTCGTCGGCATGTCCCTCGATGCGACCCGGTGCGATCACGATCTCTGGCGGCAGGTGTTCGAGCTCGATGCGCGGACCCCGGCACGCGAGCACCGCGAACTCGATCGCGCTGCGCAGTTCACGAACATTCCCCGGCCAGGAGTAGTCGAGCAACCGCTGCTCGACGGACTCGGCGAAGTCTTGGATCGATTTGCCGGCCAGAGCCCGCGAGCGTCGCAAGAACCACTGCGCGAGATGCAGCACATCGTTGCCGCGCGAACGAAGCGGCGGCAACGAAACGCGCGCGACGCGCAAACGGTAGAGGAGGTCGGCACGGAAATGTCCCTTCTCGACCTGGGCGATGAGATCGTGTTGCGTCGACGCGACCAGTCGCACGTTCACTTGGCGTTCGCGCGAGTCACCCAGCCGGGTGACCTTCTTGTCTTCTAGAACCCGCAACAGAGTCTTCTGAACGGTCATCGAAACGTCGCCGACCTCATCGAGGAACAAGGTGCCCCGGTTCGCCATCTCGAAAAGTCCTTCGTGGTCGCGCACGGCGCCGGTGAACGCACCCTTGCGGTGGCCGAAGAGCTGGCTTGCGAGCAAAGAATCGCTCAAGCCGGCGCAGTTGACCGCCACGAACGGACCTTCATGCCGCGTGCTGGTCGCATGGATGGCGTGGGCCACCAGATCTTTGCCGGCGCCTGTTTCACCGTCGACCAGGACATTCCAATCCACCGACGCGAGATCGCGAATCTGTTGGTAGACGCGCAGCATCGCGGCGCTCGAGCCGACGATGCCGTGAAACTGCGTGATGTCCTGCCCATCCAAGCCGGGGACGAGGGTCAGGTCGGGCGCCGAGGCAGGCAGGCTCTTCTTCAGGACGACGTAGCTGCCGTGGTGTGACTTCGAGCGCTCGTGGAGTGGCGTGACTTGGATCTCGACGTCGTGCCGCCGGCCGTCGGCCGACACCACCTCCATGCGTGCCGCTGCCGGATGCTCCAACAGATTGCGCCAGGCCTCGGTCCCGCCGGCGTGGATCCGGAGCACCTCGGCCACGGGCCGATCGATCGCCTCCTCGTGGAGTCGTCCGGCGAGCAGCGCCGCGTGCGAGTTGAGAGCGGTGACTCGCCCGACGTCGTCGAGCACGAGGGCTGCGTCGGACGAATTCTCGAGCATGGCCGCGAGCGAGCGACTGCGCCCTTGCAGGCGTTCCAGATGAACGGACTGGGTGAGCGCCGTCGCCACCGCGGCGGCGACCTCGGAGCGATCGAAGGGTTTGACGAGGTATCCCAGTGCACCGACTTCCTGGACTCGCCGGATGGTTTCCTGATCCGCGTACGCGGTCACGAAAACGCAGTTCAGATCGAAGCGATCGCGCAGTTCGCGCGCCACGTCGATGCCATCGCGCTCGCCTGCCAGACGTACGTCCATGAGAACGAGGGCGGGGCGCACCGCCGCCACGCTCGCGATCGCATCGTCCGCGGTCGCGACCGCATCGGTCACCTCGCAGCCGAGATCCGACAGAATGCGTCGCAAGTGCAGGCGCACGATGGTTTCGTCTTCGACGATCAAGACGCGCGGGCTCACAGGACCTCCGCGGCGGCCGGCTGAAAGGCACCGGGGAACTCGACGCGAACTTCACAGCCGGGACCGCTCCCGGTCGTCAGCGTGCCGTGCAGTTGCTGCACCAAGCTGGCAACCAAGCGCATGCCGAGCGTCGAAGCCATCTCGATCCGCGTCGAGGGTTGTATGCCTTGCCCGTTGTCGGCGACGACGAGCACGCAGCGGCCATCCACGGGCCGACCCTGAATGCGAATCTGTCCGCTCGAATCCCCGGGGAACGCGTGCTTGAGTGCGTTGGTCACCAGCTCGTTGACGATGAGCCCGCAAGCGAGCGCTTGGTCGAGGTCGAGCCAGAGGTCGGTGACCTCGAGGACCAGTTGCACGCCGCCGCTGCGACCGAACGACTGCACGAGCGGTGCGGTCAGTCGTTCCAGATACGCGTTCAGGTCGATGCGCCCGAGGTCGTGTGCTTGATAGAGCTGCTCGTGAATGAGGGCGATCGAGCGGATGCGGCTCTGGCTCTCGGTGAGCTTCTCGAGCAGTTGCCGATCTTGGATCCCGCTCGACTGCAAATCGAGCAAGCTGGAGATGACCTGCAAGTTGTTCTTGACGCGATGATGGACTTCGCGCAGGAGAAGATCCTTCTCGGCGAGCGACTTGCGGATGCGCGCTTCGACCTGCTGCCGCTCGCTGAGATCCTGTGCCACGTAGACATAGCCGCGGGTGGTCGCCCCGGGCCCCAGCAGCACGGCATGCGATAGCGCCACCGGAATCGCGGTGCCGTCGCCGCGGCGGAAGTTGCATTCCAGCGGCACCCCGGCACTCTCGTCCTTGAAGCCGCCTTGGCGGGCAGGATCGGCCGGGCAAAGGGTCGCGAACGGCTTGCCGAGCAACTCTTCCATCGAAACACCGAGGAGCATGCTCGCGGCGCGATTCAACCGTGTGATGCGTCCATCCTGATCGGCGAGGACGAGCGCGCTCGCCATCGAATCGATGATGCCTTCGAGATGTGCGATCGACACGGTCGTGGTGGCCAGTTCTTCGACCATGGTGTTCAGAGCGTGCGCCAGCGTTCCCAACTCGTCCGAGCGATGGATTTCGATTCGGGTGTCGAAACGCCCGTGGCCGATCGCGAGTGCCGCCTGGTGCAAGGTGCGCAGTGGTGTGGAAATGGAACGCCACATCAACCAGGCGAGCACCGCTGCGAGGATTACCGCGATGGCACTCGTCGCCAAAACGATGCGTGTCGTGTTGTCTGCCCAGCGTGAGATGGTGCGCACATCGGTGGCCATTTGGCGCTCGGCCTCCTGCCGATAGGCCAAGACGATCGGCAACATCTCGGTTTCCAGGAACGGATCGAGTTCATAGTCGAGGAAATCGTGGGCGGCGGCACGGTCGGTGCGGATCAACTCGCGAAGGCGCGCCAGCCGCGCCCGATAGAGCGGGCGCTTCTCGAGCAACAGGTGTAACCACTCGGCCGGTTCGCCCACCTCGTCGGTGCCCGATTCGGCCGGCGGCGGGGCGTCGATCGGAATTCCGAGAGCGGTGACGCTTTGATCGAGTGCGCGCTCGAAATCCGCCTGGGCATGCGTGAGGAGCGCTTCTGCGGTCTTGGGTGCGATGCCCTCTTCAGTTTCGAGCGGCAGGGTCGGGTGAGAGTGCGACGCCCAGCGCCCGACCATTTCCTGGCCCGCGACCCGGCATTCTTGTAATGCCGCCGCCATCTGCGATGCGCGCTCGATTCGCCACAGCGGGCTGGCCGGATTGCTGCGGAAGTTGCGGAGCGATGCCGTCACTTGGAAGCCGTCGATCTCGAGCGTGTCGGGCGCGATGCCGTCGATACTCATCTGGGTGACGGTGCCCTTGATCTTGTCGGTCGGTTTGACGTTGAGCGTGTGCACCTTGCGGGCCACCCACTTCCCATCGCCCACGACGCGACAGCTGACCTCGATGCGCTGGCCCAGCTCGAGCAGTTCCCAGATCGTCGCCAGGGGGCCGGCATCGAATTCGGTGTTGTCGCGCACGTGAATCGTCAGGTTGTAGAGCGTGATCGTGCGCGCCGCACGATCCATGGCCCGGATCGCACCGCGGACCTTGGGACGGCGCGGCACCGGTAGCCGCTCGATGCCGGTGGCGACGAAAGCCCCGGGGCCATCGTCCCACACGCCCAACACCTCGATGCCGACGCCGACGAGGTGGTCGGTCTTCAGATCGACGGTGGATCCCATGCGGATGCTGGCGACCAGGGCCTGGATTCGGGCGTCGAGCCGCACCGAAACCAGGCCCACGATCGCCAGCAGGGAGACGACGGCCAGAAAGGCCAAGAAAATCCGCGTGCGTAAACCCATGGAGTGGGTTGGCCTCCTGGGAGAGTTCTATTTGAAGAGTACCATCTTCCGTGTCGCGATCACGTCGCCTCCGAAGCGCAGCATACAGATGTACGTGCCGGAAGGCATGGCGCGGCCGGATGCATCCACGCCGTCCCATGCGGCGAGATAGCTGCCAGCTTCGGAGCGGCCCGACACCAGGGTGCGCACCAACCGGCCCCGCACATCGAGCACGTCGAGTCGTACCGATCCGCCGCGCTCCACATCGAAGCGGATCCGGGTCGTCGGATTGAAGGGGTTCGGAGTGTTCTGGTGTAGGCGCGCCACGCGCAGCGGTGGTGCGGCGGCCGGATCCAGCCCGACGCCGGTGGTGATGAGTGCAGGAAACTTCGCATGGACGACCTTGTTCGCAATCCCGACGACGACGTTGGAAATGGTGAGCGGTGCGGCGACGATGACGCTGGGATCGGGTGTGAACACCATGTTGTAGGTGCGATTCTTCAGGACCACGACGTCGTACCGACCGATGCTGTTCGTCTTGTTGTTCGGAGTAAAGACGGTCTGCCCGTTCGACACATCGATGACGTCGACAGCCGTGTTCCCGAGCAGCACACCCGTCAAGTCGGTGACCCCACCGAGGATGTGCACGCCGGGTTGCAGGGTGATCATCAGGTTGGTCGTGGTGTTGATCACAACGCCGAGCGAGCGCGCTGCCACCAGGCCGAGAGCCGTGGGCGGCTCGAATTCGAGGTCGTACGTACCGGGAGCGACGACGACCGAGAAGACGCCGCCGGCGTCGGTGAGATCTCCCACCAGCGGGACCTCGTTGGGGTTGCCGGCCGGCTTGGCGTCGATGTTGACGTTGGCCACCGGGGCACTCGCCGCATTCCGCACCGTGCCCGACAACAAGACGCCGGTCGAGAGGACGACGTTGAGCTGCGTGTCGGTGGTCATCGGGAAGTTCGAGAACTGAACCGGAACCTGAAGTGTGCTGACCGGCGGTTCGAAGATGATGTGCCACGTTCCGGCGGGCAGGACGATCTGATATTGACCGCCGGCGTCGGTGAGGTCGAAGGGCGTGTAGATCTTGCTTCCGGTGGTGGGATTCGCGACGTCGACGTCGACGTCGGGTACCGGGATGCCACCGCTGCGCGTCACCGTGCCGGTGAGGGTGAAGCCCGACTGCAGGACGAAGTCGAGGGTGGCGGTATCCGCGAAGATCGCGACATCGGTGCGTTCCGCCCCGACCAAATGGGTTGCGGGCAACGGCTTGGCCCGCACGTCGTACGTCTTCGCGGGTATTTGCACGTGGTACGTGCCGGTCACGTCGGTCACGTCTCCCGGAGTGTCGAGTTTGATCCCGGTCGCGGCGTCGATGAAATCCATGTTGATGTTGGCGATCGGCGTCCCACCCGTGTTGCGCACCACGCCCGACACGAAGACACCGATCTCCATGGTGACGTCGATCTGCATATCGGCGCTGATCTGGACGTCGCGCTGTTCGACCGCGATCCAGTTGGGGGCACCCGGGGTGACGTCGCGCCAGGTGATGTCGAAACGCCCGCTCGGGACCACGATGTCATAGAACCCGGTGGCGTCGGTGTTGTCGCCCGGCGTGTTGAGCTGTGTGTTGGTGTCCCGGTCCACGACGTTGAGGTCGATGTCGAAGATCCCCACTCCCTGGAGATCGCGCACGAATCCCGAGAGCAAGAAGCCGGCATCGAGCACGACGTCTACCGTGACGTTGGCGTTGATGTTGATGCCGGTGAGGTTCTTCGGGAGCAGCTTGGTCACGGTCGGTGGCTCGAAACCCAGCTCGTAGGTCCCGCTTGGCAAGTTGCTGATGCTGTAGAGCCCCGTTCCGCTGGTGAAGGTCGGCGGAATCCCGATCGGAATGCCGTTCCCATCGAACAACAGGACTTCGACGTTCGCGACCGGGATCGCGCCCGCCCGCTGCGCCGTTCCCGAAACCGTGAACGCGGCGGCGATGGGCGGCAGCCCTGCGAGTAGCAGCGCACTGGCAAAGATGCAGCGCGCGATGAAGCGAAGCGTCATGGTGTCTCTCCCTGAGAAGCGGTCGAGGCGATTTCGCATCGTGCCGCACCGGCTTTGCGGCGCGACATCGCGCGCCGCGTACGAAGTCATCAACGAATCAGCAACAGTTTTCGGGTCTCCCAAGCCTCCGGAGTTTCCAGGAGCACGAAGTAGACGCCACTCGGGACCCGGAATCCGTGCGTGTCGCGTCCATCCCAGGGTCGTTCGAAATCGCCGGCTGGACGCGTGCCGCGATCGAGCGTCCGCACCAAGCGCCCGGCCGCGTCATGCACGGTCAGCAGCACATCGCTCGGCGCGAAAAGTTTGAAGCGAACGGCGGTCGCCTCGCGGAAAGGATTCGGAACATTGGTTTCGAGCGCGATCCGCTGCGTCGGCGCCGGCGTGGATTGAATGGAGAGCACGAAGAGAAGCGTGGTATCGGCCGTCACGTCCACGGCGCCCACTGACACGGAGTCGAGTCCGGAGCCGGCCGGTGGCGTTGCCACGGCGCGATAGCGTCCCGGCGTCAAGACGACGCGTACGTCGCCATTCCCATCGCTGTTGTCGTACGGCGTGAACACCGACGCACCGGACGGCAGGGCGGTGAAATCGAGGTCGGCACCGGCGACCGGATGGCCGGCTTCGTCCTCGACGCGCGCACTGCAGAAGACCCCGCTCGCGAATGCAACGTCGCCCCATGCACTATCGACTGACACCGGAACGTCGGCGATCATGCGGCCCACCAATCGCGTGCCCTGGGGAGGAAAATACAGCAAATCGTACGCGCCGATCGGAATCGAGAGATCGAGGATCCCGTTGGCGTCGCTCGAGTCGTTGGGCAAGTAGACGCGCTGGTTGGTAGGCTGGCGATTGGCCTGCACTTTGACTCCCGGCAACGGCATCCCTGCGTCATCGAGCACCCGCGCCGACACGCGGACCCGCGTCACCTCCGGCAGTTGCACCAGGAGGGTGCGATCCGCGCCCACTTCGAGGCTGTCCACGAGCACGCGATCGAAGGCGCTCCCGATCGGCGGATCCACCTCGAGCGCGTACGTGCCCGGCAACAACGCGACACTGGCACGGCCCGCGGCATCCGTCTTGTCGTACGGCGCGAAGACGGGAGCACCATCCTGAACATGAAAGAGATCGAGGTCCGCGCCCGCGATCGGCTCGCCGCGCAGGTCGCGGACATCGACCGACAACAGCACTCCCGATTCGAGTGTCGCGTCGATTTGTGCGTCGCCGGCGACTACCACGCTGTCGAGCCGGCTCGCGACCAGGCGACTACCGGCCGGCGGCGTGAAACGCATCTCGAACTCGCCCGCGGGCGCCGCGACCACGTACGCGCCGCTACGATCGGTCGTGTTGTTGGCGAGGAAGACTTTCTCGCCGGTGGCCAGACGCCGTAGATCCACGTCGATGCCCTCGAGGTCGTTGCCGTCGCTCGACCGCACCCGACCCTGCAGGAGAACTCCAGCCGGGAGCACGACGTCGATCACCGTGTCGCCGCGCACTGCGACCGGTTCGAAGACGACGCCTTGCCAGCGCTCGCCGCGCGGCGGCTCGAAGCGGATTCGGTACGCGCCGGTCGGAACCACCAGTCGATAATCGCCGGTGCTGGGATTGCTCTTGTCGTTCGGCGTGAACAACCGGCCGCCGGTGATGCGATCCACGTCGGCGTCCACCGGGCCCAAGATGCCGCCGCTCGCGGTGCGGATCCGCCCGGACACGACGACTCCCGGCTCGAGAGCGACGCTGATCTCGCGCCCGGGGTCGGTGGTCAGCTCGACGTTGCGAATCTCTTTCCCGAGGAGCCGTGTCCCGGGTGGTGGTGCGTAGTTCACGTGGTAGATGCCCGGCAGCACGCAGACGTTGTAATACCCGAGCGCGTCGGTGTTGTCTCCGGGCGTGAACAACTTGACGCCGGAAACTGCATCGAAGAGGTCGAGATCTGCATTGACGACGGCCGCGCCGCCGGCATCCCGAACGAACCCGGAGAGACACGGGATGCGCAACGTCGCCGCGTGCAAGACGCCGGCGCCTGCAAAGAGCAGGCTCGTGATCCCGATCCAAGGCAGCGCCCGTCGCATCCGCATTCTCAAAACACCGCCGTCAGACCGGCCTTGTAGAGCCATGCCATGTCGCGGCGCGGGTGGAACGCCGTGCCGGGGCGGAAGAGCGCCAACGTCCAGGTCGCACGCATCGTGTTGCGCACCTGCGGCGTGGTGACGATCAAGTCGACGCCCCAACCCAGGTCGTCGCTCGCGCCGTTCGGTCGCGCGGGCGGATTGATGAGTTCGCTGGTGCGCAGGCGATCGTCGAGCGCGTCCTGGCGGTAGACATGTCCCACCAAGTCCACCGAACTGTCGCGGGATGGCATCGCGCCCAAGCCGAGGGTCCAGATCGCGAGATTGCTGAGTTCGGGGTCGAGCAGGGATCCGTAGTAGCGAATGCGGCTGACGCCGGCGAAGCGACCATAGTTGTCCTGGTAGCCGGTTTGGCGGAAGGTTCGATCGACGCCGTCGCCACGATTCGAATCCCCAGAACCCCAAGCGTAGCCAGCAGTGATGTATGGGTAGAACCGCCGCTGCTTCGATTGCAGCGTCGCGCCGAGATCGACGGCATAGGCGCGCAACGTCTGCCCGCGATCCTCGCCGAACATGGAAGCCAACTCCAACCACGGCCGCCACCGCTCGCCAAGCGCGCCGTTGAAGCGCAAGCCGGTCCACACCGGTTGGCGATTGCGCACATCGCTGTCACTGCGCGCCAGGACGTAGCCGCTCAGGAAACCGCGCCGGCGAACGATCCAGTGCGCCGTCGCGTAGACGTCGGTCCACGTCTTGTTCTTCTCTTTGAGCGACAGAACGGGAAGGAAGACGGCAGCCTCGACGACGAAACGGCTGCGGCCGTAGGCGAAGAACCGCGCCGCTTCGAGATACTCGTCGAAGAGCCACTCGCGCGGATCGTCGACATCCTGGCGGCCGATCGCGACCGCGAGCCGGCGCCCGCCGATGTTCTTCCAGAGTCCGTAGAGTTGGGTCAGTTCGAGACGGATGTTACTGGAGGGCCGGCGGGTGTCGCTCCCGAGTGTGATGCGCTTGCGCACGCGTGCCTGAGTGAGCATTCGCAACCGCGATCCGTTGAAGGCGGCGGCTTCGAGTCGCAACTCCGGTTCGAAGTCGTCCTGATCGGATCGGAAGGCGGTGGAGAGATCGAAATCGCTTTCGTCGCGCAGGCCTTGTCGGACTTGCCCCTCACCCCACACGACGCCGCGGGCGAGCGAGCGACCGTGCGGAACCTGCGTCGCGTCGGCATAGGACAAGTCGCCGAACAGAGTTCTCTCGATCCGGTCGGGGCGCAGCACCCCGAGCGGCGGCACGACATCGGTCAGCTCGTCGAGCAGGATGCGGAATCCCGCGATCTCGAGTGTGTCGGGCGGAACACCGTCGACGGCGCAGCGGCTGATCGTACCTTTGATCTTGTCGCTCGGCTTGACGCCGACGGTCACGATTTTGCGCGCGCTCCAGCGTCCGGTGACCGAATCCACCGTGCAATTGACCTCGATGCGTTGGGATGGCTGCAAGGTCGCGAGGCCGTTCGGGTTCGCCTGGCCGTCATAACGGGTCAAAGGATCGATGTGGATTCGCGCTCCGTGGACCGTGATGGTGCCAGCCTTCGCGTCCAGCGCTTGGAGTGCGCCTCGCAGACGCGGGTGTCCGATTTCCTTGATGACCTCGAGATCGGTGGCGACGAAGATCCCCTTCGGGTTCAGAGCGCCTTTGATTTCGAGCCCCATGCCGACGCGGGGTTGGATTTTCATGTACTCGGGATCACCGGCACGGACCGGTTGCGGTGCCGCGAGTGCGAGCAGCACGACGAGTTCCATCGCCGCCGTGCCGAGCAGCGTTGTGAGCTTCACTCCTGCACCAACCTTCCTTCTCGGGGACAGGCCATCAGACACGCTTCGAGGAGCGGGGCGACGAGCATTTGCCAGCGCTTGCGCAGCGCATACAACGTCGCCAGCCGGAGGAGCGCCGACGCACGCCACCAAGAGGTGCGCAGCAGGGAGGCGGCGTCGGTCGCTCCGTAGGCATCTGTGAATGCGCCGCCACCCGATCGCCAGGCAATCGCAGCACCGGGGTTCTGGAGCGCGCGCAGGTCGACGTGGGCGAGGAAGTTGCCGAAGTCTTGCGCCGGATCGCCGCAGGCCAGCCCATCCCAGTCGAGCACCGTGGCGCCGGCGGCGGTGACCAACACCTGCTTGTCGTAGAAGTCTCGGTGGATCCAGGTGATGCGTGCGGCACGCGGCAGGATTTCACCGGCCGCCACGAGTTCGTGCAGTGCAGCCTCGAACGCGGCTGCGTGTCGCGGGAAGAGGTCGGAGGCGAACGCGACGCGCGCCCGCAAGAGTTTCATCTCTTCCCCGACCGGGGCGGATTCAGCTGCCGCGCAAGGGATTGCGTGCAAGCTCCGCAACGCTCGGCCCGCCATCGCGCACCCCGCCGTCAGATCCGCCGGCACGTCGAGATCGTGCAAAGACATTCCCGGCACTTCGGCGCAGTAGAGGACGCCGCGATACTCGTCCACGGCGAGGGTTCGTGGGATGGCGAGCGCCGTGTCGCGGGCAGCCTCTCCCACGGCTTCGATGTGCGCGAGGGCGGCACGTACCGCACCGATTCGCCTTGGTTGCATCACCTTCGCGATGATCCCGGGTGCTGCCGGCCTCGCAATCGACCGATAGCGCAAGACACAACGGCGCTCGAGACGGTATGCGAGGACGCGAACATCCAGGTGATCGTGCGCCTCTGAAGTCAACGCATGCTGCACCCCGGCGTCCCGCATGCGTTGCACCGCCGAGGCCGGCGCACAGAACTCCGGCAGACTCGGAAGCGCCGGATCGAATGGGAAGACAGGCACGAGTAGCCGCAGGTCCTGCATCCGCAGATAGCCGTCGCCGGCGGACCCCCGCGGCCACGGTTCCGCGTCGCCGAGCAGCCGGCCGCACAGGAGCAGCGACTGCGGCGACGGCTGCGTCGCATCCATCCAGGTGATGCGGTATTGGATCGTGACGCCGCCATCGGAGCGCTGGATCGCGCGCGGGACGTCGATGTGCACCGCGCATCCTTCGGCGCAGTGTTGCGCCCGCATGGCTTCGACGAGCAACGGGCGCACGACCTCGGGGTCGGTCGCCGCGGTGAAACGCCGCACCTCGAGGCTCACGCGAGCACCTCCGCGCTGGCGCGCGCCAGGCGCGCCGTCGTCGTGCGCCAATCGAACTCCAGATTGCGGAATGGCCGGCCGGCGAGCTGCAAGAGTCCGAGCGCAGTCCAAAAGCGCAATCGATTCGGATCGAGGCACGAACCTGCGGCACGTTCGTAGGCGGCGACGAATGCAGCGGTCCACGCCGGGCTTGCACCTGGCGGCAGTTCAGGAGCCGCCGGGTGCAAGTGCGCCAGGAAGTTGCCGACGTCCGCGCAAGGGTCGCCGCGATGCGCGCGGTCGAAATCCAGAAAGCCGAGTCCGTCGGCGCGGACCAGCACCTGACCGGGATGGAAATCGCCGTGAAGGAGCGCTGCTCCGCCGGACTCGTCCGGCGGTGCGACCTGCAGCCGGGTGTACGCACGCGCGAATTCGAGGCCGGCGTCGGATCGTGTCGCGGCGAGTGCGCGCGCCGTCGCGGCGAGCGAGCGCCGCGCCGCCGCGGGGCCACCGTGCGGCCAGCGTTCGCAGGGCGTGTGGTGCAGCGCCGCGAGTGCGGCGCCGACATCCGCGAAGACACGTTCCGCGTGCGGTTGCTGCAAGACGGCGCGCAGATCGGAACCGGCAAGCGACTCCAGAACCAGCGCGCGGCCGTCGCAGGCGATGGACCGAATGCGCGGTACGGCCGGACCGCCGGGCGGAACGCGGTCGTGCTGCGCCGGAAAGCGTGCAGCGATCATCTCACCGTGACGCTGCGTGTAGGTCTTGATGTACGCACAGAGGGACCGTTCATCGCCGCCGGCGCGGCGCGCCGCCCGAGTCGTCACGCGCACGACGGCGCGCTTCTCGGGCTTGTAGCGCACGACTTCGACGGCGAGCCACTTCTCCGAGATCCTCCACACCGCGCGCGGGAACTCCGGGAACGATTCGTAGAGGGCTCGCCGCACCCGCCGGTGGGTCGCGAACAGCCGCAGCCCGGTGAGTCCGCAATCGTTGGGGAACGCGTAGAACATCAGGGCGGCATCGGGCACCGCGACGACCGGGTCGATGATCGGGCTGTCGCACCAACGACGCGAGGCACGCTTGCCGGCGTTCATTGCGAAGTGCTCCGGCGTGTAGCTCTTGCCGTAGAAGATCCAAGGATGCGGCTCATCACCGTCGGGCAATCGCACTTCGGCTGCATAGGCGACGAGTGCGCTGGTGGCTTGCTTGTAGCGCACGTGCGTCGCCCGGGGTGCGCCGAGGAGGGTCACTCCCGGGAGCAGATGCGGTTCGAGCAGGCCCCCGATTCGTGATGGATCCAGCAACACATCCAGCCCGGGCAAGGAATCATCGTGCGGCATCGCGTGTGGGCGTTGGATGGCTGGTTGCGTGCGCATCAAGATGCACCGCCCGTCGCCGGATCACGGTGCGTCCAATGGCTGACTTCGCTCACGTCGCGACGGTGCGACACATACTCGAAGAACGCCGCATGCCGATTCATCAGGTCTCCCACGGGGCCTTCTTCCAGCACCTCGCCGGCGCGAATGAAGATCACCCAGTCGGCGAGATCGAGGAAGTGGAGACGGTGGGTGATGATGACCAGCGTGCGACCTTCCGCCAGCTTCGCCAGCACGTCCTTGGTCTCGGCTTCCGCGTGGACGTCGAGCCCCGTGGCCGGCTCGTCGAGGATCATGATCGGCGAACGACGCAGGGCGGCGCGTGCGAAGCTGATCCATTGACGCTGTCCGCCCGAGAGCGTCAGCCCGCCTTCACCAACCAACGTGTCGTAGCCCCGGGGAAGCCGGCGGATGAAGTCGTCGGCGCCCACGAAGCCCGCTGCCGCCTCGATCTCGGCGCGGCTGGCATGGCGGCGGCCGAAGCCGATGTTCTCGGCAATGGTGGTCCGAAAGAGGAAGGTTTCCTGCGCGAGCGGTGTGATGCGCTTGCGCAGGCTGCCGATGCGATAACGGTTGAGGTCCTCGCCGTCGATCAGGATGGAGCCGCCGCGCGGCTCGTAGAGCCGCATGATCAGTTTGGCGATGGTCGATTTTCCGGCCCCGGTGGCACCGACGATGAGCGTCGTCTTCTGCGCCGGGATGGTCAGCGAGAGGTCGTGCAGGATGGATCGCTCGCCGTCGTACGAGAACGAAACATTCTGGAACTGGACTTCGCCGCGGATGGTGTTGGCTTCGATCGCATCCTGTGCATCGTGGAGTTCGGCGGGCATGTCGAGGATTTCGAGGATCTTCTCGCCGCGCACCGTGGCCTTGGCGGCTCGGGTGGAGGAACGGGCCATGCGCTGCAGCGGTCGATAGATCTGCCGCAGGTAGGCCAGGCACACCAGCATGTCGCCGGCGGACAAATGTCCGGACTGCACCCGCAATGCCCCGATCCACAGCACCAAGCAGGTTCCGAGCGCGTTCAACAACTCGACGATGCGCGAGTAGTTCGCTTCGAGACGCGTCGTCAGCACATTGGCGCGGATATCGCGATCGGTGCTCTTGCCGACCAGTTTCTCGCGGCTGCGCTCCTGGCCGAACCCCTTCACGTGCTGGATGCCGGCGAGGGACTCCTGCATCGAGTCGACCATCTTGCCGTAACTCTCGCGCTGCTTGCGCGCCGCCTTCTTGATGCGCCAGGAGAAGCGGAATGCGGCGAACCCCAAGAGCGGCAGGATCGCCATGCTCGCCAGCGCCAGAACCGGGTCGATCACGAACATGACCACCAACATGCCGACGACCAGGAGCACCTGGCCGCCGAAGTCGATCAGAATCGATACCAGCAGTTCCTGGATCAGACCCACGTCGCCGGTGAGTCGCGTCATCAAGTCGCCGGTTTCGCGGTAGTCGTGGTACGCCTGCGGCAGTCGCTGCACGTGCGCGAACAAGCGGTAACGAATCTCCGCCACGACTTTGTGACCGACGATCTGCGACAACACGCTGTGGCCGTACGAAAACAAACCCTTGAGCGCGGCGAGCACCAAGACGGCGAGTGCCGCCGCGGCGACGATGCGCGTCGGGCTCCACACCGCGAGCCAGGCGCCGAGGGGCCCGAGGCTCGACTCGGGTTGCGGCATCAGCACCAGGTCGAAGACCAACTTGAGCGGCCACGGCTGCGCCAAGGTCGCGAGCGACGCGCCCGCCAGGTAGAGCATGCTGAGCGCCAGCGCACCCCGGTGCGGGCGCAAGTGCCCTCCCAAGTGCACGGCGATTCGCCGTAGCGTCGCGAGATCGAGCTGGGGCAATCTAGACGTGATCCGCATAACTCTCATGGGGTTTGAGATGACTCCCGGC